>CENV01065954.1_pt1 | contig 13083 bp, 14 predicted proteins | sample 530231 | NCBI WGS metagenome assembly CENV01 (sample SAMEA2619815, study PRJEB7988) | marine metagenome | biome: marine biome (ENVO:00000447); feature: surface water layer (ENVO:00002042); material: "saline water (ENVO:00002010), including plankton (ENVO:xxxxxxxx)" | depth 5 m | reverse complement strand
GGTCTCCGACATCAAGATGCCCGTCATGGACGGCATCGGCCTGGCGCTGGCCATCGGCGCCCAATACCCCGCCATGACCATCTTGTTGATGACCGGCTTTGCCGACCAACGCGAACGCGCCCATGGCCTGGACGCCCTGATCTACGACGTCCTGGGCAAACCCTTCTCGCTCGCCCAGCTGATCGAAAAAGTCGACGACGCCCTGGCGGGCAAGCCTGCCGAGATCATCCCGCTGGCACGTTCGGCGCTGTGAGCGATCCGATAACGCCAGATTCTGCGATCAGGACCCGGTGCCCGTAGGTACCTGGATGGTTTCGAGCATGTCCGACACGAGATGTCCGGAATCGTTGTTAAGCGTATCGAACAACAGCTCGACCTGCTCCTCGCCAACGACCGACTGAAGCACGGTCACAAAAGTCGGGTCGACCCACAGGTCGGCGATTTTTTCGTCCAGAATGGCCGCGGGGATAGCCGCACGGTCTATATCCAGATCCGCAACGTAGGGGCTGTCGAGAAGTTCGGACAGGGTCGCCTGCAATATCTCGGGCGGCAGGTCAGGCAGGTCGCTCGACTCCACGGCTGCGTCATCGCTGGTCTGTGTTATGGCCGCCGCCGCTATGACGCCAAACGTTATGGCCCCCGCCGATACGCCCCCTATGCCCTGGTCCCCTATACTCTGGCCCGCGCCTGCATCGGCATTGCTTTGCTGCGCGATGGCGTTTCCGGACAGGCAGAGCCCGACTCCCAAAAGGCCGGCGGCCATTATCCTGGTTCCGTTCATGTCAGCCTCCCCTTAAAACATGATCCGCAAGCCAAGCTTGCCGTTAAGATCGGTAGAATTCTGGTTGGCGATCGTGGTGCCGATATTGCCATAGAGCGTGAACCCGTCGGCCAATTCATGCGATGCACCGACCGAGACCAGTCCATAGGAGGTGTCCAGTGGATCCTCGCCGGCCATCACCTCCGCTTTGAGAAGTGAGACCAGCCCGACACTGGCATTAAGGCTGGTATCGGCGTTGACCTGATAGGTGCCGCTGAGAGAAAGCGTGTTGGAGACGAGGCGCGAATGGCTCTCGTCCACGCTGTTGGTCGGGGCATAATCGGCATGGCTATAGTGATAGGCCAACTGGTTCGAGATGGTTATCCGGCTTCTAAGGTCGCGATAGATATCGATGCCGACCCCGGCATGGGCCGAGGCCGAAAACAGACCCGTAAGGCTTGAATCGGCGCCGTTGAACACCGCCTCCTGCTCGCCGCCGCTCACCGTCCCACCGACCTGGAAGCGCAGATTGTAGGTGGGCGCGTAGGCCAGCGACAGGCCCGCGCCGGCGATGGTGCCGGACGTGTCGATGTCTGCGAAGCGATTGGCGCCCGATCCCCATTGATGCCTGAGGGTCAGGCTCGGGGTGACCACGAGGCGCGAATCGAGATAGCGCGCGACGGCCCCGACGCGCCATTGCAACTGCCGGCTCGAGTCGGCAAAGGGAATTGTGGAACTTTCATCGGTGCCAGAGTAACCCAGTTCCGCGAACGTCCCCGCCACACCGAGGCGTGACAGGGCGTCCTGCCAATCTCCATCGGCTTGCTGTGCCTGCGCAGCAAACGGCAATCCGGCGACGATACACGCGACGAGAATACGGCTTTTCAAGTTGGCCCCCTGAATCGGTGGATGAATTGGGTCCCACACCTAGCAGGACAATCTCGCACCACTGTTTGGTTGAGCCCGATCGCTGCTTTTTTTGGGATTTTTTTGTCTCAGGGGAGAAAACCCTTTCGCCGACTGCGCCTCACATCCTATCGTATCCGACACCACCCGGCGGACGGAGGGCTGGTCAGGGACACGAATTCGATCCGGGGGGATTTTTTGGTTCGCTATCACGATCTCGCCTTCCAGCCCGATATGCTGACGGCCAGGCGCGATGATGGAGATATCGTGCGTCTCACCCGGCAGGAGCGCGCCTTGCTGCTGCGCCTGGTGCGTCAACCGCACGCTCTGGTGACGCGCACCCAGTTGCTCGAGGCCCTCGGGGACCGGGCGGGTGGCGTGCTTTCGGAACGCAATGTCGACTATCTGGTCAACCGATTGCGCAGACGGTTGGGCGACAGCGCAAAACAGCCCAGGTTCATAGCCACCCAGTATGGCGAGGGCTATTGCTGGATTGCCGAGCCGGCCAACACCGAGCCACTGTCGGGGTTCCTTCTTGTCGGCCCTGTCTTCGGGGTCGACCAGGACAGTTTCGGTTTCCCCCATCGGCTGACGGAGGCCATCAAGGCCGCAATCGGTTGCCGAAAGTCCGTGCTTTACCAGTCCGACTGGCGGCAGGATCCCAAAGCACCCGGCGCTTTTGACTTCACCCTCGACGTCAGCACGCATTTCGAGGCGGATCGGTTGCATCTCGCCCTGGCCCTGCGGGCCGGCCGATCCGGCCAGATCATCGAAAGTTTCCGGCGCACCGTTTCACGCCCACACTCTGCCAAGGCGGCTGGCGATCTGGCCAGGACGATCACAAACAGCGTATGGCGCCATGAAGCCATGCCCGGGCCGGGCGCGATCGATCCTGCCGATCGTCCGGCCCATCTGCGTCTGCACGATGCAGCCGTGATGCTCACCGACGATACGATCAGTTGGCGCGAGAATGCCGCCCGGCTGCGCGACGCTCATGCGGCCGACAAGAGCGATCCAAGACTATCCTTGATGTTGGCGCTCAACCATTATGCCCGGCTGCTTCAGAGCCTGGAAACGATCGGTGACGCTCCGCTTGGCACCGACGACTGGGACGCACTGGAAACCGAGATCGAATCGCTCTCGCTCAGGGCGTTGCCGGACGCCCATGGCCATCCGCAACAGCTTCTCGCCATCGCCAAGCTGCTGCGCTTTATTGATCGCGGCCATCTCGATCTCGCCGAAAGCCTGACTGACGAGGCATTTCGCAACAGCACGGCCTTTGCCGCCGTGTTCTCCATGAAGGCCCAGATTGCCGCGAGCAGGGGCGATATCGACGCTGCCGCAATGCTTTACGACAGAGCCGTGGAGATGGCCGAACCTGGGTCGCAGTTCCATATCTACCTGCTGATCCTCAAGTCCGTGGCCATGATGGCCGACGACAGGCGCGGGGCCGTCGACCAACTGGCGGTCGAACTCCATGATTTCGATCCCAATGCCAATATCGGCTACGGCCTGTTCATGGCCTCGCCCAATGCCGGCAGCCTGAACGCCCCTCAGGAGGAAACCCTGGCCGCCATATCGCCGGAGGTCGCCCGGAACCTGACGTCCTATCTTTTCAGGATATCGGCCCGCCCGTTCCAAAGGCGCACCCACCAGCGCAACGTCATGAAGGGATTGACCACACACCTGGTGCGCCACCATGGCGCTGGGGCCATTGCGCCCGACATCGCCCGGCGGTTCCCTGAACTGGTCCGCGCGTCACGCAAAGGACGTGCCCGCTGATTGCAGCATCGGTACTTGCCGCCGCTTTGGAAGGCTCAACGCGGCGCGAGTCTGGCAATCAACTGGTTGGCGACGTTGGCCATTGCGGTTGCGGCGGAAAAATCGAACTGGTTGATGGAGATGAAGACACCGACGCCGCGCGACGGCGCAAACGCGAGGTAACTGAAAACACCGTCAGTGCCACCGGCCTTTTGGATAATGAGCGGTCGGTCGCCTTCGGGCATCATGATCACCCAGCCGAGACCCATGGCATCCATATGTCCGGACTCATCCATTCCCGCCACCGGGGTCAGACCGTCGCGCATGGCCCAGGCCGCGTGGCTTATGGCTCGGGTCTCTGCATCGACCTGATCGAAGCGATCGAGGTTCCAGTGAAGGTATTTCACCATGTCATTGGCCGTCGCATAGAGCGAGGAGGCGCCAAACCGGTTGGGGATCGGTTCGCCGGGATCCATCTCGACGCCATTCCAGTCATACCCGGTCATGACGTTGTCGCCCTGGGGTCGAAAATACCCGGTGGACGTCATTCCCATCGGGTCGAGGAGTTTTTCCTGAACAAGATCGGCGTAGTCCATCCCGGAGGCCCCTGCGAGCGCCATCGCAAGAAGGTCGTAGGCGACATTGGAATACAACATGCCTTCGCCGGGCGCAAAGAGCAGCGGACCGTCCGCGAGATTGGCGGCGAAGGAGGCGTCACTATACCTCTCAATGCCGTCGCGCGGTTCAAGTTCGCGCGCCAGCCCGCTGCGGTGCGTGGCCATGTCGATCAACCGGATCTCCTGGCCGTCAAATCCGGGGAGCGTGTCGACAACGCTAAGAAGTGGCCCTGCGGGGTCGGTCAACGCGACATCGCCGCTGACGGCAAGGCGAGCGAGCGCGAGGCCGGTGAAGGTTTTCGTGATCGATCCGATGCCGATCTGGGTTTCACCATCGGGCTCGATGCCGCTGCCGGTTCTGACCTCGCCGAATCCGAAGACCGTACTCTCGCCGTTCCGAACGGCGGCAATCACCATTCCAGGCACGCCGGTGTCGAGATGAAATATCTGGCCGGTGAACCCTACCATCTCATCAAGCAGTGGATCATTGGCCAATGCAGGCGACGAGACAAGAAGTGCAGCGGTTGCGGCGGCGAGGATATGTTTCATCAGAGGCTCCGAGTTTCTGGCAGGAGCCGGCATGATAAGCACAGTAACTTAACGTTTAGACAGGCCCTGCTGCGGTCTTACCCCTGACCGCCGACAAAATGCTGTCTTGGGCGCAGACGCATTATTCCGGGCCGTTCTGACGGGCGGAGCACCGGCCGCAAAAGGCATAGCGCGACAGCAGCCCGGTTCCCTGACACCCGGCTGCATCGGCCCCGGTATTGCCCCCGAGCACGAAGGGGGCATCGCGATTTGGCGCGCCCCTAAGCTGCCGGCTGCCCCGCCCCCTGTAACGCCTGTATCTAGGCCGCCCCGGCGTCGTCCTTTATCCATTCGGGCACACTATCGAGCCCAATCAATTCGTCCAGCGTCTGCCGTGGCCGCACCGTGTGCCATTTCCCGCCATCGACCAGCACTTCAGCGATCAGCGGGCGGGTGTTGTAGGTCGAGCTCATCACCGCGCCATAGGCGCCCGCGCTCATCACCACCAGCAGATCGCCCTCGGCCACATCGGCCATCTCCCGGTCGATCCCCAGATAATCCCCAGTCTCGCACACCGGCCCCACGATATCGGCGCGGATGGTCGCAGCCCCCGCTTCCTGCATGGGCAGGATATCGTGATGGGCTTCGTAAAGCGTGGGCCGGATCAGATCGTTCATCGCCGCATCGACGATGACAAAGCTCTTCTTGTCGGTCTTTTTGACATATTCGACCCGCGTCACCATCACCCCGGCATTGCCCGCGATCAAACGGCCCGGCTCAAGGATCACCTTGCACCCCAAAGGATCGGTGTGCCGGCGCACCAGCTTGGCGTATTCCACCGGATCGGGCGGGGGTGAATTGTCTTGTCTGTAGGGTATCCCCAACCCGCCGCCGACATCGACATGCTCGATTGCATGCCCCGCCGCCCGCAGCCGTCCGACCAGTTCGGCCAGCATCTTAAAGGCGTTGTCGAACGGTTCGAGCTCGGTGATCTGGCTGCCGATATGCATATCGACGCCCACAGCCTTCAAATTCTTGCACGCCGCGATCCGCTCATAGACCGCCTCGGCCCGCGCGTAGGGGATGCCGAACTTGTTTTCCGATTTGCCCGTCGAGATCTTGGCGTGGGTTTTCGCATCCACATCGGGATTGATCCGCACCGAAACCGGCGCAAACTTGTCCATCTCGGCGGCCACCGCGTTGAGCCGTTCCAGCTCGGGCTCGGATTCGACGTTAAAGCACAGGATTCCCACTTCGAGCGCCCGCCGCATCTCGGCCCGGCTCTTGCCCACGCCCGAAAAGATGATTTTCTCCGCCGGGATCCCCGCCCGCAGCGCCCGCTCGAGCTCGCCGAGCGACACCACATCCGCCCCGATGCCCTTTTGCGCGGCAATCGCCAGCATCGCCTGGTTGGAATTGGCCTTCATGGCATAGGCGACCAGCGTGTCGGTGCCCGCAAAGGCCCCCAGCATCACATCAATATGGCGGGTGAACGTTGCCCGCGAATAGCAATAAAACGGCGTGCCGGTCTCCTCGGCCACCGCCGTCAGATCGACATCCTCGGCAAACATCCAGCCGCCGCGATAAGTAAAATGATGCACCGGTTAAATCCCCAGCCGCTCGCGCCAGCCCGCAACCTGCGCCATAACATTGGCCGGCGCCGTGCCGCCAAAGCTCGTCCGCGACTTGACCGAATTTTCAACCCCAAGCACCTTGAACACCTGGCTGGTGATGCGCTCGTCGATGTCCTTGAAATCCTCGATGGTCAACCCTTCGAGCCCACAGCCCTTGGCCTCCGCGGCCGCCACCGCGCGCCCGGTGATGTGATGGGCATCGCGGAACGGAACGTTCGCCGCCCGCACCAGCCAGTCGGCCAGATCGGTGGCCGTCGAAAACCCAGCCCCCGCCGCCTGTGCCATCTTTTCGCGGTTGACGGAAAGGTCCCCCATCATCCCGGTCATCGCCGCCAGCGCCAGCGAGAAATTGTCGAGCGCATCAAACGCGATTTCCTTGTCTTCCTGCATGTCCTTTGAATAGGCCAGCGGCAGCCCCTTCATCACCATCAAAAGCGAAGTGAAGGCCGCAAAGATCCGCCCCACCTTGGCCCGGATCAATTCCGCCGCGTCCGGATTGCGCTTTTGCGGCATGATCGAAGACCCGGTCGAAAACTTGTCGGAAAGCCGCACGAACGCAAACTGCGCCGACGACCAGATCACCAGCTCCTCGCTCAACCGCGACAGGTGCATCGCGCAAATCGACGCCGCCGAAAGCGTTTCGAGAATAAAATCGCGATCCGACACCGCATCGAGCGAATTGGCCATAGGCCTGTCGAACCCCAGCGCCTCTGCCGTCATCTCCCGATCGATCGGAAACGATGTCCCCGCCAGCGCCGCCGCCCCCAGCGGGCTCTCGTTCAAACGCGCCCGCGCATCAACCAGTCGCCCCTTGTCGCGCTCGAGCATTTCCACATAGGCCAGCATGTGATGCCCGAAGGTCACCGGCTGGGCGCTCTGCAGATGGGTGAACCCCGGCATTACACTGCCAGCTTCCGCCTCGGCCTTCTCGACCAGAACCTTCTGCAGCGTCTCGACCTGCGCCGCCAGCATATCGAGCCCGTCGCGCACATAGAGCTTGAAATCGGTCGCCACCTGGTCGTTGCGCGAGCGCGCCGTGTGCAGCCGCCCCGCCGGCTCGCCCACCAGCTCCTTTAGTCGGCTTTCCACATTCATGTGGATGTCTTCGAGCGCTCGCGAGAAGGTGAACGCACCCGCCTCGATTTCCGCCCGAACGGTCTCTAGACCCGAGATGATGGCGTCCTTATCGTCGCGCGTCAGAATGCCGGCTGCCTCCAGCATCGTCGCATGCGCTATCGATCCGGCGATGTCGTGCTTGTAAAGGCGCTTGTCGAAGCCGATAGAAGCGTTGATCTCTTCCATGATGGCGTCCGGGCCGGACGAAAACCGGCCTCCCCACATGCGATTGCTCATCGGCGCCTCTTACTTGAATACATTTGCGAGTGAAGGTTTATGGATCAGGACGAAAAGCGAAAATCACCCCGCCCCATCATCGTCGGCACGGGCCTTTTCGCAGCGGCGCTAGGTATAGCCGTGGCCGTCTGGCTTAGCAATGGCGGCGCCAACGCTGCAACCTGCCCCGTGCGCGCCGAGGCCGCACAAGCCATTGACGATGCCGCAACCGGCGAGCTCGCCGCCCTTTTGCCCTCGTCCCAATGGCGCGATTATTCCGATCTGGCCTTCGAGGATGCGGACGGCAATCCCGTCACCCTCGCCGATTTCGCCGGCAAGAAGCTGCTCATCAATTTCTGGGCCACATGGTGCGCGCCCTGCCGCGAGGAAATGCCCTTCCTTGATGCGCTCGAAGCGCAATATGGCAGCGACGATTTCGAAGTCGTCGCCATCAGCCTCGATATCGGCGCCGACGGCCCCACCGCCGCCGCGCTGTTTCTCGAGGAGATCGGCGCGCAAAATCTCAAACTCTTCGCCGATCCCAGCTACAAGCTCTTCGAACGCCTGCGCAACGAGGCGGTCACGCTGGGCCTGCCTGCAACCATCCTTGTCGATGACGAAGGGTGCGAACTCGCGGTGCTGCAGGGCCCCGCTCATTGGGACACCCCCGATGGCCACAATGTCATCGAAACGCTGCTGGACATCTGACCGCGACACCCCCCGCAATTTTACTTACTAAAAATTGAGGGATCGGACGCATACTGATCGCGGAGGAGCCGCCACCCGCGGCGGCGAAACAGCGGATCACCAGCTTGGCCAGTTCGAGCGACGCGGTTTTGATGATCACCGACAGCCCTTTGGAGGCCTCGCCGCCGGCTGCCCGCTGGCCGGCGATCGCTCGGGTCGAACCGCTCAGCGCGTTGGGCAAGATCGATCTCTCGCCCTATACGGCCATCCTGGTCGACGCCGATCTCTCGAGCACCGCCACCATAGACCGTCTCAAAAAGAGCCTGCTCGCCCTTGAGCGCACTATTCCCCGCTATTTCCTGGTCGCCGAGGGCCGGCGCGTCGAAATCGTTCAGGCCAATGTGCTAGGCGCCCACGCCACCGAACCACGGCCGCTGACCGCCGATGGGCTCGGACGCCTGCTCTCGAGCACGGCGCGTCAGTCCCTTGAGGAAATGCTCGATAGCTCGAGCGCCGCCGTGGCGCGGGCCGCCTCACGGGCTTTGGGCACCGCCTTTGAAGCGCTGCGAACCAACACCAGCTTTGATTCGGCCAGCGTGGCGGAAGCCAGCGACACCATCGTTGACAGCGTCGGCACCGACGGGCTCGGCCAATGGCTCGACACCGTGCGCGCTCACCATCAGGGCACCTACCAGCACTGCCTGCTGGTCACTGGCGTTCTCACCAATTTCGCCCAGAAAGTGGGCATGAGCAGCGCCGATATCTCGAAACTCACCACCGCCGGCCTCCTCCACGACATCGGCAAGGCCACCATCCCCGTCGCCATTCTCGAAAAGCCCGGCAAGCTCACCCCCGCCGAATTCGCCCAGATCGCCCGCCATCCTCTCGAAGGTTACGACTACCTCAAGGCCCACGCCAATCTGAGCACCGATATTCTGGCCGCCGTCCGCAGCCACCACGAATATCTCGACGGCAGCGGCTACCCCGATGGCCTCGTGGCCTCCCAGATCGGCGATCTCACCCGCATCGTCACCATCTGCGACATCTATGGCGCGCTCAGCGAACGACGCGCCTACAAGCCCGCCATGAGCCCGCCCCAAGCGCTGGCCATTCTCGAAGACATGTCCGCCGCCGGCAAACTCGAACCCGCCCTGGTCCGCGCCCTGCGCGGAGCGGTCGAAGCCGCCTGAGGCGTTCGGCGCAGGCCGAACACCAGGATGGCAAGCGCGAACCGCTCTCGAGCGCCAGCGGGTCCTTCCCTTTCCCAATCCACCACCGTCACCCCGGCCTTGAGCCGGGGCCCAGTACACTCAGTGCCCGAGACAGAACCGCCACGCTGCCGCTTACTGGATCCCGGGTCTTCGCCCGGGATGACAACGTCGCGCGGGCAAAACTGGCCCGCTCTCGCCCTCAGGCGCTCTTGTCGATCTGATGCGTCGCTTCGGCCTCCGCCGCAGCGCCAGAAGCATCGAGCCGCGCGATGGTCTTTTCGATCATCATCGCCCCGCGCTCCCGGGCGATCAGCGCCGCCGTGGCCTCAAGGCTCCCCGCCTCGATTCTGGCCATGCGATGGAAAAGGATTTCTGAAGAATGCCGGATCAGCATGAACAGCCGCAGCTCAAGCCCGCTTGTCGACCCTGGTCCCCATCCCGGCAGGGGCCGGCGCCGGGGCGTTCTCGACAGCCTCGGTCAGCATGGAAATCATGCTCATTTCCATTTCGTGCTGCTTTTTGACCATCAGCATCTGGGCGGTCTGAACGGTCTGGGCCTGTTTCATGGCCACCGCCGTGGCGGCAATATCGCTCATCTTTGCCCATCCTTGTCGCTTCTGCGTGCGCCCACCAGACTAAGTGCCCGCGCCTAAGAAACCCTTACCCTCGATTAACCAATGGCCGACGGCCAATCCCCATCGCTTCGGCCATCTTGGCCCTCGCCCCCTCAGGGAGACTTCGAGCCGCCTTGCCAATCGTGCCGGTGGCACGATTGCAGGCGAGAAAGCCGGCAGGCAGTGAGGGGCCTTGAGCGCCAGAGCAGGTCAGCCTGCCGCCTTAAAGGCCAGCCCGAAAAGCATCCACCGCCTCACCCGCCCCACAGCGTAACCTCACCCCGCTTGAACACCAGAACCAGCACCGCTCCGGCCACGACCCCGCCCAGATGCACCCACCAGGCCACCCCGTCATCGCCCCAGATAAAAACATAGAAAAGCTGTGTCGCGACCCACAGGCCCAGCACCGCCCAGGCCGGAAGCGCCAAAGGAAAGGTGATGATCAGCCGGTTGAGAACGAACACCCGCACCTTTGGATAAAGCACGAGATAGGCCCCGATGATCCCGGCCACCGCCCCCGATGCCCCGATCAGCGGTCCCATGGCATCGGGAAAAAGCCAAAGATGGCTCAGCCCGCTCAACACCCCGCAGGCAAGGTAAAAGACAAGATATTTCCAATGCCCCATGGCGTCTTCGACATTGTCGCCGAACACCCACAAGAACAGAAGGTTGGACAACAGGTGCAGCCAGTCGGCATGCAGAAACATATAGGTGAAAACCGTCGCCTGATCGGGCAGCCACGGCGCCGGGCCTTCGACCGCTCCGCTGACCACCGCCGGGATCATCCCATAGGTGATCTGGCCGAAATAGAGCCCGTCCTGCCCGCCCGCCCATTGCATGAGGAACACGGCGATATTGACCCCGATCAACCCGTAATTGACGAAGGGCCGCTCGATATGGGCGATCTTGTTGCTGTCATAGAGCGGCAGAAACATCGGCGCGGTCCCCTGTCTGAGCCCTCGGTGTGCCCGAGCGCTTCCCGACCACCCGATACCATTTTTGCCGCCGGAACGCGCGCCAAAACAAAAGCCCATGGCGCCGGCCCGTCCTCCCGGATCGGCGCCAGGGATTGCCATTCGTGCACCGGGCGAAAAAGCCGCTCGTCCGCCCCGCTGCGGAAGGGCCGCTACTCGGCCGGCATCGGCCGGGCTGGTGAGGCGGTGCGCGCCGGCGCAAACACCGTGTAGGCAAAGATCAGCACCCCGGCGAACGTCACGAGCGAACCGCCCGCCACAAGAGGCTCAAAGCTAGCATTGCCCTGAAGCAGGAAATATAGCCCCAGGACCATGACGGCCACACCCAGCGTATAGACGCCGTAATGCACCATCGCCAGCCGCGTTGCCGCCTTGGCGGGGTTGAGCGCGTAATAGCCGCCGAACAGCGCGCTGGTCACCCAGCCGAGCAGGTTGAGATGGGCGTGGGCGCCGGTCACGTTGTGGACGCCCGATATGGACATCTGCAACCCCATGCCGATGCCGATAACGAGAAAGACGATACCGCTCTGGAAAAAAAGATGTGAGACCCTGGGCATTTTTCAAACCCTCATGGGCAAGCCCGACCTCCCCGTGAAGTCTCCGCCGCCCCAACGCGGATAATACGCCTCGAAAACGTTCACGAAAAGTGGAGAAATCGATGCTGACCGGGCGGTTGCGCCCGTTCCTGGAGCGTGTCCGGCAAAACCATGTCCTCGACGCGATCGGGGATGGAAACGGCTTTGCGGTTCGGACGCGCAGCAAGGGTTTGGAGCCAGGGATTTGAGTCAGTCAGATCCAGAGCGGCTCTAGGACGCGACCGCCGCCATGTTCCGGCCGTCCTGCTTGGCCTTGTAAAGATAGGCGTCCGCACGCCTGTAGGTGTCCAGGAACCCACTGTCCTGCCGGTGCAGATTGGCCGCCCCGATGCTAACCGTCACCGTCTGGTCGAGCCCGATCCCGCGCAGCGATTGCCCCGCCGCCTTGCGCAACCGTTCGGCCGCCAGCGCCACATCGCTGCCGCCGGCCGACGGCATGAGCACGCAGAACTCGTCGCCGCCCGTTCGCACCAGATGATCAGTCGCCCGGATATTGACGCGTATGATGTCAGCGGTCGCCAGGATCACCTGGTCGCCCACCGTGTGCCCATGGGTGTCGTTGATGGCTTTGAACTTATCGAGATCGATGACCAGCAGGCCAAAGCTCTTGCCCGCCTTTTTGTAGTCCTCGAACATGGGGATACCGTATGCGTTGAGCCAGCGCCGGTTGCGTGCCCCGGTCATGTCGTCGGTCAGCGCCACATCGGCCAGCCGGCCCACCTGCCGGTCGATGGTGGCCACCGCCCGCTGTACGTTGGTCATCAATAGCCCGGCCTCATCGCCATAGCCTGTCGGCAGGTCGGGAAAATCGCCACGCTCGAGATAATCGGACAGCGCCAGCGACGAGCGCCGGATCGGCTCCATCATTGCCGCCATGGCCACAAAGGCCAGCCCCGTGCCCAAAAGCGTGGCCAGTGTCGCGATCGCCAGCACCGGCAGGCTCCCGCCCACCTCGGATCGCACCGCAAAAAACGCCAACAGTGAAAGCAGCGGGATATGGGTCGAAACAAAGCAGACAAGAAAGATCTTGCCCTGAAAGCTTGCCGGCCATTTCAACGACGCCATATGCGAATAGAATTTCAAGGTCCGGCGTCCGTTCTCGTTGCCTGCTCGGGCTTTGCCCGGTCTATAGGGCAAGATCGTGATGTCGGCCATCCCGCCGGGCGCATGGCAACCATTCAGCTTTTTTCGGTGCCCGTATTGCGGCCCGGCTCCCACAAGACGTCCTTGCTGCCATTGCCATTGGCCACCCGGCCCAGAACGAACAGCAGATCCGAGAGCCGGTTGAGATAACGGATCGCTTCGGGGTTGAGATCGGGCTCGGCCCGCCGCGTTGCAACGCACACCCGCTCGGCCCGCCGCGTTATGGTGCGCGCCAGATGCAGCGCCGCCGAAAGCGGGGTACCGCCGGGCAGCACGAACGACGTGAGCGGCTCGAGCACTTCGTTGAACGCATCGATCTG
>CENV01010182.1_pt1 | contig 13085 bp, 8 predicted proteins | sample 530231 | NCBI WGS metagenome assembly CENV01 (sample SAMEA2619815, study PRJEB7988) | marine metagenome | biome: marine biome (ENVO:00000447); feature: surface water layer (ENVO:00002042); material: "saline water (ENVO:00002010), including plankton (ENVO:xxxxxxxx)" | depth 5 m | reverse complement strand
CTTCATCTTTTCTATCAATTGTTTCTCTCATTTGTTTTACACCATGTTCTTGCGGTGCATCAAATTCTTCCATTTTGTACCTCCACTATGTGTTAACCTATCAGACAAGACCATAGGCATCTTGCCGTGGTGCTACCTTAACACTTGACTTATCCCCTGGTAGCTTAAGTTATAAGTCCATTACTCTACGGTTTTAATACGAGCTTTCAACGTAGGCTTCGAAAGCTGATTTGCAGGTCTATTTTAGCGGACCACGCAACGCATAAACATATTATACACTATTCTTCAATAAGTCCAGTAATTCTTCCTCTATTTCTTTGCGCACCAATTACTGCACTACTAGCTGATTCCATTGCACCACCTAGTCTTGATATTCTTCTTTGAGATTCTGCATCACCAACAGCAGCACTTTCTAGTGTATCTAAATCTAATGACATACCTAATCTATCTGCGGATGCAAGTATATTTCCAGCACCTTGATATAAACTTCTTGCTTGTGTTTGTGTTAATCCAGCTTTTCTTAAAGCCTCAAAACTACCAAATGTATCAGTAAACCCAGCAGCTCTAGCTTCACCAGCAATTTGTGCTGTACTTATATCACCCATTAATACTTTATCCTGTACATCTGGATTAATTAAAGCAGCAAATATAGTACCTTCATTCATTGTTAAACCATATTGTTCTCTAAATATTGATTCTACTTGTGGTATTTGGTCTTTAACTCCAGCATATACAGCATCTATTCTTGTTTGAAATTCTTCTCCAGATACTTCACCAGCAATTAATTCTTTAAATTGATTTTCAAAATCACTAAAATTTGTAATACCTACTTCACCTAATGTTTGTTTATAAGTAGCTATTGTTGCTACAGCATTTAATTCTGACATAATTAAAGAACCATCTTCTCTTTCAAGATATTTAAATTCATCTCTCCATTCTTTAGTTTGTCTTGTCATAGCTATAGCAATATTTGCATCACCACTTTTACTCCAAGCTTTTGCAAATTCTTCAATAATTGATTCTGGCATAAAGCCATACATACCTCTAGCTAATGCAAGACCAGTACCATAGTCATAATCCAAAGAAACAGATGTATCACCACTATCAGTTGTAGTAGTGCTAGCTGTTGCAGAACCAGAAGGTTGATAATAATTAACTGCTTTGTAGGCTTCTTCTGTAGTATTGTCAGCATATGTAACAGTTTTATCTTCGTTATATCTAGTTACTGTTTTACCAGTATCTTGAAACTCTGGTAAATCACTTGTTCTAACAGCATCTTTGTATACATCACCATAATCACCTCTAATGTACGCATCTACTAAAGCGCTATCTACATCAGCATATGAACCAGTTTTTAATCGTATTTGTGTTAAACCCACATTAGAACTTTCTGTTGTATTTTTTTTTTGAGTTGTAGTAGTTGTGGTAGGTGTTGTATTAGTTGTGGTAGGAGTGTTTGTTTGTGTTGGAGTATCTTTATAACCCATATAAAGTGTTCCACCAGGGTCGTTTCTACCAGCGTCTGCTTCAGCTTTATTTCTTGTATAACCTACTGCTTCTAATTCTCTTGCACGTTCTTCAGATACTTCGTAAAAACCAACTAAATCTTTTCGATATACTCTAACCAACGTAACTCCTACTTGATATTACACCTGAACCAAATGTAGCCATCATAGCTTTAGTTAAGTCACTTTTAACTTTTTTATATCCTCTTTCTAATCCTATAGTACGCATTAACTCTTGTTCTTTACCATAGTCATTAAGTTGAATCATTTGTCTTAATAAGCTGTCATCATCTTTTAGTTGTACACCCATGACATTTAAAGCATTAGCTTTTTTAGAAGCTACAATACTTGCCCAGTCTAAATTTCTATCATACATTCCATATGCAGAATATCTTTTATCTTTTAATTCATTAATAAATTTATCTTTATATAAAGCATTATTACGAATTTTTCCTGCTATTTCTGCAATATTATAATTATGTAACTCAGCAGGTAAATACTTATCTAGTAATGCTTGTACTTCGTTTTCACCTTGTGTAGTAGTAGCAACTGTTTTACCTTCTAATACATTTAATAAACCACTATCGAGAGTTACGTTTGCATATGGGTCAAATATTCCACTCATTTGTAGCAATGCTTCATTTTGTGTAAAATATCCACGTCTTGTTTGGTCAGCAAGATAATACACAACATCACTTGGTAATTGGCTACCATAAACTTTTAATGCTGTTCTATTATACAAATCTGTATATGTTGTTAAATTCTTTTTAAACTGTTCAGGGTCAGTAAACTCTAATCTTTCTTGGTTTAGTTGTGCTTGAGTTACATTTAATCTGTCAAGTATTTGTCCATATAAATCTGTTTTTTTAAAGTTATTTATAGCAACTTGCATATTGCCATCAGATGCTATGTAGTATGACGCAAGATTATTCACATACTCATCATCATTAAGTAATGTAGATGTAACAGTATTTCTGTTTTCTTCAACAGCGTCTAAAAAATTATTAGCAATTTCAAAAGCATCACCTTTTATTTCAAATATTCCTACAGGTACACTAACTAAAGTATCATCATTAAGAAAACCACTGTTAAAATCATCAATACTATATTCAGGTATACCTAGTTCTGCACGTGCAGCTATTTCTTCTCTATCTGTTAATTTAGGGTCAGGTCTATTATCGTAATAATTACTGATGTCTTTTAATGTAATATTGTCAGGTACGTCTAATGCATATGAATAGCTACCTAAGTCAATTATTATTTTATATCCTTCACCAGCAACATAAATAATTTGAGTGCCTTGCCAATCAGATTTTAAAGAACCACCAAATACATCTGGCGCTCCTGGCATTAAATCACCTTCTATTTTTGGTTCTCTTACTGGTTGCATAGGTAACATTATTTACCTCCTATCAAATGTTGTATACCTTTAAAAACAGATATAGGGTCTTGTCCTTCTATTTTACCATCAGTTGCTTTTTCAATAGTTTTATCTATCGCCATGTAGAAAGGGTCAAATTGCATTTGATTACTAAATTGTTCCATACCTTCTCCAAAAGATTCTTGTACAGATTCTTTAAATGTTTTTTCTGGTATTTCTCCAGCTAACATAGCATCAATTGCTTTACTTGTATCACCACCATATTCTGCAGCAAATGTACCTGCACCTTTTACAACACCTAAAGCTAAGTTACCTATTGACCAAGCAGCAAGTCCTTTTGCTAGCATTGCTCCTGCACCACCCATAACACCAGCTAATGCAGTTCCTGCAAATAATTTTGGTAAACCTTGTGATAATGACTTCATAACTATTTCATCAACAGGTCCAAATACTTTTCCTACTACATCTAATGCTTTAGTTCCTATACCTGGAATACCTGTTTGTTTATCTATCTCAGTTACTATATTATCTTTATCCATTACCCTCCAAACATATAAGTCAACATATCTTGTTGCATCTTACGTTTTTCTGCACCAGTACGTAGTGCTTCTATTACATTTCCATATTCTTGTTCAAACTGTTGTATTTGTATTTCTTCTGGAGATACAGTAGTAAACATTGATAAATCTACTGTACCTTTACCAGGATATTGTTCTTTTATTTCATTAGCTTCTTCAAATGATAAACCAGCAAGTTCAGGTTGTGCAGTAAGAAAGTTAAAGCTTTCTAGTTGTTCTGCTTTAGCTCTATTCTGTGCAAATGCAGTAGAGTAACTATTAGCAAATCTTGTTGACCATGTATCTAATTCTTCTTTTGTAGGTTTTCTACCTAATCTAGCTTCAAATACACCTTCAACCATTTCATCTAATACAAAATCTGATGGTGGTATATAGTCCATAGCCATTTCTTTAGCAGCTTCAGCTTCTTGTGCAGCTTCAAATTGTTCTGCATTTTTAGCCATTTGTTGTAATCCATAGTTAAACAATTGTCTGTGATAACTAAAAGCTCCATTTAACTCTTGTGTTTTTTGAAAATAAATAGGACTATTCTGCAAACTCTTAGATATTTCATTAAATAAATCAGTACCTTCTTCTGCATATAAGTTTTTATCTATCCAATTCATAACAACTTTTACAGATGTTCTTAACTCCTCACTATATTCACCCATGCTTGATGCAAAGTAATTTTGTGGAACAATGTTATTTTCCATCAAAAATGTTTGATAATTTAATATTTCTTGTGAGCTAGCAAAGTTGTCTATAATGTCAGCCATAGGAACTGCAACAAAATGTCCAGCAAAAGGTCTAAGTACTGTTTTATCTCCAACTTGTACTGGTCTTAAAGGAGCATCACTAGCAGCTGCATATAAAAACTCTAATTCTTGAGGGTCTATATTTTTTGCACCAACTTCATTTATGTACGCTAAAGTAGCAGCTTCATTACCAAGTAATCCCATTTTTTTATATTTTTCGTACAACGTAGTATCTAAACTAGAAAGTTCTTCTTCTTGTTGTTCCATAACAGATGGTGTTTGACCAGCTCTACGTTTTCTTGTTGTTTCTGCTACTTCTGTACTTATATCTCTAGGTTCTGATACCTCTACAGGTGAACCTAAATTAGCACCACTTGCAGCAATAACTTTTTTAGATTCTTCAGGTTCTTCTGCAGGTATAACTTCGTTATAACCTGACATAAATTCTGCTCTTTGTTTACCAAGAAATGGTTCATCTGTTCCATATATTTTATCTAAAGTTTCTATAGCTTCTTTTCTTTCTGCATCAGTTCTAGCAGGAAAACGTTCTGCTACATAATTTACAAATGCTTTACTTTTTAAACCTTTTTCTATAACTTCAGCACTTTGTAAATCTTGTTGTATTTTTAAATCACCAGTTTTACGTACAGATTGTAAAAACTCTGCATATAATCTACCTAATTTTTTTAACATTCACTATCCTTCTGGTAAATAATCCAAGTATTCTTGGTCATCCCTATATAACTTTAACATAACACCTGTCCACACAGGCCAAAAATCTGGGTATTTCTCTATTGACAAGTTTGCTTTATTATACATCCATATTCTAAGTCCTTTAGCTTTAACATCATCAGATGTTAACCACCAGTCTGGATTCTTAGTAGGAGAGTATTGTTCTGATAATCTACTAGCTTCTTCCCAATGCACCATAGCTTCAGCAAAACCTTTAGCTGCATCATACTCCATAATTGCAGGATTATTTCTCCATTGAGTTTTCATTTCATTAAATATATCTTTTGTAGCAGGCGGTGATAACAAACCATATTCGTCTGCTTGAAAACCAGGTAATTGTATTTTTAATTCTTCTCTATATACTCTTTTAAGCAAAGTTTTTTGTAGAGATGGTATAGCTAGTTTGTCTAGGTTTTTAGTAAATGTTTTATATCTAAAGAAACCTATAGTGTCATTAACACTTCTACGATATTGGTCAGGACTTAATAAACTTTTTTCGTAGATAATATCATCATAACTTTTTTCCTCAAATGGATTATCAATGTTTAAGTAGTAACCACTTATATCAAGTGAATCAAATATAGCAGCATTTTCTTTTTGCCATTGTTGTACTCTAACACTATAAGGTTGTCTACCTACTTCTGATTGTGACCTAGGGCTAAGCATGTAAGGATGTTCTACACCATACAACTCAAAAAATTCATTGTATGTAGCTATGTCATTTTGATTATTTTTTTCTCGTATTCTTATATACTCTTCATATAAAACAGATTGTCCCCATAAATTACCTTGTTCATCATCAACAAAGTATTCAGGTTGAAAACCTGTAGGTCCAAAAAATTGATATAAAAATTGAAAACCAAACAATGTACCTGATTTATGTTTTGCATATTCCATGTATGCATCTTCTATCTGGCCTTGTACAAGTTGACCTTTAGCTGTACCTGGATACAATTTATCAATGTATTTATCTAACTTACCTTCTTTATATAATCTAAGTGGCTCACCAGCAGATACACCCCACCTAAATATATCAATAGTAGCTTTGGCTCTCATACGTTCTGCTTCTGTACTACTGTCGTTTATAACATCAAAGTCATCTGCACCAGTAAATAACCATGCATTTAATTTTTTATAAACAGGTGATATAGCAAATATATCTGACATTTTCTTTGGAGGTGGAAACTCACCAAATAAAAACTTTTCTAAACTATTAGCCCAACCATACTTTGCACCCATCTTTGTACTAGCATTTTCTATAGGAGGTAATACTCTATCTATTGCAAAAGCTACAAATGGGTTAGGACCTGGTACAAAACCTTGACCAAGTAAGTTTACTCCTTGTACGTAACCTCTAGGAGATATTTGTACACCTTGTTCACCATCTGAAAACTCATCATCAAATATTAGATTTGACATAAATCCACCCCAAGGATAAACAAACATATCTTCTGTTGGGTCTTGTGGATTAGGTACAAATAAACCATCATTAGAACTGCTACCTAAAGCATCAGCAGCACTACCACCTCTAAATCCTACGTGACCTTTACGTAACACATATGGATTTTCTGCAAGTAACTTACCCCAAGTTTGGAATACTTCAAACCATACTTCAGCAAATGGAAATACATTAACAAGTTTGTCAGATATTGTATGTCTTTGTTTTGTATCGTATAACAATTCTTTTACACCTGCTAAACCATATGCTTTAGATTCTGTATTCATTGCTTGATAATCATCAATCTTGCCAGGTGCATATAGTTTATCTGCAGCTTTTAACTCATCAATAACTTTTTTAGGTACTGATGCGTCAATTGCTTCATTAATAAATTTTTGTCTTAATGGTCTACTAAAATCTTCAAACCTTTCACCAATAAACATCCATCTAAATTGTTTAAATGTTGTAGACCTATTTAATATACCAATAGGTTTTGTCATAAGATGGTCAAAAACAGTTTGATAAAACACATCCATAGCATCTTCAAATTGTCCTAAAAAGTTTTTATCTGTTGCTTCATCAGCAAGATTTCTAGTTACAGTCATCATTCCTGGGTCTAAACCATCAGTTTTGTTGTAATAAAGTTTTAATTCGTTTATAACTTTTGCTTTTTTAAATCTTTTAGTTAAGTTAGCTTCAGTACTAAAAAATTCTATAATATCTTTTTCATTAGAACCATCAGTGCCAAATTTAGCAAGTTTACCTTCACCAATCATTTTTCTAATATTTTGATTACCTGTGTTTGTATTTAATCTAATTTTGTATTTGTATGTACCATCAGCTTGTTTAAATATATCTTTACCTTCTGTAATTTGACCACCAGCAGATATACGTATTCTTGATTCTAAGAATTGTAAATGCTGGTCTAATGTTTCAGAACCATCTCGTAGTATTTCAGACCATTTGTTACCACCATACTTAACAAGGTCTAATCTTGCTTGTCTACCTGCTGCACTTAGTATCCACTCATTTAGTTCTGGTGTACCATAACCAAACTTTGCAACTTGTTGTGCTATTGGGTCATTTCTTAAATGTCTAAGTTCTGCATATATTGACTCAGCAATCTCATCAATATTAAGTTCTGATTTTTCTTTAGCAAGATATTCTAAATATTTATTTCTTCTACGACTTCCACCATCAGCTATATCAGTAGGTCTAAATGTTTTTTGCATAGCTTCAATTACTTCTTCTTGCATTAAAAACTCTACAGCATCATTGTTTTGTTTTGCTTTACTATATTTACCTAATGATATTTTTTCTAACATAGCACCTGCTTTGCTATTAGGGTTATGTGCAAATATCCACTGTAAATATTCATGTGGTTTGTTATAAAATCCTGCTAATCCTTTTACAGCTATACGTGCTTGTTCTTCTAAAAATACACGAGTAAAGAAAGCAAATCTCATAAGAACTAACGGTTTAAATACATTTCTTGTGTAGAAGTTAGCTAAATTAGTACCAAAGTTATTTTCTAATCTTTTAACAGATATAACACCAGGTTCAAATGGATTAGGTAAATTGTCAGGGTTTTTAGACCAAGGTGCATGATATTTTAACCATTGTTGTGTATCGTATCTAAAACTTGCACGTTTATAAACACCATCACCAATCTTTTCATATGGTTTAAACATTCTGCCCATAGCTTTATCTAATAATCTGTAATCAAGAAGTGGTGCTATATTGTCTTGCATTTCATCAAACAAAGATGCAGTCATGCTTTGTACTTCACGTCTATTGTTAAATACTGCAGCACCATCATCATTAATTTCATAGCCTTTAAAACCAGAACCAATGTTAGGTAGTATCTTTTTGTTTTTACCTGTAGCATAAATCTTCATTTTATTTTGACCTTCAAACATAGATTTAGCTGCTTCAGCAACATACTCGAAGTTACCGCCTTTAGCTTTAACCATTTGTACATCTCTCATAGCTTGTGTATTAGCAAAACTTCTTAATGCAGCTTTATCCATAGCATCAATAGAAGAAAACTCTTTAAGTATTTTTGATGCTTCTGTAGGGTCATATCCATTGATTTGTAGATGAGATGCAAGTTGTCTATAACCTACTTCAATATTGCTAAGAGGTATACCCATTTCAGGTACAACACCTAACATTTTTCTAAAGTATGGATTATAACTAGAGTTAAAGTTAGAACTAAAACCTAAATATCTTTCAAATTCAGGTAATTCCATACCTTGCTCTATTGCTACTTTTCTATATTCAGCAACACTGTCCATCTTATCTACAACCTCATCAACAGAGTTTTCTACTCTAATTAACCTTGTAGGTTGTTTTCTATATATTACTTCACGTACTTTACGTGATTTTTCTCCTACCCAACTTCCAAATGTCCTATATGCAGCATTAGGATTTATGCCAGTTTTTTGTAAAGCTCTGTTTATAGTAAGTGAACCTGTCTTAGGTAACATCTTGCCAGGTAATGTGTAAGGTACTGCTTGTCCTGCTGCATCTTTTATTACATATCCTGACTTACCAATCATATCTCCAAACATACTTTGTATCTGTGTCCAATCATCTATTTCAGTAATTTCATCTCTAATTTGATAAGGCAAGTGTTTAGTAATTGGATTAGTAGCTAAGTACATTAAATCGTCTTCACCAGTTGCAGCAAGTGTTTTAAAGAACTCTACATTAGTAGGTTGGTTTAATATATCATCAGTTGTAGCTTGAAAGAACCTTGGTACTCTACCAAACATTGTGCTTTCTTTTTTAATCTTACGTAAACCTTTTCTTACAGCACGTCTATCTTTAGTATATTCTTTATTCTTAATAAATCTACCTGTATCGTCTTGAAACTTAGCAATATTACCAGCACCAGTAAGACCATCTATTTCATCTCCTACTGTTTCTAAAATATCATCTGCCATAGCTCTAGGACTAATTTTTACAGTTTTACCTGTTTTTTTAACCCTACCTGTTTCCATAAGGTCAAAAGCTTTGTTAACACCTCTAAGAGATTTATTAAGGTTCTTTGCACCTCTAACACCTTTAGCAGCAAATAACTCTGGTGCAAACTGATATATAGCATCTGTAGCACCAGATAATATTTCAAATGCTTTTGTACCTGGCTCATAAAATTCTGCAGCTGTAACTTTACCTGGTGAGTATTCCAATAAAATATCTCTATTTGCCCAGTCAGGTCTGTAATAATCTTGTTCTGTTTGTCCTTGCCAGAAATATCTTTGTCTTGCTCTACCAGCATAAAAATTTATTTTGTTAGGGTTATATGCAGATGTATAATGTATTTCACCATTTTCATCAAAGTTTTTTATTGGTTCACCAATATGCTTGTAAATAAAATCACTAGCTTGTTCTGGTGACATACCATACTTTTGTGTTAAATCTATGTAGTAAGGTGTATTTTCTGCTTTTACACTTTCTAATGTAATTTTTGTAGCTCTATCAAAGTTAAGTGGTTTACCTTGTACAACATTACGCCACATGTTAGCTAATACTGGTTCTCCACCCATCTTATGTGCTTCAGATACCATATCCATATATTTGCGAATATTATCTGCTCCACCTAATTCTTCACCTAATCCTTTAACAGATGATTGACTTAGGTCTATTTGCAACATACTTTGTGCTTTACTTGGTGATACACCTTCTTTAAGTAATTTATCGTATGCACGTATATCTCTTAAATATGCTTGTGACCTACCTACTTTCATAGGTTGTCCAGGTGCTAATGCATTAACAGCAGTAGATATAACAGACCATTTACCTGATGGACCTATTGTTTGAAATAATGCATCTAAAGCAGCAAATGCCCAAACACCATATTGAACATCTCCTGGTTTAGCTCCACCTGGCATAAGACCACCTGTAAGTAAATCACCAATACTCATCTTCATATTGTCTTCTGTATGTTCGTATTGATATTTTTGTTGTAATTCTTGCCATATCTGTGCTTCGTTATAAATACGATTATTAGTAACTTCTTGTGCTATTTCTTTATTTGCAGCATATGTTGGGGGTACACCAGCCAAAGCTAAAGATGCAGCAACATCACCAGGTAGTTCTGGAAGTGTTTCTGCATATCTTTCTATATCAGTTTGTACTTGATTAGATTCTTTGAATAAAGATTTGTAGTCTGCTACCTGTTTATCATCTTGATTAATACCACGTAGCACATTGTAATATTCATTTCTATCATATAAGAAGAAACCCATTAAACCTGCCTATTGTTAATTATCTCCAATATGACTGGTGATGGGTTAATTTGATATATTGCTTCTAATACTGCATCAGTATTGTCTTGTATTTTAACTGGACCACTACCCTCCCCTATTGGAACACCTTGTGTAATAGGTTCATTAGGTCTTTGAGTAGGTGTAAACACATTAGGGGATACCTTCATTGGATTTTGTTTAGGTAACGGTGCAGCCTGTTGTTGTTGCACAAAGGCTTTATTTTGCCCATAATCAGCGTCAGGAAGCCTTCTAAGGGGTTGTTTACTACTTCCTGGGCCTCCGTCTGTCCTTTGACCACCTTGTGGTGTAGCTACAGCAGCAGGTTTATTTGGTTGTCTATATCCACCTCTACGATTCTTTGCCATAAAACTCCTGTGTAATAAGAATTATTATTCCTGGTGCTGGTTGTAATATCTGTGTTACATTTTCAGATAGTATATCTAGTTCGTCAGTCACGCCATACTCGTTGTATATAGCATCCCAAAACTCTATATCAAAATATTCTTGCATTCTTCTATAATCCAAATGCTTGTGCCATTGTTGGTATTCCACCTTGTCCTCCTGCTTGCTGCGCAAGTAACTGTTGTTGTATCATAGCTTCTTCTTCAGGTGACATCTGTGGCTCTTGTGGAGTATAAAACTGTTTCATAATATCTGTAATAGCAGATGGATACTCATAAATAGCTATAGCAGCCATTGTAGCTGCAGCATCACCTTGAGCAGACCTAGCTAATATACTGTCAAACAATACTTGTTCAGCTTTGTTTTTACGTATACGCTCTTGTACTTTTGCAATGTTTTCTAAACCATCAATATTATCTTGTAATGTTTCTACGTCTATAACACCAGCTTGCAACAATTGCAATCCAGTAACAATTTTCTGTGGCTCATCAAATCCTGCCATAACACCATAGATACGTCTTGTTTTAAAGTCGCCACCTATATCATTAAGTGGTTGATAATTTTCAGAAAATGCAGAACCATTTAAGAAACCAGCCATAGGTTTTTTAGATATACCTTGTGAGTAAGATAAAACTACATCCATTTCTAATCTCTTAGCATCCATTTGTACCATAGCTGTTTTGATAATATCTCTATATTCAGAAATCATAAGTGACATAGTGCTGTTAAGTTCAGATAAACCTGCACCAGTTACAAAAGAGTTAGGGCTTTGTGAGTCGTCAGTTACTGGATAACCACCTACCATTCTAAGTTGACGCTCTAATCTATCTACTTGTTGGAACAACTGATAAGGTATGTTGTTCATTGGTTTAGAAACTTGTGTACCTGGTGATAGATAGTTAACAGCAAATCTACCTTTACGATATTGTCCTGATTCTATCTCACCTGATATGTTTGTTTCTGTAAATACACTATCTTCCATAGCTATAGCTGACATAATATTTATTTTTGCCATCATAGCCATTAATCCTATTACATGGTCATATTGTCCTTTTAGTTGGTCAAAAGATGTTCTTTTCATAAAAACAAAAGGTGGTGTAGATAGTACGTTAGGTATAAAATCTAAAATCATATTACGTTCTGGGAATACAACGTATGTACCTCCCATGTCGTAGTACTCAATAATTCTTACACCAGAGTATGTATTATCTTCCCAGTTTTGTTCTCTGTTATTTTCATATGACATAAAAGGTGCAGCTAAGTCACCATTGACTTCATCACCTTCGTCATCATCTTGTTTTAATATTTGTTCTGCAAATTCAGGATATATCTGTGCAAGTTTATATCTAGGTATACGTCTTACAACAGCCATCTCTCTAGGTTGTTGGTCAGGACCAAAGTTACCTGGGAATGTATCATAAGGGTCACGTAGTTCTGCTGATGGGTAAAAGAAACCGTTAGTATCACGCTTTGTTGTTATTACCCATGCACAGTAACCGTAACCTGGTAACCATCTTGATGCTTGTTGTAATTGACTTAGTAAACCTTGTTTATCATCATAGTTAGTTACTATGCGTTCTAGTTTTTCTGCTCTTTGTTTACTTCTAGCAGAATCGTTATCGTTAGGTACATCTACTCTAACTTGAGGTATTCCAGAAACTTTTTGTGCAAGTCGGTCAATACCTGACTGCAACATGTTAGGTGCAGGTAATAAGTCAGCATCAGAGGTTTCCATTGTGTTACCTAGTAATGCTTTTATACCATCTGAACCACCATTTAAAATAGCTTTTATTCTAGCTTTCTGTACTTGTCTTTCTTGAACTAACTTACCTGATGTAAGCTCAGCAGCATTCTGAACAATTTCTTTATAAGATTTTACGTCTAAATTTTCTATGCCCATGGTGCTTCGTTCATCTCCGTCATTTTGTAATCTCCATAACTAGGGTTGTAATCTAGCCCTATATCAGCAGCATGCTCTTTTTGCATACGCCTAAAAACCTTCATAGGAAACCAACTAGCCATAACTATATCGGTCTTTTCC
>CENV01088571.1_pt1 | contig 13089 bp, 14 predicted proteins | sample 530231 | NCBI WGS metagenome assembly CENV01 (sample SAMEA2619815, study PRJEB7988) | marine metagenome | biome: marine biome (ENVO:00000447); feature: surface water layer (ENVO:00002042); material: "saline water (ENVO:00002010), including plankton (ENVO:xxxxxxxx)" | depth 5 m | reverse complement strand
CGCGGATCGGCCAAGCGGGCCGCGCCCGGGGACGGCCGCCGCTCGCCGGGCTGCGCCCGGCTCGCATATCGACAGGTTGAACAAGGCGCAGGATCGTCATGATGGTGGACGAGTGGAGCATGCCGCGTCAGGGGTCGGAAGGTTCCACCGAACGCTTGAGCAGGTCGGCCGCTTCCACGCCGAGTTCCTCGGCCAGCCGGTCCACCACGTCGATGCTCGCGCCATAGACGCAGCGTTCCAACGAGCTGATATAGGTCCTGTCGACCTCGGCACGATGCGCCAGTTCCTCCTGCGACAGACCGCGCGCCTGCCGCAGGGTTTTCAGGTTCTGCGCGAAAACTTCCCTTATGCCCATGTGTGAAGGGAAGCGTCTTGCAGAGTATTCCACTACGGAGTATTCTCGACAACGCTTCCGAAATCGTCTGCCTCAGACACAGAATAGCCGTCCAGGCACCGTAGTTTCCGGATCGATCATGCGGATTTGGCGTTTATGTCAATCACAGGTGGGATGAAAAACAGGACTTGTTCCCTCACATTATTGTAACAGCAATAGAGAGGACGCACCGGCGTGATAGATCGACACTATCGCTATTACATGCAAATCCGGTTGCTGGTTCTACGAACAGGGTGCATTTTGCCGCCGCTGGTTTATTCTGATCGGGGATGTTGGCAATGAGCAGGCCAAGGCCGGAGCGTGAACCCGAGATCGCCGATACGCCGGCTTTCAGCGACGAGCTGACCGACTACGATTATCGCCTTCTCTATATCTATGCCCGCCTGCTCATGGCCGAGGAACAGGGCGCCGACTGGACGGAAGCGGCGATAATCGTTCTCCGAATCGATCCCGAGGCTGAACCCGAAAAGGCCCGCAGCGTACATCACGCTCACCTCGAACGCGCCCACTGGATGGTCAGGACCGGAGGCTGCGAACTGTTGCGCCAGGCCCGTATGCACTAAGATCCGACGAACCAGTGTACGCATCCAGCCCGCGACCATGCGCTACACCTGCATTGCCCTAAGCGAAGATAGCCGATGCTGCCCTATACCATCGAGAGCGGCGCTCCATACTCGGGCACTTTCCCGCGACAGGCGGAGCCAGGGGAGGAGGCGATCATGGCAACGACAGCGGATTGGCGGACTTCCGCATCAACGGACTATCTAGCAGCGCTCGATCTCGAAGACCTCGCCTTCGAGTTCATTTCACGCGACCCGAAGTTCCAGGCCGAGCGCGCGGCGCTGGATCGCCGGGTCAGAAACGGCCGGACCGATCGGGCCCAGGCCATCGACGTCCTGCGCGAGTCCTGGGGGTTGTCCTTTCGCCGCGAGCGATCCAGCCCCGCCCGTGCTCTGGGAACCGCATCTGTTGCCCAGTGTGGTGCTGATCGGTCCGGCACCGCCAGGCTTCGCCGGCGTGCTCGGGCCGCGCGCCGGAAACCTTCCTGATATTCGGGCCCGTTTCGAGGGCCTGACCGGCGAATCCGTAATGCTCGACGATCCCGACGGCGCGCACCGGCTGCGTATCGCAGGGGACACGGACGCGACCGGATGGGCCTTCGTCATTCCCTACGACGCCATGCTCGAGCTGCGCCTTCACGCGCTACGCCGCCTGGTCCTCAAGCTGGCCGGATTGCCCACCGGCATCCCGCCGCCCCCGCCGGTGCTCACGCCCTATCGGCGCTACCGCCTCGCGCTCGCGCTGCGCGCGCTGGACGGCGAAGCCGAGGGTGCCAGCCGCCGCGAGATCGGCACCGTCCTGTTCATTGAGGAAGCGCGAACTATCACCGCCCATGACTGGAAAAGCTCGGGCCTGCGCAAAAAGGTCGCCCGCCTAATCCGGCTGGGCCACATCATGCGCGACGGCGGCTATCGGCATCTGCTCACCCCCGACTTCGCCCGCATCCGCTGGGGTTGATCCTGCCAGACACCCACGTCCCGACCCGTAGAGGGGGGACAATTTCTCGGGCACTTTCGACCGCAAGGTTGGGACTCCCCCCTGGGCCGCTTTCTCCGACAGGCTTGCCGTCGATCAGCGCCGCTACCCGAAAGCGGGCTGGCAGGACGACGGAGCCGCACCATGACCGAACCATTGCCCCCCATTTTCCCGCGCTATCTGCGCACCACCGACGCCGCGCGGCTGCTCGCCATCTCGCCACGCACGCTGGAAAAGCATCGCGTCTTCGGCACCGGGCCGGTCTTCCGCAAGCTCGGCGGCCGTGTCGTCTATGCCGTCACCGATCTCGAGGCATGGGCCGAGGAAAGTTCGCGGCGCTCGACCTCAGATCCCGGCGCCGAGCGCCAGCGCTGAACCGGGACGTTTCCATGACGATCCCGGCGCGCTCCGAAGCCGACCAGCTCGACCTGTTCCGCGCCCGCTCCGGCGCTATCGCGCCGCGCGATGCACAGGACCTCATGGCCTGGCCGTTCTTCTCGCTCGCCAAGTCGCGGCGCGTCACCCCGATCGACTTCCGCATGAGCGAGGTGGTCATTCGCGTCGAGGCGACGCCCGAACATGGCCTCGCCACCATATGGGACGCGGACATATTGATATGGGCTGCGAGCCAGATCGTCGAGGCCCGCGATCGGGAGCTTCCGACCTCGCGGCTTATGACGGCGACTCCATACGAAATCCTCGCCTTCATCGGCCGCGGCGACTCCATGCGTGACTACGAGCGGTTGAAAGCCGCGCTCGATCGTCTGCAATCGACCAGCGTCGTCACCTCGATCCGCCAGCCCTCCGAACGCCGGCGCCACCGCTTCTCCTGGATCAATGAGTGGAAGGAGCGCCTCGATCCGAGCGGGCGGCCGCTCGGCATCGAACTGATCCTGCCCGATTGGTTCTACGCCGGTGTCCTCAACGACGCGCTGATCCTGACCATCGACCGCGACTATTTTCGCCTGACCGGCGGGCTCGAACGCTGGCTCTACCGCCTCGCCCGCAAGCATGGCGGACGGCAATCGTCCGGATGGAGCTTTGACGTCGCCCATCTCCATCTCAAGTCCGGCACGCTCTCGCCGCTGCGCCGCTTCCGCTTCGAGCTGCGCGCCATAGTCAGCCGCCAGCCACTCCCCGGATACCGTCTCGCCCTCGCCGCCGATCCTGGCGGCACCGAGCGCCTGACCTTCGCGGCCGCAAGGTTCACGCACAGGACCGGAGGCAGGCCATGATCGCGCCCGTCCGCTTGTGGAAAACCGTGTGGATATCTTCGGCGGCCTCCCGTGCTATCGGGAACGCCCAGGCCCGTGCTATCGGGAACGCTGGACCCGTGCTATCGGGAACGCTCGCGCCCCGTAACCCACGGGTATCAAACGCGGAATCCGCCCCTTCTAACTATCCTAACATCAAGATTCTAACCTGCTTCTTGGCGCGGGAAGTGTGTGGATACCGTGCGGAGGCCGGGTTTCGCGAACCGGGGCGAGGTTTCGCGAAACCACCCAATACGTCAGCACAATCGGCATTTTCACCGTCCGGCATAGGGGTCGGATCACCACATCGTTTTGCCCCTAAAGTCGAGACTGGTTTCCCTTTAATCGGAGAACGGCGCGGTCGCGTTGACGGTCGGGGTGCGCCATGACCGCGCTCCTCACCCATGTCGAGCTGACCTGGCGCGAAAAGCGCATCGAGCATTGGTTGCGCTTCGGACGGCCCGCCCACGATCAGCGCCTCGACCGTCATCGCCGCCGCGCCAGCTTCGCGCCGGGCAGCGTCTTCGCCTTCGTGAGATGGGCCGCCAACGATTTCGGCACCATCATTTCCCGCATCGACATCGTGCTAACCGTCGATCACGGCGACGCCTATCAGACGCTGCCCTTCGTGCGGCCGGGCGGCGATATCCTGCTCAAGATCAAGGACTGGCCCAAAGTCGAGCGCGTACTTCAGGCCATCGACGCCGTGGACGCGCTCGGCCTCAATCCGGCCGACGCATCGCCGGACCATTGGCGGCACGTCCACAACCATATCGGCGTCGGGCTGGAACCGTCCGCCTACACCGTTGCGCAGCATCGCGCCTGGCTAAAGCGGCGGGGGATCGCACCATGACGCGCTTCGGCTGGGCCATGACCACCTATCTCGCCAGCGTCGCGATCGGCGTCTCGGCCTTCGTCGATCCGCCGCCGGCGCTGATCTGGAACGCTTCGTCCAGCGTGCCGATCGGCCTGTTCACCGTGCATCCAGCCGACGACCTGGAAATCGCCGATCTGGTCGCCGTCGCGCCGCCCGGCGACCTCGCCGTCTTCCTCGACGAGCGCGGCTACCTGCCGCGCAGCGTGCCGATGCTCAAACGCGTGCTCGGCCTGCCGGGGCAGGAGATATGCGGTGCAGGCAGTACCATCACCGTCGACGGGATCGCGATGGGCGTGGCGCTCGACCGCGACAGCGCCGGCCGCGAGCTGCCGGTCTGGCAGGGCTGCCGCGTCGTCGCAGAGGGCGAGATCTTCCTGATGAACTGGCAATCGGCCGACAGCTTCGACGGCCGCTATGTCGGCCCGCTTCCCGTCACCGCGATCATCGGCCGGGCGCTTCCGCTCTGGACCGACGAGGAGGGCGACGGCCGCTACGAATGGCGCGCCCCGACGCGCTGACCTGCTCCCAACCCCCAACCGCCACGGAGAGTATCATGGCACAGATCGGTTCATTCATCCGCACCCAGACCGGCTATTCCGGGCGCATCCAAACACCGTCGCTCGACGTGGAAATCATACTCGTATCGCTCGAACCGAGCGACGCCGAGAACGCCCCGGACTATCGCATCCACCTTGCTGGTGCCGATGGTCCCGAGATCGGCGCCGGATGGAAGCGCACCAGCGAAAAGGCCGGCGAATATGTCTCGCTGCTCATCGACGATCCGGCGTTCACCCAGCCGCTGCGGGCCAACCTTTTCCGCCAAGGCGACACCGCCTACACACTGCAATGGTCGCGCCCGGCGCGCCGCGACGAGAAGGCGTGATCCCATGCGGGTCCGCCCTTCCGGCTCAATCCCTTTGTTCGATCGTCGGCCGGTCAATCCCTCCGTCCCGATCGAGTTGCGTGCAGCCATCGCGCGCAGCGCCGGTCAAGGGCGGCCATCGGCCGGCGCTCGCGCCTTGCCCTTGAGGGGTGCGAGCACGGTGGCGGAATCGTTGATGGTCGGGACCGGAAATGCACGCGCTCATGTCGTTGTCAGGGCGGTCATGCTCGCCATCCTGACCTGCATGATCGGCATCGCGCCCGTCGCATCCGTGCTCGCCCAGGACGACGGTGCGCTCACGATCGCCGCCGATCCGTTCGCCATCCCGATCGCCGAAGCGAGCTTCCGCTTCGCGATTCCCGAGCATTGGATTCGCGCGGTCGTTGCCGACGAGAGCAACAACGAGCCGTCCGCCGTCTCGCCGAAAGGCGCGATCGGGCTCATGCAGGTGATGCGCGCCACCTACGACGAGCTGCGCACCCGATATCATCTCGGCCCCGATCCGCTGCATGTCCGCGACAACATCATTGCCGGCACCGCGTATCTGCGCGAGATGTTGGATCGCTTCGGACCGGACGGTTTCCTTGCCGCCTACAATGCCGGTCCTGGGCGCTATGAGGAATATCTGAACACCGGCCGGGCGTTGCCGGAAGAGACCTGGAACTACGTCGCCGGTCTCGCTTCCGTCATCGCCGATGCGCGCGAATCTGATGCAAATTCCACGTTGCTCGGCGACACATTCGACGCGCTGGAAACGGCATCGGCCGACAATCGCGCTGCATCCGAACTGGCGATCCCGCTGCAACGAATCGTCGATCTGACTGCGCTCCAACCCTCATCCGGCCGTCCCTCCAATGGCGATTTATACGCCGCGCCGATTTTCGTTCCGGTCAATTCCCTTACTGGGGCCGTCCCATGATCGGCGGGGAAGGATTTCGCATTGCTGCGCAGCCACGCGCATCGGAGCGAAAGGGCCGGGCGGGAGGCGGCAATAGGCTGGGGTCATGGCAGGATAAAAGCCGCACGGTGCGGCACGGTCGGGGGTGCGGGAGACTGGGGATCAGAGGCCGATTTTCGCACCGCACCGGGCTCTTTCGCACCGCGCGCCATCGCGATTTCCCGTTGCCGTTGAGCTCATATCGCGCCGTGCGGAGCTTCCGGCTATGAGAAAGGATCTCGACTTTAAGGTCCGCCCTGGCCGCATCCGCTCGCGGGCCAGCCAAAGGATGCGGCCCTTCATCGCCCAGGCCCTTGCCGCCGCCGCGCAGGCTGGCGGCCGACATGGGCGCGGCGGCTTCGGACCATCTGGCTCCTCGACCTTCGGGCGCGGCCGCGCCGCCAGCGTCATCGCCAATCGCCTCATTACCCGTCGCAGCCGGGGTGCGATGATCAAGGCCCGCGTCGTGCGCCAGGGCAGAACCGGCGCACCGCTCTCGCGCCATCTCGATTATCTGCGCCGCGAGGGTGTCACGCGCGACGCTGAGAAGGCGAGGATGTTCGATCCGGATACCGATTATGCCGACGCGGGGGACTTCGCGGAGAGATGCGAAGGGGATAGGCACCACTTCCGCTTCATCGTCTCGCCGGACGATGTGTTCGAGCTCGACGACCTCAAGGGCTTCACCCGCGATCTTATGGACCAGATGCAGAAGGATATCGGCACCAAGCTCGATTGGGTCGCCGTCGATCATTGGAATACCGAGCACCCCCATATTCACATCCTCGTGCGCGGCCTCACCGATACCGGCGAGGACTTGGTAATCTCGCGCGACTATATCCGCTCCGGCATGCGTGATCGGGCGAGCGATCTGCTCACCCTCGAACTCGGGCCTCGCACCGATCTCGACATCCGTGCCGGCCTCGAACGCCAGATCGGGGCCGAGCGCTGGACCCAGCTCGATCGACAGCTCGTCCGCGACGGCGGCGAGCACCGCATCGTTGATCTCGCGCCCAAGCCAGGCGCGCAGCCGGACGCCTACCACGCGCTCAAGGTGGGGCGGCTGCGCACCCTCGAAAGCCTCAGTCTCGCCCATCCGGTTGGTGGGCAGCAATGGCGGATCGCCGAAGATGCCGAATCCACTCTGCGCGAGTTCGGCGAGCGCAACGACATCATCAAGCGCATGCACAAGGCGCTCACCGACCGAGGCATCGAACGCGCCATGTCCGACTACGCGATCGCGAGCGGCACCGGCGACAATCCTGTCATCGGCAGGCTGGTCGATCGGGGCTTGTATGACGAGTTGACCGGCTCCGCCTATGTGGTGATCGACGGCACCGACGGACGCACCCATCACATCCGTTTCCACGATCTTTCCGCCACGGGAGACAGCGCGCCGGGCTCCATCGTCGAGCTTCGCGCCTATACAGATTCCAAGGATAACGTGCGCACCGCGCTTGCGGTCCGCTCGGACCTCTCCATCGCCGACCAGATCAAATCCGATGGCGCCACCTGGCTCGACCGCCAGCTCGTGGCTGGCGATCCGCCCGGGCTCGGCGGCGGCTTCGGCATCGAGGTCAGCCAGGCGCTCGAAGCGCGTACCGATCACCTGATCGAAGAGGGGTTGGCCCGCCATGAAGGTAAGCGCGTCGTCTTCGCCCGCAGTCTCCTCGCCACCTTGCGGCGCCGCGAGTTGGACGCGCTCGGGGAGCGGCTGGCCGCAGAGACGGGTAGCCCGTTCCAGAAATCGGCATCGGGAGAATATGTAGCCGGCATCTATCGCCAGCGTTTCGCGCTCGCTTCGGACAGCGTGGCGATGATCGACGATGGACTGGGGTTCAAGCTTGTACCCTGGACGCCATCGGTCGAGCAGCATCTCGGCAAGAACATCTCGGGCGTTGCGCGCAGCGACGGCGGCATCGATTGGAGCTTCGGACGAAAGAGAACTTTGGGTATGAGCTAAATTGGTTTCGACCTGCGCACGTGGGGAGGTCCGGCGCAAAGAGCATATTCAGTGCGACATTCCGCGACATCGCATATTCTCATCGCAGCAGGCTTAATTGAGCAGTCGAATGATATTCGTTCGGCTGAGATCGGCATCCCCACATAAAGAAGACACGTTCGGCTAGCGCGCTGCGAAGGAAAATGACCTAGGCATCAGCGGAAACGCAGAAAAAAGGACTCGAGAACTTTGGCGAGATCGAGCGACTCGAAAGCAACGACCCACTCGGGCGGCTACGTGCCCGGCACCAGGATCGAACGCTGGCTCGATGAAAGGCTTCCGATCCTTAGGTTCTCTAAAGAGCACCTGATGGATTTCCCTACCCCCAGGAACCTCAACTACTGGTGGACGTTCGGGGGCATCCTCGCCTTCATGCTGGTAGTTCAGATCGTGACGGGCGTTGTTCTTGTCATGCACTACACTCCGAACGTGGATATGGCCTTTGCTTCGGTCGAGCAGATTCGCCGAGACGTCAACTATGGGCGCATCATCCAGGGTACCCATGCGGTGGGCGCTTCGATGTTCTTCTTTGCCGCTTACGTGCATATGTTTCGCGGCCTCTATTACGGGTCCTATAAGGCGCCGCGCGAGGTCATCTGGATGCTCGGGGTGATCCTATTCATCCTGCTCATGGCTACGGCTTTCATGGGGTACGTGCTGCCTTGGGGCCAGATGAGCCTCTGGGGTGCCACGGTGATCACCGGTATCTTCTCTGCAATCCCGGTCGTGGGCGAGCCGATCCAGACGCTGCTTCTAGGCGGGTTCTCGGTCGCCAATCCGACCCTCAACCGCTTCTTCTCATTGCACTATCTGCTGCCATTTATCATCGCGGCGGTCGTCGTCCTGCACATCTGGGCGCTGCACGTTCCCGGTAACAACAACCCAACTGGGGTCGAGGTGAAGGAGAGCCGCGACGCGCTGCCCTTCCACCCTTACTATACAATGAAAGACCTGTTCGCGATCATCGTCTTCCTGATACCGTTCGCCTGGTTCGTGTTCTTTGCCCCCGACATCTTGGGGCATGCCGACAACTACATCCCGGCCAATCCGCAGGTTACTCCGTCAGAGATCGTCCCGGAATGGTACCTTCTACCCTTCTACACCATGCTGAGGGCCATAGATTTCAATGTCCTGTTCATCGATTCCAAACTGGGCGGGGTCATCGTGATGTTCGGGTCGCTCCTGGTCCTGTTCGTCCTGCCGTGGCTCGACGCATCCAAGGTGCGCTCGGGAACGTTCCGCCCGCTGTTCAAGCCGTTCTTCTGGCTGTTTGTCGTTAATTTCATCGCACTGGCCTATCTGGGCGCGCAGCCTGCCGAAGGCATCTATGTCCTTCTCGCCAAAGTGACTACGGCATACTATTTTGCCTACTTCTTCGTCATATTGCCGATCTTGGGGCGTATCGAAAAACCTGCGCCGTTACCGGCAAGCATATCGCAAAGCGTATTGGGCGAGAGAGGCAATGGACCGAACGAAAAAGTTGCCTAAGTTCGGCCTGAAAAGTGATCTCCAATGTGTCGCTGCGCCCTGATGGCCGTGCTGACCCAGAATTTAATCAACACCGAATAGATGAAATTCCCGAAAATGTGACCTGCTTAAGCAGGGCCATTTCCATTTCCTTAACCATAGCGAACGACGCTGTTCGGGGTCCTTCGGAGTGGTCGTCGTGAGCGGTCGTACATCATCATACCAAATGCTCGCCTGCTGGGCGGTGCTTGGCGGGCTGCTTGTCACCAATGTGCTCACGTTCACAATCCTCCGCAACAATAAGGATCTCAGCGATTTCTGGAACAACCAAAGTTCCATGGTTCTAAGGGCATATGAAGGTCGCATCGCCGAGTTGAGCATGAATGTTGACCGGCTTCGCTCCAGAGAAATCGCTAACTCTGGAACGACAACTCTCAGAGGTCAGGAATTGATTGAACGCCAGGCACAGCTGGAAGACCAGTTCTTGGCGATAGAGATGCTCGCAAAGACGGCACTTGCTCGCGAACTGGTACCATTCTCCCGGCCGAACGAAGGCTCGGCCCTTCCGGCAGCGGGTGGGGTAAGCCCTGCTGAGCAGCTAGACCTTCTTGAAGCGAACCTAAGAGTAATGGAAGAAGAGACCCGCGAGTCGATGACGCTTCTTTCCGAGGCGATGGACCGATCAGTCGAGACCATCGTCGAAGAGTTGAGGCGCGTCGGCCATGAGTCAACTATAAGCGAGCTAGCCATAGGCGGTCCATTTTTGGATGCTGGCGATTTTCCATCAAGTTCCGATACCCCTTATACGGTCGATATCCTCACTGCCATGGCTCGCTTGGAGAAAGCGCGCAGGGCCATGGACGATGTACCAATACACCGTCCGATCGAAACTACACGTATCAGCTCCAACTTCGGTCTGCGCCAAGATCCTTTCACCGGCCAATCCGCATTTCACTCCGGCATCGACTTTCCAGCTCCGACTGGCACACCGATCCTGAGCACGGGCCGCGGGACCGTCACGTTTGTTGGTTGGAAGGGCGACTACGGCAGGGTGGTCGAAATTACCCACGCCTCGGGCCTGATGTCGCGCTACCCTCATCTTTCGCGAGCACTGGTTGACCAAGGGGACGAGGTGGAGGCGGATATGGTGATCGCGCTCGTCGGCTCCACCGGCCGGTCGACCGGACCGCATCTGCATTTTGAAATTCGTAATGAGAGCAGCCCAATCGATCCTACTCCATACCTGGCTGCCGGCAGGCGTCTAGAGGTATTCGATCCGTGGTTCACGACGGCATCACGGTAAATAGGAGGAGAGTAATTGTTCTCGCCATGTGCGGCCAAATTGCAGTGGCGGTCCCATAGGTAAAGAAGGTAGCAAGACGTACGTTCTCGCGGAAGGCGCCCGCCATTGAGGTTGCAAGATGGAAAAAGCTCAAGAGTTTTCTAAAAGCCGATGGCCGCTCGCTACCGGTTGGAACCGCTTAGTCGCCCCGGCGAGTGTAACGTCTCCGTCGCTTCGCGCTCCACTTGAGCGCCCGTTGGTCATTCTTGCGCTATTGTTTGCTATTTCGCTGTGGACCATATTCAATGTTGATCGTCCGATTGCGATCTGGATGCATGCTTTCCCCGAGGATTTGTCCGCCCTCGTTAATCACATCACACGGCTGGGTGCAGGCGTAGAAGTGCTCGTAGGCTCGGGCGCGCTGCTCATCCTTTTGGCTTTTCTGCCCAGGGCGCGGTTGCGTCGCCGGATCGTGGTGGGCGCCAACGCCGTTGTGGCAGCGGCAGGTTTTGTTTTTCTATCCGTTGCTGGCGGCGGACTCGCTGTACTGATTACGAAATACTCGATTGGCCGTGCCCGGCCCGCGGTGTCGCAAGGGGAGGATCCGCTGGACTTCCAGGTGTTCGCCCTCAACCCCGACTATGCCGCCTTTCCCTCTGGCCATGCCACGACCGCTGGCGCCATGGCCATGGCACTTGCACTGGTGTTCCCCAGGTTCCGGTCGATTTTCATTTCTATCGGCATCCTTATCAGCCTGTCCCGGCAATTGGTCGGCGTTCACTGGCCAAGCGACACGATAATGGGGTGGGCGGTAGGGGTCGGCTTTACCTTCTGGCTTGCCCATATCTTCGCTCGTCGCCGCTTGCTCTTCGTCTATAGCGAGGACGGCTCCCTGCGGCCAAGGCTGGCCGGCATGCCGCTCGTGTCCCTTCTGCTGAGAAACGCACGAAGAACGGCTGCGCCCGGTTAGCACTGTCCAGAGTGATGCGCTGCCACGCCCAAAATCAGGGGCCTTGGTACCAATTCGCCTAGAGCACAGTTTAGTCGGCTGGCGAGCCGTCGGTTTCCTCATCCAGCAAGACGGCATTAGCGCCGATAGCCGAAAGGCGAACGGTATTGCCTTCCACGAAGGCCACGATGCCCCCTGGGATGTAGTGCTTGTGGCCTGCGTCTGACCCAATGTCGACAGTTTCCAACCGAATACGGTCCCCATCCACTGATGCGACCGTACCCACGGGCGCTCCGTCGGCACCAAGAACTTCCATTCCAGCTTTGATGCCCGAAAGGACGTACATCACACTTCTCCTTCAGATAATCCAAGTCTTCTTTGCGGCAGTAGACGTGGCTTGACCCATAGTGTGGTCCGGTTTTAGTCTTAATGCATGATGGGCTTTTCGACCATCGCCTTGGCAGATGGCGCTGTCGAGCCGCGCGGCGGCACAGGCCAGATGATGGCCTCCGGTGCCGGCGGTTTATAGCCGAGCGATGAGTGCGGTCGCTCGGTGTTGTAGTAGCGCCGCCATGCTTCGATGATGACCTTTGCCTCGGCGAAACTATAGCAGATCTCACCGTTGAGCAGTTCGTCACGCAGCTTCGAGTTGAAGCTCTCGCAATAGCCGTTCTCCCACGGGCTGCCGGGTTCGATGACGGAAGCGAAGATCCAAGAGAACGCGTCGAGTCCTCACGTTGACTTTTGGCGCAATTTCAAAGAAGGCACGGATACGTTCGACAATACAGGAATCCCGCCGACTTGAGATGTCTGCGAGAGGCGTTATGTTTTCAAAGTGAATGATCCTCGCGTCGCCGCTCTTAATCCCTTGAGGCCTTGTCCAGTTTCGTGATCGGCGGAGCGGAACAGAATTGGCAAACCAACATTTTGGCAAAATAATCTTCGTTTGTCCTTGCTGCTGTAGCGACTAGAGGATGTACAATTCTCCAATGACCGTTGGTGAATCAGGCATATGAACAGAAACTTTGTCGCTTATTTTCCGGCGCAAGATAGAGAAGACTACATTACAAATAGGCTCGTTGACATGTGGAGAGCAGCACTGGCCAAGTCGCCTTCCTATCAGGTTGAGCCTCGGTTAACCATGCATGCTCCCAATGTCACGTAAGCCGCCGGTCGGATTGGGTCTCTTTCATTTGCTTCTTTGGGGCTTTTTCGTCGTTGCCGTTTTATGGTACGTGGGCGCCCCTCTTGTGGTTCGCTTTTTAACATAGTTGCCGGGGATTCCGTGTGAGGGCATGGCTGCCAGACGGCAGCGGTTGGTTCCTCACTGCTGTCCGTGATGCGCTCAGGTCTCACGGAGGTAGTTTCCCTCGGCCCTGACGGATCCCTTTATCCTATACGTGCGAAGACCGGAAAGCGCTCGAGAAGCCAAAAAGCAAATGCGGACATCTGGCCGGTGATCATCGCCAGTCCCATAAGGATCATCACTATCCCGGCGAGGATCTGTAG
>CENV01024952.1_pt1 | contig 13089 bp, 14 predicted proteins | sample 530231 | NCBI WGS metagenome assembly CENV01 (sample SAMEA2619815, study PRJEB7988) | marine metagenome | biome: marine biome (ENVO:00000447); feature: surface water layer (ENVO:00002042); material: "saline water (ENVO:00002010), including plankton (ENVO:xxxxxxxx)" | depth 5 m | reverse complement strand
TGCCTTGCGCGAGCCAGTTGATTTCGCCATGGGTTTCACGCTGGACCGTTTCCACCAGTGTGTTGGACAGGGCCGGTTCATTGGGATTGGCGATCAGAACGAGAACTGACATAGACACGACCATGGCAAGGGATGGAGCAAAGCGCGCGGTTTTGATAGCTGGTCCGACCGCCAGCGGCAAGACGGCGCTGGCCATCGCGCGGGCGCGCCAGAGCGGGGCGCGGATCGTCAACGCCGATTCCATGCAGGTTTATGGCGTGCTCGACCGCCTGACGGCGCGGCCCAACGCGGACGAGCTGGCGCGGGCGCACCATGAAATGTTCGGGCATGTGGATCCATCGGTGCGCTATTCGACGGGCGCCTGGCTGGCCGATGCTCACAAACAGATTCAAGAGGCTGACAAAGAGAATCAGGAGCTGATTTTCGTTGGCGGGACAGGGCTTTACTTCGATGCGCTCGTAAACGGATTCGCGCAGGTTCCGGCCATCGATCCTGAATTTGTGGCCGAGGCCGAGAAACTGATTCAAGAGCGCGATGAGGCGGGACGGATGGCGCTTTTGGTCGAGAGGGACCCGGAAACGGCAAGACGGCTCAAGGTCGCCGACCCGCAACGGGTGGTGCGAGCGCTTTCGGTGCAGATGGCGACGGGCAAGACGCTGAGCGCCTTTCAGGATGCCAACGGGCCCGGGCTGCTCGATGATTATGCGCTGGAGCGGATTGTATTAATGCCCGAGCGGGGATTGCTGCGGCGGCGGATCGGGGAGCGGTTCGCGGCGATGATGGAGGCAGGGGCTGTCGAGGAGGTCGAGGCGCTGTTGGCGCGCGATCTCGATGCTTCGCTGCCGGCGATGAAAGCGATTGGCGTGGGAGAAATCACGGCGATGCTGGCGGGCAAGATGGACCGTGACGAGGCGGTGGGAAAAGCGGTGATTGCCACACGGCAATATGCCAAGCGGCAATCGACATGGTTCCGCAACAGGTTCAGGGACTGGACTTTTGTCGATCCGTTTGCCGGTTAGCCAATAGCTCCGAGTGCGAGCCAGCCGATATAGCCTGCATAGAGCGCCAGGAGCACGCCGCCTTCCCAGCGGACGATTTCGCGTTGGGTGTAGGAAAAGCCGAGCAGGAGCGCGGTGGCGCCGAGCATGACCCAGATGTCGAGGCGAATGATCTCGTCGGGGACGGGGATGGGCTGAATCAGCGCGGTGATGCCCAGGATCGAGAAGACGTTGAAGATGTTTGACCCGATTATGTTGCCCAGCGCCAGGTCGGTGTGGCGGCGGAGCGCTGCAATGATCGAGGTGACCAGTTCGGGCAGTGAGGTGCCGATGGCAACGACAGTCAGCCCGATGATTGTTTCCGACACGCCGAGGGCCGTGGCGATTTCGACCGCGCTGGATACGAGCAGGCGAGCGCCCAATACCGTGAGGGCAAGGCCGCCGATAACGAACAGGACCGAGACGAGAACCGATTGTTTGCCGCCGGTTGCTTCGACTTCCGCGGCAATGCTGGCCGATGCCTGTGCCCGGCGGTCTGCAAAGTAGGAAAAGACGATATAGGAAATGAGCAGAGCGACGAGGACCAGCCCTGCAATGCGGCCCAAAGTGCCGATCAGCACGATGCCCAGGGCGGCGAGCGACGCGAGCACCAGAACCGAGCCGTCGCGGCGCAGTACGGCCTTGTCCACGACGATGGGGTAGATGAGCGCGGTGATGCCCAGGATCAGCAGGATATTTGCGATGTTGGAGCCGACCACATTGCCCACGGCAATGCCGGGGGCGCCATCGAGGGCGGCCTGGACCGAGGTCACAAGCTCAGGCAACGAGGTGCCGAAGCCGACCAGTGTCAACCCGATCAGCAGCGAGGACATGCCAAGTTTTTCTGCGATGGCCACCGAGCCGCGCACGAAGCCTTCGCCGCCTGCCACGAGCAGAATGAGGCCGACGATGAGCAGGAGATAGACCATTTAGGGGCTCCGGGGAGTCAGGTGACGGTGATGCGGGGTGCGCCGGTGACGCGGGCGAGATCGTCCGGTGCGATTTCAAATACCGAGCGCGCGTTTCCGGCTGCGGCCCAGACGGTTTGGAACGCGAAGAGATCGCTGTCCATATAAATCGGAATGGATTTGAGCTGTCCCAGCGGCGAAACGCCGCCGATGGCAAAGCCGGTGGTTTCGCGCACCAGATCGGCATCGGCGCGGCCCAGCTTCTGGCCGATCTGGCGGTCGGTACGCCTTTCGTGAACGCGATTGGCGCCCGAGACCATCACCATGATCGGCTCGCCGGTCTCCTCGCCGACAAAGATCAGCGATTTGACGATGCGGCCCACCTCGACGCCGAGCGCCTCGGCAGCCATTGCCGCGGTGGTCGCGAGTTGATCGAGGACAACGACGGTGCCGGGCAGGTCGTGGCGGGCGAGGTCGGCGGCGACACGGAGTTCGGATTGGCGCAATTCAGTCATGAAGCGAGAGGAGCCCGATCGATTATCGGTCGTCAAGTGGGAACGTGCTGACAGGGTTTGTCACCCCAACCGGTTAGGCGAGAGCACCAACAGGATCGTTGAACCAGGAGAACGATATGCTTGCGATCACCATTGTGCTGACCGAGGGGTATTCCGATTGGGAAATCGGGGTGCTCGCCGGAACCGGGCGAGCCTATTACGGCGCCGAGATTGGATTTGTCTCTGCGGACGGAGGGCCGGTGACGGCGGTTTCCGGGCTCAAGACAGAAGCGCTTGAGCGGTTTTCGGCACCGAAGGGTGGCGTGGTCGTGGTTTGCGGTGGTCCCGCGTTTGAGAGTGATGCGCCGCCCGAGATCGAAGCACGATTGAAACAAGCTCACGAGAACGGGTGCGTGGTCGCGGGAATTTGCGGCGCGACGTTGGCGCTGGCGCGGGCGGGCATGCTCGATGATGTGGCGCATACCTCCAACGGGCGGGACTATCTGCAGACGGTCAAATCCTATCGGGGAGCGGCGCACTACCGCGATCAGCCCCAGGCGGTGCGGGACGGGAGGATCATCACGGCGCCAGCGCCCGCTCCGGCCAGCTTTGCAGCGGAGGTTTTGACGGCGGCGGGGCTCGAGGCAGAGGCGGCCGGTGTCATCATGGCCATGCTGTCACAGGAACACGCACGCGTGGGGAGTTGACGCGACGCGTCTGGCTTGCAGTAGTGCGCGGACCTTTGATTTGGGGAGGCGCATATGGCCACAAAAGCGTTGATCGTCATCGATGTGCAGAACGATTTCTGCCCAGGAGGAGCGCTTGCGGTGGACGAGGGCGATCAGGTCGTGCCGGTCATCAACCAGCTTATGGGGCAGTTCGACCACGTCATCCTGACCCAGGACTGGCACACGGCGGACCATTCGAGCTTTGCTTCCCAGCATCCCGGAAAGGCCCCTTTCGAGGAAATCGAGATGGCGTATGGCAGCCAAACGCTGTGGCCCGATCACTGTGTGCAGGGCAGCCATGGGGCCGATTTTCACCCAGAGCTCAACCTGATGCCGGCCGAGCTGATCATCCGAAAGGGGTTCCGGACGGAAATCGATTCCTATTCGGCGTTTTTCGAGAACGATCACGTAACGCCGACCGGGCTGACGGGGTATCTGCGCGAACGGGGGCTGAGTGAGCTTACGTTCGTTGGGCTGGCCACCGATTTCTGCGTTGCCTATTCGGCACTCGATGCTGTGGGGCAGGGGTTTTCGGCGCGGGTGTTGCTAGAGGCGTGCCGGGGGATCGATCTGATGGGCTCGATGGAGACGATGATCGGGAAGATGAAGGCAGCAGGGGTGGATTTGATTTGAGCTCGTCGTCCAAGACCGACATTGCGCGGCGCGTTTTCAACCATACGTTCAAGCTCGACCCGATCATCCGTTCGCTGCTCGATACCGATTTCTACAAGCTCTTGATGCTGCAGATGATCTGGGGGCTGTATCGGGACGTTGAGGCGACGTTCTCGCTGACCAACCGTACGACGAGTGTGCGGCTGGCCGATGAGGTCGATATCGACGAGCTGCGCGAACAGCTCGACCATGCGCGCAGCCTGCGGTTCACCAAAAAGGAAATGATCTGGCTGGCGGGCAACAGCTTTTACGGAACCAAGCAGATATTTTCGCCGCAGTTTCTGGCCTGGCTGGAGAATTTCCAGTTGCCCGATTACGAGCTCAGCGAGCGCGACGGGCAGTTCGAATTGCATTTTCCCGGCAAATGGGTCGAAACGGCCATGTGGGAAATTCCGGCGCTGGCCATCATCAATGAATTGCGCTCGCGGCGCGCCATGCGGGGCATGGGGCGGTTCGCGCTCGACGTGCTTTACGCACGCGCCAAGGCCAAGACCTGGGAGAAGGTCGAGCGGCTGAAAAAGCTGCCCGATCTGAAAATTTCCGATTTCGGGACACGGCGGCGGCATTCGTTTCTGTGGCAGCGCTGGTGCGTGGAGGCGCTCAAGGAAGGGCTCGGGGATGCGCTGACGGGCACGTCGAACGTGCTTTTGGCCATGGACACCGATCTCGAAGCGCTGGGCACGAATGCCCATGAACTGCCGATGGTGGCCGCCGCATTGGCCGAGGGAGACGAGGCGCTCAAGCAGGCGCCCTACAAAGTGCTCAAGGACTGGCAGAGCTATTATGGCGGCAATCTGCTGATCGTTCTGCCCGATGCGTTCGGGACGGCATCGTTCCTTGAAAACGCACCGGACTGGGTGGCCGACTGGACGGGGTTCCGGCCCGACAGCGCGCCGGCCATCGAGGGCGGCGAAAAGATCATCGCATGGTGGAAGGCGCATGGGCGCGATCCGAAAGAGAAACTGCTGATTTTTTCCGATGGGCTGGATATTGAAACCATCGATGCGGCCTACAGGCATTTCGACGGCAAGGTGCGGATGAGTTTCGGCTGGGGGACGAACCTCACCAATGATTTTGCCGGGACGGCGCCCATGCACACCCCGCAACTCAAGCCGATCTCGCTGGTCATCAAGGTATCGAGCGCCAATGGGCGGCCGGCGGTCAAACTCTCGGACAATCCGGCCAAGGCGGTGGGCGACCCCAAAGAGATTGAGCGGTATCTGCGGGTGTTCGGCGATGCGGAGATGGCAGAGCAGGCGGTGGTTGTCTGATTTTAGACCCGAGAGGGGCGCCAGCCGGCATCAAGGGCCTCAGCAGGGGAACAGAACCAACGTTCTCCAGCCATCGCGTCGATACGTGTCGCCGAGTAGTAGCGTTGCCCGGGAATATGAAAGATGCGTTCGCCCGAAGATGAGATGTTGCCCTTGATGGTGCAATCACTCGAGATGATCTTCTGGCCCGCCTCTACAGCCGAAACCAGCTCGTTGAACCCTTGTGGATTGGCAAAGCCATAGAACACGGCAAAGCCAAGGGCGGCGGCGACGCCCAGTTGCAGCGGCAATGATGACAGCAGATTGGCCATGACTTCCCCCCGGAAGGGGCGAGACTGCGGGCAGTCGCGGCTTCACGCAACGAGACATCCCGAACGCGGTAAACCCTTGCTTTCGGGAGCTTGCGCAAATGTTCTAAGCCGCTGCCACCATCCGGCGCCGGTCGATCAGGCCCAGCCGGTCGCGCATGGCGAAGCGGGCGGTGAGGACGACGGCGCAGAAGGCCAGGCCGGCGGCGAGGCCGAGCCAGATGCCGATACCGGCGAGGCGGTCGGGCGATCCCAGAAACCATGCGACGGGCATGCCTACGCACCAATAACCGAACAGGGCGATGAACATGGGAATTTTGGTGTCGTTGAGGCCGCGCAGGACATGGACCGCCACGACCTGCGCGCCGTCGACGATCTGAAACAGGCCCGCAACGGCAAGGAAGGTCGTGGCCATGGCGAGCGCAGCGAGGTTGCCGGGGTCCGTGGGGTCGAGGAACAGACGGGTGAAGATCTGCGGCATTGTGAGAAACAGCACGCAGGTGATGACCATGAAACCCGTACCGATGATCATTGCGACCCAGCCGGCCTGGGCAATGCCCCGGTCGCTGCCGGCCCCAAAGGCGCGACCGACGCGGACCGTGGCGGCCATGGAGAGCCCCAGCGGCACCATGAAGGCGAACGAGGCGCATTGAAGGGCCACGGCGTGGGCGGCCAGCGCGTCGGTGCCGTGCCAGCCCATGAAAATGGCGGCGACCGCGAACATGCCCACTTCGGCCATCAGGGTCAGTCCGATCGGGGTGCCGATCCTGAAGATTTCCCTGAACCGCAGCCAATCGGGCTTCCAGAACCGCACGAGGATGTGGAAGCGGCGGTATTTGCGGTGGGTGAGCGTATAGGCGAGCAACAGGCCGAACATGAGCAAGTTGGTCAGAACGGTCGCGACCGCCGCACCCTGCAGTTCGAGCCGGGGGAAGCCGAAATTGCCGAAAATCAGGGCGTAGTTGATGGCCGCGTTCACCACGACCCCGGCGATTGTCACGTAAAGGATGATCTGGGTCGAGCCGAGCGCCGAGAGAAATGAGCGAATGGCGAAAAGCCCGAGCCCGGGAAACAGGACCAGAACAGCAATGTGCATGTATTGGGCTGCCATGCCGGCCAGTTCGGGCTCCTGACCGGTGGCGAGCAGGATATGCTCGATCTGCCAGATGAGCGGGAACAAAAGCGCCGCGACAAGGATGCCGGCCCAGAATCCCTGGCGTGCGGTGCGACGGACATTCTTGATCTGGCGCGCACCCAATGCCTGAGCGGCAAGCGGGGCGACGGCGGAAACGATGCCGCCGCCAAGCAAAAGGAACGGCGTGAAAAAGGATGTGGCCAGGGTGCCGGCGGCCAGATATTGGGGGCCGAGCCAGCCCATCATGATGACGTCGGTGGTAAACAGCGCGTTCTGGGCCACCTGGGCAACGACAAGCGGCCAGGCGAGCACAAATGTGGCGCGCAGCTCCGCGGCCCAGCCGGGCGCGGTCGGCGTCGTGTCGGTCGTCTTCATCGTTCTGGCCTTCCCAAGCCGCGCCCAGCGCTGGATGGCGTTGGGTGAACAGAACCCGATACACGCGAATCGGGGGCTTGTCAGCGCCCTTTGCTATCGCGCATGGGCCGGATCGTGCATGGGCAATGCCAAGGCATGATGCGCCAAAGCACTTGAAAAAATTCACAAAATGGAGAAAGTTAAGAAATTGTCGACGGCGTTCAGTTTCGCTTCATGTTGAAAATTGTATGGCCAAGGGCCCCGCTCGCGGAACCAATAGCGGCTAACCGCATTAAGGGGCGAGGGAACTCTAGAGTTAAAGTCGCAGGAGGCTTGGAAATGAAAAAAGCATTTATTATCGGCGTTGCCCTTACTTCTCTTATGGCCGTTTCGGCCTGTACCCGCACCCAGGAAACAGCTGCCATCGGCGCTGGTGCCGGTGCTGTCATTGGTGGCGTGACCACCGGTAGCGTGCAGGGTGCCGTTGTTGGCGGCGTGGTCGGCGGTGTCGCCGGTGCGCTGGTTGGCCAGGTCGCTGGCGAACCGAACCAGTGCTACTATCGCGCTTCTGACGGAACGCTCTACAAGGACGCTTGCCCGGCCAGCTGATCGGGCGCGTAAAGCATCTCAAAAGGGCTCGTGCTTTCCCTGCACGGGCCTTTTTTGATTCCGGGCATCTGCTTTTTGGCTTGACCGGCGCCGTACCCGGCAGTACCTATAACGCCGAAATTTTGGAGAAATGACGTGCAGACGGCACTTATTCTTGTAGTAGGCAGGCGCATCGCAACATGAGGGCATAACCCTCGTGCGAATTGCGGTGCGCCGAACACAGGTCCCTCACGGGGCCTTTTTTATTATCCAAATCCGGCTGCGGCGGGATGAATTTAAAGCAGGGAGTGGCTGAGATGGCCGAACAGATGACCGGCGCGGAAATGGTTATACGGGCGCTGACCGACAACGGGGTGGAACATGTTTTCGGCTATCCCGGCGGCGCGGCCCTGCCGATCTACGACGCCATGTTCCAGCAGGACAAGATCGAGCACATTCTCGTCCGGCACGAGCAGGGCGCGACCCACATGGCCGAAGGCTATGCCCGATCGACCGGGAAATGCGGCGTGGTCCTTGTCACGTCGGGGCCGGGGGCGACCAATGCGGTGACCGGGTTGACCGATGCGCTGATGGATTCGATCCCGCTGGTCTGCATCACCGCACAGGTGCCCACCAATCTGATCGGCACCGACGGGTTCCAGGAATGCGACACTGTCGGGATCACCCGCAGCTGCACCAAGCACAATTATCTCGTCAAACGGGTCGAGGATCTGCCGCGTATCCTGCACGAGGCTTTCCTGATCGCGACGACGGGCCGGCCCGGTCCGGTGGTGATCGATATTCCCAAGGATATCCAGTTTGCGCTGGGCGACTACTACACGCCGGACGTTGAAAAGCTGCGCCACCAGAGCTACCGGCCGCAGATGGATGGCGATCTGGATGCCATCGAGGCGGCTGTCGATCTTATGCTGCGCGCCGAGCGCCCGGTCTTTTATACCGGGGGCGGGGTTATCAATGCGGGACCTGAAGCGTCCGAGCTTTTGCGCGAACTGGCCGAACTGACTGGCTTTCCGGTGACGTCCACCCTGATGGGGCTGGGTGCTTTCCCGGCATCGAACGCGCAATGGCTGGGCATGCTGGGCATGCACGGCACCTATGAAGCCAATCTCGCGATGCATGAATGCGACGTGATGATCAATATCGGGGCGCGGTTCGATGACCGCATCACCGGACGGATCGACGCGTTCTCGCCCGGCAGCCGCAAGATTCACGTCGATATCGACCCGTCTTCGATCAACAAGGTGATCAATGTCGATGTCCCGATCATCGGCGATTGCGCCCGGGTGCTCGCCGAGATGATCCGCATCTATCGGTCCAGGACCAATCAGCCGCGCAGCGAGGCCATTGCGCCGTGGTGGGCCCAGATCGAGAAGTGGCGGGCGGTCAATTCGCTGGGCTATGAGAATTCTCAAACCACCATCAAGCCGCAATACGCCATCGAGCGGCTCTATGCGGCGACCAGGGCGCAGGACAAGGACGTGTTCATTACGACCGAGGTCGGCCAGCACCAGATGTGGGCGGCCCAGCACTTCCATTTCGACAAGCCCAACCGCTGGATGACGTCGGGGGGGCTCGGGACGATGGGGTATGGCTTGCCGGCCGCCGTCGGCGTCCAGGTGGCGCACCCGGATGCGCTGGTGATCGATATTGCCGGGGAGGCAAGCGTTCAGATGACGATGCAGGAGATTTCGACAGCGGTTCAGTACCGGCTGCCGGTCAAGATCTTCATTCTCAACAATGAGCGCATGGGGATGGTCCGCCAGTGGCAGGATCTGTTGCACGGATCGCGATATGCCCATTCCTATTCGGAATCGCTGCCCGATTTCGTCAAGCTCGCCGAGGCCTATGGCGCCAAGGGTGTGCGTTGCGACACCCCGGCCGACCTCGACGCGGCGATTGCCGAAATGCTCGATTACGACGGGCCGGTGCTGTTCGACGTGCTTGTCGAAAAGGACGAGAACTGCCTGCCGATGATTCCGTCTGGCAAGGCGCACAACGAGATCATTTTGTCCGATACGGCCAATATCGGCTCGATCATCGATGAGAAGGGGCGGGCCCTGGTCTAAGGGCGCGAAAGGAAACGATCATGAACGCACATCTGAAACCGACGGGTTCGGCCTACTTCCTGACCACCGAAACCCAGGCCACCGAGCGTCATACGCTGACGGTTCTGGTGGACAACGAGCCGGGCGTTCTCGCCCGGGTGGTGGGGCTGTTTTCGGCGCGTGGATACAATATCGACTCGCTGACGGTCAGTGAGACCGAACACGACAGGCATCGCTCGCGCATCACCATCGTGACCGTTGCCACGCCAAAGGTGTTGGCCCAGATCAAACTGCAGCTCGAGCGGCTGGTGCCGGTGCACAAGGTGCACGACCTGACGGCGGAAGGCGGGTCGCTCGAACGCGAACTGGCGCTGCTCAAGGTTGCGGGCAAGGGGGAGAACCGGGTGGAAACCCTGCGGTTGGCCGATGCGTTTCGGGCGCAGGTCGTCGATGCCTCGACCGAAAGCTTTGTGTTCGAGATCACCGGCAAACCGAGCAAGATCGACCAGTTCATCACGCTGATGACGCCGCTGGGGCTGGTGGAAGTGGTGCGTACCGGGCTGGTGGCAATAACGCGTGGGCCCGACGGCATGTAAGTCCGGAGCTTGGTGGCCCTTCGGGTCCTGGCCGCGCTCCGAAAGTTGAGGTTTGCGCGAACCCCATTTCGCGATAGAGGGGGGCCGTACATTTCGTACGGCCCTTGTTTTTCAGACTGCCGCCATGACCAAGCTTTCCGTCAATCTCAATGCAGTGGCGCAATTGCGCAATCGCCGGGATCTGCCCTGGCCGAGTGTGACCGGGATGGCGCGCATCGTGCTCGATGCGGGGGCGGTGGGCGTGACCGTCCATCCGCGCCCCGACGAACGCCACATCAGGCGCTCCGACGTGTTCGATCTGGTCAATCTGTTGCGCACCGAATATCCCCATGCCGAGTTCAACATCGAAGGGTATCCGACGCCGGCGTTTCTCGAACTCGTCGCGGCGGCCAATCCCCATCAGGTGACGCTGGTGCCCGATGCGCCCGAGCAGGCGACGTCGGACCATGGTTGGGACTTTATCGCTCACAAGGGGTTGTTGACCGACGTGGTGGCCGAGCTGGCCGCGCCGGGGCGGCGGGTGGCGCTATTTTGCGATCCCGATGCCAGCGCGGCGGCGCTGGAAGCGGCGAAAGCGGCGGGGGCCGATCGGGTCGAACTTTATACGGGGCCGTATGGCGCGTGTTACGACAACAATGAGGCCGCGGTCTCGATGCTGGCCGATCTGGCGGAAACGGCGCATGCGGCCCACGCGCTGGGGCTCGGAATCAACGCCGGGCACGATCTGACGCTGGCCAATCTGCCTGCGTTCCAAAGCACCGTTCCATTTGTGGACGAAGTTTCCATCGGCCATGGAATCACCGCCGACGCGCTCATCTTCGGGTTTGAGGAAGCCGTGCGCAAATATCTTGGGGCATTGGGCCGCTAGAGCAAGAAAGTCAGCCTTTGTGTCGTTTCGAACCCGTTGTTTGTTTGTTCGGCATCGCCGAACGATGGCGGAGAACTGGGGCGTTCTGATAATTTATTCATTAAATTCAATGGCTTAAGTTTTTGAGGCCTCGCCATAGGCAATGTTTTCTGCCTAGCTTACAGCGGTGTGCCTACTTGAGTGACAGGCCTAAAGTCACATATGCAGCCCTACTTACTGTTCGTAACCAGGCGTAGGGAAACATCATGTCCAAGCCAAAAATCGCAATCATCATTTCCTCGACCCGCGAAAGCCGTTTTGCCGACAAGCCGGCTCAGTGGCTTTTGGCCAAGGCGCAGGAGCGCTCCGAATTCGACGTCGAACTCGTCGATCTGCGCGATTTCGACCTGCCGTTCTTTGACGAAGTGGCCTCCAACATGTGGGCGCCCAGCCAGGACCCCAAGGCCATTGCCTGGCAGAAGAAAGTCGCCGAATTTGACGGCTACATCTTCCTGGTGGCCGAATACAATCGCTCGATCACCGCAGCGCTCAAGAACGCGCTCGATCAGGCCTATGTCGAATGGAACAAGAAGCCTGCCGCTTATGTCGGCTACGGTTCGGTCGGCGGCGCCCGCGCCATCGAGCAGCTCCGCCTGATCAATATCGAACTTCAGATGGTGCCTATCCGTCACGGCGTCCATATCGGCGGTTCGGAATTCTTCACCGTCTGGGGTGGCGGCAAGAACGAGCCGATGGAAGCCATCGAGCCGGCAGTCGGACCGAGCCTCAAGGATCTGTTCGACAACCTCGTCTGGTGGACCAACACCACCAAGGCCGCTCGCGAAGCATAAGCTGCGCCATAGAGCTTGACGCTTCCTCCTGCGTCTCGAACCGAAGGGCTGCCCGCAAGGGTGGCCCTTTGTTTTTTTGCCCAAGCGCGCAATCAGCGTGGCATGTCGGGGCACAAAAAGGGCACGGGCGAGACCGTATAGCGCTCTTCGACCACTTCGCCGCCCACAAGATGCAAGGCCAGAACCAATTCGGCCTCGTTGAGCTCGACGATGTCGGCTTCGATGGTCATCGTATCTTCCTGCCAGCTCAGCGAATCCTCTCCCGTCATCTGCCAGTTGGATAGGCGATAGGTCTCCCAGCACGAATCCTGGAGCATTGTGCCTTCCGAGAGGAACAGGACCATCGAGCCCGGCAGACCGGCATCTTCTTCGGACTGGACCCAGAATTTTTCGGTAAGCGAGGCGCCGATCATCGGGGCGGACGTCATGCCCTCGGCTTGCTGCGCGAAGGCGGGGGATGCGATCATGAGGGCCGAGGAGAAGGCCGCGGCGGTAGCGATTTGACGGAACATGGGGGCGATTTCCTTGCCTTTGGTCTGAGCGCAGTCTGAAGGCGAGATTGGCCCAAACTGTGGTCGGCAAAAAGGGGGAAAATCACACTTGAAAATAGCCGAACCGTACCGTACGGTACGCCTCGCTCGGCAGGGCTGAATGCCCGGCTGGGTGCGGCTTTCCGTGCCATGATAATCGATAACAGAGAGCGAGTCACGCTTGACCCCGCCAACCCTGACCATAAGCGACGATACGCTCACCGGCCGCCAGAAGGATGTTCTGGATGCGGCCCTGGGCTTGCTGGTCGATGGCGGTGACGGGTTGACCATGACCGGGGTGGCCCGCCGGGCGAGCTGCTCGAAGGAAACACTCTATAAATGGTTCGGCGACAGGGACGGGCTCTTGACGGCCACGGTTCAGTGGCAGGCGTCCAAAGTGCGCATGGTGCCGGTGGATCGCGAAACGCTGGACAAGCGCACGCTGGGCATTGCGCTGGAGAAATTCGGCCGCGACTGGCTGACGGTTCTGACGGGCGATATTTCGGTGGCGCTCAACCGGCTGGCAGTTTCCCATGCGGGGCAGGAAAAGCGCAATCTTGGCGCGATCGTTCTGGAAAACGGCCCCATCGGCATGGCGCGACGCTGCGAACCCCTGCTCGAGGCGGGCAGGGAGGCGGGGCTGCTCGATTTCGACGATGCCGACCAGGCGTTTCGGACATTTTTCGGTCTGGTGGTCAGGGACA
>CENV01001620.1_pt1 | contig 13131 bp, 14 predicted proteins | sample 530231 | NCBI WGS metagenome assembly CENV01 (sample SAMEA2619815, study PRJEB7988) | marine metagenome | biome: marine biome (ENVO:00000447); feature: surface water layer (ENVO:00002042); material: "saline water (ENVO:00002010), including plankton (ENVO:xxxxxxxx)" | depth 5 m | reverse complement strand
CGATAAGCATTCTCCCACTCCGTCGCTCTTGTAGGAGCGGCTTCAACCGCGATCAACATTCTCCTACAACGTTGTAAGCAATCACCTACAGCGCAAAACTCCGATCTCGTCTTCCCTAACCGCCGCTGTTGCGCCCATCCTGGCGTTACGCCTGTGCAGCCATGGAACCAGCCATGTCGGAGGACCGCACCCCCTACCGCCCCCGCGCCCCGGGTCCCACGGAGACCTGGGTGGACCGTTTGCTGGAGCACAGCCGCACGGAGCTGGCGCGGTTGCCGCTGGACACCGAGCTGGACGGCACCCACCTCACCGCCGTGCGGCGGCTGACCGGCCTGGACCGTTTTCAACTGTCGCGGCTGCTGGGTATCGACCTGGCCACCCTGGAGCGCTGGGAGCGCGGCATCGGCAGCCCCGACGGCGCCGCCCGCACCGTGTTGCTGGTGGGCCTCAGCTTCCCGGAGGTGCTGCGCGCCTTCTTCGCCGGCCGCGGCTGAACCATATCGGGCGGGGGACGCTTTCGCTATCATGACTAATCAGGGGAAGGGATGACGACCATACAGGAGTCGCATATGCAGACCGCAAAGCAGGACGTGGAACGCATGCTGGGCCAGCTGCCGGATGACGCCACGTTGGAGGACATTGAGTACCACCTCTACGTTTTGAAGAAAATCCGGAACGGTATCCGTCGCCATGAGGAGGAGGGCGGTATTCCCCAGCAGGAAGTGAAAGAACACGTTCAGCAATGGTTTACCCGGTAACTTGGTCTCCCGCCGCCCTCAATGATCTCCGCGGTATCGCCGACTACATCGCGGAGGACTCCCCCTTTTACGCCGAAGCCGTGGTCAACAAGATCATCGAGGTGTCCGATACCCTGGCGGAGCACCCGAATCGGGGCCGCATTGTTCCTGATTGGGGCCTGCCGGACGTTCGAGAGCGGTTTATTTACAGCTACCGCTTGATATATCGGGTAGCTGAAGACGAAGTGGCCGTTTTGGCAGTGATACACGGTCGTCGCCGGCTCGACGATTCCGACGCTTCCCTGGTCGAGTAAGCCCGCCTCTTTAGCCCGCTTTTTCCCGCCTCCGTCAAAAAGTCCGAACTTTTGCGATTTTTTCTATTGATTCGCCAGACGTGCAGAGCGAACCTTTGCGAATCAAGCAAAGCTCAATACCGTGGAAATCACCAAGAAGAGGAGAGCGACATGGACATCGGGGCGGGTTTGAAGCGCCAGCGGCTGGCGCGGGGAGCGACTTTGAAGCAGGTCGCGGATCTGTGCGGTACCGACGCCGGCAATTTGTCCCGGGTGGAGCGCAATGTCCAGGACGTGAGCTTTCAGCGGCTGACGCGCATCTGCGCGGCCATGGAGCTGGGCGTGGTGGACTTTCTCACCCAGGTGGAACATTGGGAAAACGCCACCACCCAGTTGCCCACCAGTGCGCTGACCAAGCGGCTGCGCGCCATGATGCGGCTGTTCGGCGCCGTGTCGCGGCGCGACCAGATGCTGCTGCTGGCCCTGGCGCGGGGCATGGCCCGCCCCCGCGTCGAGGGCGACGACGGCCCGGCCGCCGACGGCTACCGGCCGGCGCTGTGACCCGGCCGGGCGGCGCCGGTCAGTTGCGGGTGGCCAGCATGGCGATGGCCGCCAGGGCTTCCGGGTCGTGGTCTTTCAGCCGGTTGGCGATGCCGTGCTGGAAGAAGTAGCGGAAGTCCGGTTCTTCCTGGGCCGGGCACAGGCAGCCGTCGCCGGGTAACACCGGGGTTTGGGTGACCGCCTCCTCGTCGGCCACCATGGCTTTGGTGGTGCCGTCGCCGTACAGCCGCCAGCTCACCACCTCGGTGAGGCTGAGGGTTTCGAACTGATCCTCGGAAAACACCGCGTGGGTGCCGATGGTGTCCGGGATCTCCTGAATCAGCCCGTCGCCGTCGGGCCGGCCAAAAAACTCCACCGCCGCGTCCAGTTCGCGGACCTTGTGCGGTGGGGCGTCGCGGAACAGATAATCGCTGTCGGGCAGGCGGTAGCCCTCCCAGCGCCCGTTGAGCGGGTCCGCCAGATCGGTGGCGGTGACCAGCTCCTTGAGCCAGGGCACCACGGCCACGGTTTCGCCGTCATCGCGCCTTGCCCAGGCGAGGATCTTGATGGAAAAGAGGGTGTCCGGGTGTTGATCGTTGGCATAGAGCAACTCCATGCCGTCGTACTCCGGTGAGAGTCGCAGAATCGGCGGAAGCGATGCCCGCCGTCGGGGGGTGAACGGCAATACGTTATTGCCGCGAGGGTCACGCCGGTTTGCCATAAGCGCCTCCGCGCAAGCCGACCAAGGAACTGCGGAATAACTGATACGTAGACGCTCGCTGCCGGCGTGCTCACGCATGAGTTATTCCGACGTTCCAAATTGACACTAGACGCTCGGCGAAAGCGGCGCAAGCGTTGTTTGAAGTGGGGCGTTACAATCCGGCCCCATGACCACTTATTACTTCGCCTACGGTTCCAATATGAATCCGGCGCGCATGGCCAGCCGCGGCATGCGCTACCGGCGCAGCCTGGCCGGCTTTCTGGAAGGCTGGAGGCTGGCTTTCAACAAACGCGCCAATGGCCGCGACGGCAGGGCCTACGCCAATATCGTGCCGGACGCCGGCGGCGGTGTGGAGGGGGTGCTTTACGAGCTGGTGAGCGCCGACGAAATCGCTCGCATGGACCCGTTCGAGGGCCACCCGGAGCGCTACCGCCGCCACGCCATGACGGTGCGCGCCGACGAGGGCGACATCGACACCTGGGTGTACATCGCCAACGACCATTGGCAAAGCGACACGGTGCTGCCGGAGCGCTGGTATCTGAACCATTTGCTCAGCGGCCGGCCCTGGTTAAGCGATGGGTATTATCGTTGGCTGTTGGCCACGGAATGCTGGCCGGATGTGGGTGGGGCTGTGCGGGGGTGAGGTTTGTTTTTTGGTGGCGTCTTTGATCGCGACTGAAGTCGCTCCTACAACATTCTAACAGCCCAGGTGCCACCCGAAGAATGCTGTAGGAGCGACTTCAGTCGCGATCCACGATCATCAGCGGTCGCCCTCACCCAACCACCCACCCGCCCACGGCGGCAACCACCGGCAACCCCACCGCCAACCGTGCCGCCAGGCGCGGCCGGTAGGGGATCAGGAACACCAGCGGCAGCCCGGCGAAGGCCACCATGCCGAACGCCATCCACAGCGCCAGGCCGGTGGGCCAGATCACCAGGCAGCCGGCGGTCATGGCCGCCAGCAGCGCCCAGCCCAACACCCGGAAGGCACGCAGCCGCGCTTCGGAGGCTTTGCGGCCGAGCACCGCTTCGTGGTGGCGCTTCATGGCCAGCGACAGGGCGGTGAGCCCGGCGTAGCCCAGGGTCCAGGTCAGCGGCAGCAGCGTCATGAGGATTCTCCGGCGGTGGCGCGGCGGGGCCGGCTGGCCCGGGCCGGTTTACGCGCCGGGGAGTGGCCGGCCACCCGCCAGAACGCGTAGCCGGCGCCCGCCGCCATGCCCAGACACACCAGGTCGAAGGCGGCCAGGGCGCCGTGGCGCCAGGCGATGGCGCTGAACAGATGGCTGTCGGTGGTGGCCAGATCAATCACCGGCACCGCCAGCCAGAGTGCCGCCAGGGCCGCCAATTGCTCCAGCCAGCCGCGCCGGTGCGGCCGCCACAGCGCGTGGATCAGGGTCGCCAGCCAGGCCAGGAAGAAGGCGCGGATCTCCCAGCTTTCCCGGCCTTCCAGGGCCGCCGGCAGCAGCCGGTTGGCGGCGAAGTAGACCGCCATGGCGATCAGCAGGCCGGTGATGGCGGCCATGTTCAAACCGTTCACCAGGCGCAGGTTGAAGCCCGGTTGGCGGCCGCGCAGTTGTTGGCTGCGCTTTGACACCCACAGCAACATGCCGGTCACCGCCATGGCCGAGCCGACCACGCCGAACAGGAAGAACAGCCAGCGGGTGGCCGGGTCGGCGAAGCGCGCCAGATGCAGATTCACCATCAGGTTGTAGATGCGCGCCGAAGCGCCGTCGTCGTACAGGCCCGGTTTCGTTTCCAGCAGGTCGCCACGGCCGTCGAAGACCAGGGTGGGGTTGCCGCCCCGGCGCCGGTCGGTGATCGCCGCTTCCTTGCCGGTGCTGATCTCGATGCGGGCGTTGTCCCGGTTCGGCCAGCTCACGCTGATGCGCTGCGCCGGCTGCCCGAAACGGGCCTCGGCGCGGTTCACCAGGGGCAGGATATCGCCGACCATGGCGGCCGGGGCGCCGGCGTTGGCGCTTTGCTCCTGGCGGGGAAACACCTCATTGAAGAAACCGCGCCAGCCGTCCTCGTAGGCGGCGTTGAAGCCCCAGGGCATCAGCATGATCATGAAAATCAGCAATCCGGAATAGGTGATCATGAAGTGGAACGGCAACGCCAGCACGGCGGTGGCGTTGTGCGCGTCCAGCCAGGAGCGCTGGCCCTTGCCCGGCCGGAAGGTGAAGAAATCCTTGAAGATCTTTTTGTGGGTGATGACGCCGCTGATGATCGCCACCAGCATCATCATGGTGGCCACGCACACCAGCCAGCGCGCCCAGATGCGCGGCACCCCGTAGAGCTCGAAATGGAAGCGGTACAGGAAGTCGCCGCCCCGGCTGGCGCGCGGCTCCAGGATCTCGCCGCTGCCGGCGTCCATCTCCACCCGTTCGCCGCGCCGGCGGCCGCCCTCGGCGGCCTCCGGGGTGTCCGGTTGCCAGCGTAGCTCCGCCACCGGTGAGCGGTCTTGGGGCAGGATGATGTCCCAGGCGCGGGCGTCCGGGGCCTGTTCGCCGAGGCGGGCCCAGGCCAGTTGCGGGGTGGCTTCCGAGGCCACCGACTGGTGCAGTTCCGGCGCCATCCAGAAAGAGATTTCGTCGCGGAAGTAGGCGCTGGTGCCGGTGATGAAAATGGCCACCAGCAGCCAGCCCAGCAGCAGCCCGCTCCAGGTGTGCAGCCAGGCCATGGATTGTCGTAGTCCGCCCTTCATGCGCCCCCCAGCCAGGCCAACGCGGCGCACAGCGCCGCCGGAATCAGAATGCCGGCCCCGGCCCGGGCCACGCTGCGGGCGCTGAAGGCCCACAGCACCGCCACCGCGTACACCAGGAACGACAGCAGGGTGCCGGTAATCACCGCATCCGCTCGCGTCATCGGCAGCCACAGGGCCATTGCGGTGGCGCTCGCCGCCGCCAGCCCGTAGCCGCCGAACACGGCGAACAGGGCACGCAGGGCCACGCCCAGACGCGGCGAGCCGGCGAGCCGTTGGGAAGAAATTTTGGACATGGCATCCCCGACGCCAGGATTAAATAAGAATCGTTATTATCCGCATATGGGAAAAGGATGCAATGGAGGATGCGTTCTTTCGCCGTCGTATCGCGACTGAAGTCGCTCCTACACACTGCTTGTAGGAGCGACTTCAGTCGCGATCGCCTTGCCCGGCAATGGCGACGGCAACGGCTGCCGCAGCCGCCAGCGCAGCCGCAGCGACAGCAACACGGCGGCGGTGGTGAGGCCGGCCACCAGGCCGATCCAGAAACCCGCCGGGCCCATGGCCGGCACCAACCGGTCGGTGAGGCCCAGCACATAGCCCAGCGGCAGCCCCACGCCCCAATAGGCGAACAGGGTCATCACCATCGGCCAGGCGGTGTCCTCGAAGCCGCGCAGGCAGCCGTTGGCGCTGACCTGCACCGCATCGGAGATCTGATACAGGCCGGCGAACAGCAGCAGATGGGCGGCCAGCTCGATGATCCGCGGATTGTCGGTGTAGATATGGGGAATCCAGGTGCGGGTCAGCATCAGCAGCAGGCCGGCGACCAGGCCGATGGCGGCGGTGATCAGCAACGAGCAGCGCACCGCCACGGCCAGGGCATCGCCCCGGCCGCCGCCCCGGGCGTGGCCCACGCGGACGGTGGCGGCGATGGCGAAACTGAGCGGCAGCATGAACACCAGCGAGGTGAAATTCAGGGCGATCTGGTGGCCGGCCACGGTCTCCGGCCCCAGCCGGCTGATCAGCAGGGCGATCACCGAGAAGATGCTCACCTCGAAGAAAATCGACAGCCCCACCGGCATGCCCAGGCGCAGCAGGTAGCCCAGGCTGGCCGGCTCCCAGTACCGTTGACGCAGGGTCAACCGGGCTGGGCGATAGATCGGGTGGCGCTTGATGTAGCCGCCCATCATCAGCGCCATGGACCACATCACCAGGCTGGTGGCCCAGCCGCAGCCCACGCCGCCCAGGGCGGGCAGGCCCAGCTTGCCGTAAATCAGCAGGTAGTTGGCGGGGATATTGATCAGCAGCCCGGCCAGGCTGATCAGCAGCACCGGGCGGGTGTGGTTCATGGCCTCGGTGTAGCTGCGCAGGGCCAGCAGCACGGCGGCGCCGGGCATGCCCCAACTGAGCGCGTCCAGGTAGCCCTGGGCCAGCGGGCGGATCGCCGGGTCCACGTCCATCAGGTGCAGCACCGGCGCCATGGAACGCAGAATCAGGGCGCACAGCAGCCCCAGCCCCAATGCCAGCCACAGACCCTGCTGGGCCAGCGGGTTGACCCGATGGTAAGCTGCGCCGCCGAGATGGCGGGCCAGCACCGGCGTGGCGCTGGTCAGTACCCCGGTCATGAACAGAAACAGCGGTACCCAGATGCTGGCGCCCACCGCCACCGCCGCCAGATCGGCGGCGCCCACCCGGCCGGCCATCACGGTATCGACGAAGCCGTTGGCGGTTTGCGCCAGCTGGCCGCCGAGGATCGGCAGAGCAAGACGAAGCTGCGCGAGGTATTCACGACGATGCAAGGACATGGTGAACCAGGGTCGGGACACGGGGCGGCTACCATACCGCAAAGCGGGGCGCCGATGCACCGCGCCGCCGACCTGGAAACGCTGTTTCATGACACCTTCCACGCCGACCATGCCACGGTGCTGGAGGGCGGCTTCGAGGAGCCCCTGTATCTGCCCGGCCGGCCGCACCGCATTCGCTATACCCGGGATTATTTCCGTAGCGCTTTGCACGAAGTGGCGCACTGGTGCGTGGCCGGCCGGCGCCGCCGGGAATTGGAGGATTACGGCTACTGGTACGCCCCGGATGGCCGCGATGCCGACCAGCAGGCCCGCTTCCTGACCGTGGAAGTGCGGCCGCAGGCGTTCGAGGCGCTGTTCTGCGCCGCCTGTGGGCATGGCTTCCGGGTGTCCCTGGACAACCTGAACGGCGACCCCGGCGACGCCCAACGCTTCGCCGCCGACGTGCGAGCGCTGGCCCGCCGGCTCATCGACCAGGGCCTCCCCGAACGTCCCCGCCAATGGGTCGCCGCCCTGGAGCGCCATTACCAAACCGCCCACCAACCCCTCGCCGACCGCCTCGACGCCGTTTTCCCGGCGATCCCCCATCGCGGCTAAAGCCGCTCCTACAATACCCAACACCACCCGCCGTCCCCTTGTAGGAGCGACTTCAGTCGCGATCTCCCCCAACCGCCACACCACCCCTCTTCGTAGGAGCGACTTCAGTCGCGATATCCCCCAACCGCCACACCACCCCCATCGCGACTAAAGTCGCTCCTACAACACCCAACCCAACACCCAACCCAACCCAACCCAACACCCAACCCAACACCCAACCCAACACCACCGACCGTCCCGAACGCTTGCCACCCATGGGGCACTGCTTTATATTCTCGCTATTGATAATTATTCCTATTCGTATTCATATTTTGTCCGCTCTTGCCGCGGTCCAGACATTCCGGAAGCCATGGCCTCCACGACTTTGAACAACACCCTGAACGCCCGCGTCGGCGACCTTTACCGCGACCACTCGCCCTGGCTGCTGGGCTGGTTGCGTGGCCGCCTGGGCGGTAATAACGCGGACGCCGCCGATCTGGTGCAGGACACCTACGTCCGCCTGATCGACTCCGGGCGCTATCCGCCGCCGGGGCAGGGCAGGGCCTTTCTGGCGCGCATCGCCGGCGGTCTGGTGATCGACCTGCACCGCCGGCGTCGGCTGGAAAGCGCCTACCTGGAAGCGCTGGCGGCGCGGCCGGAGCCGGTGGCGCCGTCCGAGGAGGAGCGCGCCCTGGTGCTGGATTTGCTGGTACGCATGGACCGGGTGCTGGACCGGCTGCCCGCCCGGGCCAGCCAGGCGTTTCTGCTGTCGCGCTTCGAGGGGCTGACCTATGCGGCGGTGGCGGAGCGGCTGGGGGTGTCCCAGGCGGCGGTGCGCAAGTACATGCTCAAGGCCACCCAGGCCTGCCTGCTGGCCCTGGATGACGAGGCGCCGTGAGCGAGTCGCGCGCTTCCCTGGGGCATTACGCCCACCGCCATGGTCTGGAGCCGGCACGGCTGCAGGCGGCCCTGGACTGGCAGGTGAGCCTGTGGTCCGGCGAGCCGGACGATGGCCTGCGCCGGGACTGGGCCGCCTGGCTGGCCGCCGACCCCGGCAACCTGCGCGCCTGGACCCAGGTGGAGCGGCTGGCCGGACGCCTTGGTGAGGTGCCCGCCGACGCCGGCCGCCATGCCCTGGGCCGGCACGGCGCGGGCTTCAGCCGCCGCCAGCTGCTGGCGGGTCTGGCGTTGCTTGGCGTCGGCGCTGTGACCGCGCGTTCCGGCTGGGTGGAGCGGTCGCTGGCGGATTGCCGGGTGGGCCCCGGCGAACAGCGCACGCTGGCCCTGCCGGATGGCTCCAGCCTGAAGCTCAACACCGCCAGCGCGGTGAATCTGGCGTTCAACGGTGAGCGTCGGTTGCGGGTATTGCCGGGCAGCGAGATCGCCCTGGACAGCCGCCGCGCCGGCACCGGCCCGCTGCGGGTGGAGATGGCGGAAATGCGTCTGGACGCCGCCGACAGCCAGGTGGTGCTGCGTGACTATGGTGAGCGCCTGGCGGTGTCGGTGCTGGCGGGGCGGGTGAATGTGTTGTCCGGGCCGGGGGCGTTGAGGGCAATCGCGGCTGAAGCCGCGACCGGGACGGCCACCCTGCGCGGTGGTGAAGCCGCCTGGCTGTCCGCGGACGGGCTGCAACGCTTTCCACTGGACCGGGCCTCGGCGTTGGACTGGACCCGGGGCGTGCTGCGCGCCGACCGGCAACCGCTGGGCGACTTTCTCGCCGAGCTGGGCCGCTACCGCCATGGGTTGTTGTATTGCGATGACGCGGTGGCCGGGCTGGTGGTGTCCGGTGCTTTCCAGGTGCCGGACACGGATTACGCGCTGCAATCCCTGGCCCAGGCGTTGCCGGTGGCGGTGCATTACCGCACGCCGTGGTTGGTGCGGGTTGGTGTGGTTTGAGGGGGGCGTATCTCTGGGCGCCGAATCGCGACTGAAGTCGCTCCTACCGGGGAGGGGGGAATTGTAGGAGCGACTTCAGTCGCGATATCTCCCAACCACCACACGACCCCCATCGCGGCTAAAGCCGCTCCTACAACACCGGACACCACCCGGCGTCCCCTGGTAGGAGCGACTTCAGTCGCGATATCTCCCAACCGCCACATCACCCCCATCGCGGCTAAAGCCGCTCCTACAACACCGGACACCAGCCGGCGTCCCCTGGTAGGAGCGACTTCAGTCGCGATATCTCCCAACCGCCACATCACCCCCATCGCGGCTAAAGCCGCTCCTACAACACCGGACACCAGCCGGCGTCCCCTGGTAGGAGCGACTTCAGTCGCGATATCTCCCAACCACCACATCACCTCCATCGCGGCTAAAGCCGCTCCTACAACACCGGACACGCCCCCCCCTCGCCCTGTAGGAGCGACCGGGCGGCGTTCCGCTTCAGTCGCGATTGGGCGGCGCCGCGATCCGCCAGCGAAAAAAATTCCATTTTGGGGTAGCACTTTTTCGATCTGGTTCGGGGTACCGGTATAGCCACCGGATTTTCACCGGCAAAAACTCACCCCTGCAAAGGATCGGAGAATGAAGCGTTCTTCCACGTTACGGCGACGTCTGCCCGCCGCCGGACTCTGCCTGGCCCTGTCCGCTGCCGCCTTGGCGCCGCTGCCGGCGGTCGCCGCCGAGGCCCGCGATTACCGGATCGAAGCGGGCCGCCTGGACGGCGCCCTGAGCCGTTTCGCCAGCGAGGCCGGCGTCACCCTGGTGATCGACGGCCGTCTCACCGACGGCAAAACCAGCGCCGGCCTGGAGGGCTCCTACCGGCCCCGCGCCGGCCTGGACGCGCTGCTCGATGGCAGCGGCCTGGAGGCGGTGCGCCAGCCCAATGGCAGCTACCGGTTGCGGCCGCTGCCGGAGAGCGCCAAGGGCGAGCACCGGCTTAACCAGATCAACGTGACTTCCGCCTCGGCCTCCGGCCGGGAGGTGGATGTGGTCAACGCGCCGGCCAGCATCTCGGTGATCGGCCGCCAGGAACTGGAGGGCAAATCCTACCGTGACATCACCGAGGCGCTGCAGGACGTGCCCGGCGTGTATGTGGACGACGGCCCCTCCGGCAAGGGCGGCACCGAGGAAATCTCCATCCGTGGCATGGACAGCAAGTACACCCTGATTCTGGTGGACGGCCGCCCGCAGGGCTCCGGCCAGTCCTACTACAACGGTTTCGGCAGCGGCGCCGAGTACGGCTGGCTGCCGCCGATCTCCGCCATTGAACGGATCGAGGTGATTCGCGGACCGATGTCGTCGCTGTATGGCTCCGACGCCCTGGGCGGGGTGATCAACGTGATCACCAAGAAGACCCCGGACCAGTGGGGCGGCAACCTGACCCTGGAACGCACCTGGCAGAAAAACCACGATTCCGGCGACTACCAGCAGCAGCGCTATTATCTGAGCGGCCCGCTGGCGGATTCCCTGGGCCTCACCGTCACCGGTTCGCGCTATCTGCGCGACGAGGACGAGATCGAAAGCGGCTACCGCCGTTTCGACCGGGACAACACCACCGCCCGCCTCACCTGGGCGCCCACCGACAATCAGTCCCTGGCCCTGGAAGCGGGTTACGCCAACCAGGAAACCGAGGGCACGGCGGTGAACACCGGCTCCGATTCCGAGCTTTACACGGTGCGCCGCCACCAGGCCCTCAATCACGACATTGTCTGGCACGGCGACATCGACACCCAGAGTTGGGTGCAGCGCGAGGAACTGGAAAACCAGACCCAGAACGCGCTCTACGAGCGGGTCACCGCCAACACCGCCACCGCCGTGCCGATGGGTGATCACGTACTGACCGTGGGCGGCCAGTACCGCGAGCAGAAAACCGAGAACCCCACCCGCGCCCTCGGCGAACCGAATCTGGAACGCTGGGACATGGCGCTGTTCGCCGAGGACCAATGGTTCGTCACCGAGGCGCTGGCGCTGACCGGCGGCCTGCGTTGGGTGGACGACGAAAACTACGGCAGCGAGGCGGTGCCCCGGGCCTATGCGGTGTACAACCTGAACCCGAGCGTCACCGTGAAGGGCGGCGTCAGCGCCGGCTATCGCACGCCGGATCTCAAGCAGGGGGATTCCAACTGGGTGGAAGGCGGCGGCGGCCGTTCCGTGGACGGCGGCGATATCGGTAACGACGACCTCAAACCGGAAAAGAGCCTGACCTACGAGCTGGGCACCCACTGGCAGGCCTACAACGGCGTGGAAGCCTCACTCACCGTGTTCCACACCGACTACGACGACAAGATCGAAAAACCGATCATCTGCGACCGCATCGACGGCGGTGACACCACCTGTCTCTACCAGGGCTACGACTACGAAAAGCTGTACCAGTACACCAACGTGGACGAGGCCCGGGTGCGCGGCGCCGAGGTGACCTTCGCCTTCCCGGTGGGCCACCGGGTGTCGGTGAACGCCAACTACAGCTTCACCGACAGCGAGCAATTGTCCGGCGCCAACAAGGGCAACCCGCTGAATGACCAGCCCCGCCACCGGGCCAATATCGGCGTGGACTGGCGCGCCAACGACATCACCCGGCTGTGGGCCAAGGCCCGTTACAAGGGGCGCGCGGAACAGGTGGCCGGCCGTGGCGGCCTCACCGACGAGTACCCCAGCTACACCCTGGTGGACACCGGCCTGGTGTATGGCCTCACCGATATGGTTGATGTGTATGCCAGCGTGCAGAACCTGTTCGACAAGACCGTGGATAACGACAATTTTGGTCGGATTCTGGATGGCCGGCGTTATAGCGCGGGGATTGCGGTGAATTTCTGAGGGGAGGGATCGCGACTGAAGTCGCTCCTACAGGGAGATGTTGTAGGAGCGACTTTAGTCGCGAAGGGTTCTATCGAAGCATGTGCAGAAAATGCATGTGCTTCTCGTACTGATCCAACACGTCGCTGATCACCTGCTCCCGGGTGAAGCCCATCAGGTCGTAATCCTGACCGCCTTCGCGCAGGAACACATCGGCGCGGAAATACTGATCCCGGTCCGGATTGCGCTTGGCGTGGTCCAGCTGACGCATGGTGATCGACGGCCGGGTGTAGCCGCGCACCCGCACGCCATAAACGAAGTCCGTTTCCTCGGCATGGCTGACCACCAGAGTGGCGCGGTCATCGCCTTCGCGGACTTCCACTTCCAGACCATGGCCACGCAGTTCATCGGCCACCGCGTTCAGCGCCGGGGTCGCCACCTCACGCACGAACTGCAGCACCCGCACCCGGTTGGGGAAGCTGACCATGCCTCTCAGGCGGGTTTTCCAGCCGCCGGACGGCGGCGTGTGGCCCACATGGATGGCCGCCGGCGCGGTGCCCAGATTGGTCTGGAAGCTCTGCCGGCGGATGCCTTCCACCTTGAGCGAACGCAGTAGACCGAAACAGGCCAGCAGCAGCACCAGCGCGAACGGCAACGCCGAGGCAATGGTGGCGGCCTGCAGGGCCCCCAGGCCACCGGCCAGCATCAAGGCGATGGCCACGATGCCCTCGGAGCTGGCCCAGAAGATCCGCTGCCAGACCGGCGTATCGTCGTGGCCGCCGGAGGCCAGCATGTCCACCACCATGGAACCGGAGTCCGAGGAGGTGACGAAGAACACCACCACCATCAAGGTGGCCACGCCGGAGATAAAGCCGGACCAGGGGAACTGCTCCAGGAAGCGGAACAACGCCACCGCCTTGTCCTCTTCCACCAACGTGGCCAGTTGCGGATAGCTGCCATCGAGAATCATCTGGATGGCGGTATCGCCGAACACGGTCATCCAGAACAGGGTGAAGCCGGCGGGCAC
>CENV01015643.1_pt1 | contig 13143 bp, 11 predicted proteins | sample 530231 | NCBI WGS metagenome assembly CENV01 (sample SAMEA2619815, study PRJEB7988) | marine metagenome | biome: marine biome (ENVO:00000447); feature: surface water layer (ENVO:00002042); material: "saline water (ENVO:00002010), including plankton (ENVO:xxxxxxxx)" | depth 5 m | reverse complement strand
GTTGCTCCTGCTAAGAATGTGCCAGCAAGTCCAAATATTTCTTCCCTAGCTTGTTTTTTGAAGTTTTTTCGATCAAAGTTTTTGTATGTTGTAAAGGCGGCTAAGGCCGAGCCTAAGAAGTTTCCTTCTTTTGCCAATCCAAAGGCAGTAGATATTCCACCTAGCAAACCGCCGGCACCAAATATGCTATCAGTACCTCCACCTAAAGGTGATATAGGAGATGGAGAATTATCATAATGTAAAGTGGCAAAGCCTTGTGGGTTGTCTTTACGCACTGCTCCCACCTCCATGATTACCCCAGAATATGAAATTGAAAAAGACTGCTCACCAACGCCGCCACCTGCCGCTTGATCCATAGAGCCATTATTGTAATCATTAATAATCGGATTCAACAATCTGTATTCAGTAAAACGTTGTCTATGTAATTGGAATACTGATATTGAATTAAAAAATCTTTCATCATTGCCTGTGTCAAGACCCCATCTGGTGTAACTTGGTTGCTTGACTCTATCATTATCAAATTTGATTCTATTATACTCTGCTTCTCTATGATTAGTGTCTGTGAGATAATGTTGATAATATGATTTAAAAAAGGCAGCTGCCACATCGCCCATGTCATCGTGTAGAGTTACTGCGACAGGATTATATGTTACGCCTGTCTGGACATAATTTTTAAAATTGTATTGGTTTTTCATTTCAACATTAAAACTATATTGTGGCAAGTCAATCCTTTTTACCAACATACCCAATTCTATTTGCTCACCTTTGGCCGCGTTAAGCATGTTACCTGTGGCCGCTGGATTAATATTAAAAACAACGTGATATAAAAATTGATTCTTAGGTGATAGTCTAAAAGCCTCATCAAGATACAAACGTGCCGCATGTTTGTAATCCTTCATGGTGTCGCCACCAACTAACTGGTCAAGAAAGTTGTTTCTAAAGTTCGCCATATAAGATATTTATTGAACTAAAATGTGTGTGGATTATAATCCGCCACCAGTAACAGCAGTACCAAGTGTTCTTGCAACGTCTGATCCAATTCCTGTGCCTCTTGGAGTTTGAATTGCGTTATCATATCTGATAGACATTGTAATTTGTACTGGATCTGAAGTAGCATAAGCCAATGTGCCATACTGTACATTGTCTAAGTAAGCACCAGCAATCTCATAAGTTTCAAGCACGTTAGCCGCATCAGCACCATTGCCACCGTCTAACATTTCTATTCTTGCTGTAAACTTGTAGTCTATTCCAGAAGCGGCAGATGATTGTTCGAAGAAATCGAATTGCTTCTGTAGTTGTTCTCCGACTAGTTTTGTAACTTCGTTGTTAACATCATCTCTTACATTTAGTGTAATAGGATCCCATGTGTGTTTCCCAGCCATGTACACTCTTGAGTTGTAAACATCTAAAGTTATTTGATCAAATGTAATGTTTGGTCTAGTAACATCAACAACTTGTTTTGTAAGTTCGGACCTAGGAGTGGATACACCAAAGCCTTCAAGTATCACCCTAAAGCGATACTGTAATTTTGGCATCAACAAGCCTTGTGAGCCTGATGATTGATCGCTTGCCAATGGTACTGTAAATTTTGAAAGTGTTGATATTGCCATTTGTTTATCTCCTATTTGTATTTACTATGCTCTATAGTATTGTCCTTGTTATACCTTTTTAAAGGGCGGATATCTCCCCTGTATTTTTTAATCTTACAGGAATAAAGATGAACTCAACTGCTTTGACTGGCTCAATCGCTACATCAACATACAGTTCATTCCTATCTATTCTTGCAGGAGTGTTGTTGGTTTCGTCACACACCACAGCAAAGTCAAACAGTGCTCTTTGTGAAACAAGTTCTAATAAGAAAGATTCAACTGATTGTTTGATCTCATTCCTTGTAAGTGTGTCATTTGGTTCAAATATAAATGGTCGAGCAAGTTTATCTAAGTTTAATCTTACAAAAGCAACCAATCTAGCAACATTTACTCTATCTAGAGATGATGCTGTAAGTTGTCTTGTTTTTTGACCAAACACAGTTAAGCCTGTGCCAGTTACAAATGAAATTGGATTAATGTTAACACTGTACAGTGAATCTCTTAATCCACTTGATACGTTTGTAGTTTCAAACTCGCCTTCTGAGTTGATGTGTCCAATTGAACTTGCATTGTCTACTTTACCACGTCTTACGCCTGCAGGTGCAAACCATGGAAACGCCACTTGGTCGTTAAATGCAATAGTTCTTAACATCATGTGTGATGGTGGAACAGCAACTGATTCGCCTGCTAGTGATGTTGTAAATCCTGATGGATAATATACACCTGTAAATGCATCGGTTGTTAATAATCCATCTTCGCCATTGTCAGCGGCACCGTTTACGTTATTTGCGTAATTCGTTACTGCTGTTGAATTAGGCTCAAGTCTAAATGGAGTGTCACCAACAACAAATGCTGTATCTTTTCTATCAGCATTTAAAGTTTCTAAGTTTGTTATGAGTTCTGGATAACCAGGTGCCGCTAACAAGTTAAATTCTCTTTGCTCTTCTCTTAAAGCAGTTGTTGATTCAACAGTTGATTTCATTGCTTCAACTACAACATTACGTTGTGCCTTTCTACCCATGAATGGGGCACCAGTAGTTTTTAATGGTGACTCACTTACCCATGCATCTTTTTCAGTTGGCAGAGTTGGATATGTAGTTGTGCTTGGGAAGTTTGTTCTTGAGAAGTATTCATTTCTAAACTTCTTAACATTGTAACCTGATCTACGCAAGTTGAATCCTAGCATTCCTTTTGGATACAGTGCAGGATCTGGCTTATCTATGTCAAGGTAAGTTGACGTTAATAAATCAGTTATCAGTGTTTCTTCTGTAATTACGTCCTTAGTACCATTTGAATGAAATCTAAAGTCTGCAAACAGTATTCCATCCTGTGATGTTTGGTCTGTGTTATCAATTAACACAAAGTTTTCGCCGTCATTTTTTGAACTGTCATATCTGTACAGTTTTGGATAATTCTCCAAATCAGATGAATCTAACCATAGATCACCATCAACAAGTGCTGTGCCATCTGACTGTGTAGTTGGCTCACTTGCAGATATTTGCGGGCCATTTGGATCTGTGTTGCCTAAGTTGAATCCTCTTGCATCAGACGCAACATTTTGGTATCCTGTCCATGTTGTGCCATTGTGTATTAAGATATCAACTTCATCAACAGTTGTGCTATACCAAAGTTGATTGTCTGCTGGATCTTTTGTTGGTGCTGGCACACTTTGAATTGCTGTAAATGTCGTGCCTGAATCTGGAGTATTCTCAACTGGCTTCCAGTTTGATGCTAGGAAAGCAAATGTTCTTTCTGACTCATCAAGTGTTGATCCATCAGCCATTACTGTTGTTGAATAGTCATCTTTGTCTCCAGTTGGAGCAACATACAAGTTAGCAATTTTTTCAGTTGATAGATCTGAATTGCTACCATATGAATTTGCTTTTGCTGTACCAAATCCTATGTCAGCCATTGCTGTACCAGTTGTGTCTGAGAAGTAAATGTTTCCGCCCAGTGCGTGTCTTAATTTAATTCTTTTTGCAGTTGCGTCATATTCTGCTTCGATATGATCAAAGTTTGCCGCACTGATCGCCGTTACAAAATCATCTGCATCCGTTCCTGTTATTCTAACAGTTGCTTGATTAAGTAAGTTCGATGCTGTGTTTGCAGTTGCAGTCAGGTTAAGAACAGTTTCTGCCATTCTTATTTCATCGCCATCTGAGTAACCAGCGTCAGTTTTATCTGTAATTTTGTTTGAAACAATCTCAGTTACAGAACCTACGCCTGCCGCTCTACGGAAAGGCACATAGTCTACCAACTCACCTGTTTCGTCAGTTGAATCGTTCCATTCTGCTTCGCCGCTGTTAACTTGAACAAAAATATCATTTGTTGTTAATCCAGCACCGCCGCCTGTCTTATCAAGTTGTTGTAGTGCTTGTTCTTGTGTTGTGTAAACTGGTGAAGTTTGTGTAACAAATCCTCCATCAGTTTCTGAGTATTTTTTAATTACAACGTCAGCACCACTGTTCACAGAAGTTGTCTGTATAAACACTGATCCTGATGGTTTTGGTGAACTATCACTTGATCTAAATCCATGATCCTCAGTGTGTTGTCCAATGAATAATTTTGGCACATGATATCTACCTGCTGTGATTCCAAGTTGTGATAATCCGCTCACTGTACTGTCACCAACGTTGCCAATTATAATAGATGATCCAACTGCTGTTGTAGATGAGTCATCACCAGTTGCTCTTGGGATACCATAAATTTCTAACTGGCCATCAACAGCCGCAGCTGCCACTCCCTCAATCCCTGCTGAGTTGATTGCTGATGCCGCTTCAGCAACTGTTTGTCCCGTTGCAACAACGTTTCCATTAATTGTTATTTGGCCATCTGCAAGTGTTGGATTAGTTGCAGTGCCTTTGATAGTTGGGTGTGAACTTGCCCATGATGCATCTTTTGTTGCAGACGTTGCTGATCCAACCTGTACCCAACTGTTTGATCTTGTTTTGTAATACAATCTGTTGTAAGGATTAGTTGCAACAATCGCATAATCACCAATTGATCCTTGCGTTGTCTTAGGCGCTGTGCCTGTGACGTTGTCTGTGTCTGTTATTAGAATTGGTGTTTTTGCTGTGAATGTTTGCGTACCTGCATTCCACTCTTTGATTCCCCAAACTGTGGTTGCTAGGTCTAACCAATAAAATCCATCATTAGGTGTGCCACCAGGTGCACCTGCAGATCCTGTCAGTTCTGATGTGTTTACATTGGCTCTGATCACAAATGCTCTATTGGCAATTCCAAGGAAGGAGTAAGCCGCTTGGAGACCATATTCATTCAGTTCATAACCTTGTAATGGTGTGCCTGATGCATCTGTGTAGAAAGTTGGATCTCCAAACGTTTGAGTCAACTCTCTCTGTGATGAGATTAAAAATATTTCATTTGCGTTTGCACTTGTCGTGCCTGCCGCTGTTCCTGTTCCTGTGCCTGACGTTTTGTCTTGAGCTGTTGCAACCACTACTAGTGGCACTGCTCCTGGTATACCGGGCACGTAGAATGATTCATCTACTACGGTTACCTCTACTCCTGGTGATATTAAAGCCATTTTGTTTTACTCCTTAAAAACATTCGTTATGAATATTTACCAGAAAGGACTGATTTATATACACCAATTTTGCCTAATTTAAAGAGCACCGGAAAGGTATACATAAATATATGCGTGTTTAATGGAAACGGAAAACAAAGACCATTGTGTCAAGAATGTAAAAGTAAACCAGCTGCCTACAATTATCGACGCGGCGACAAAATTTACTACAGGAAAAAATGTGATTCATGCATAAGAAAGTCACAATCCTCCACAATTACAACTCCAGCATGGCAAAGAGCAGGCTATCAAAAAAATACTAACTGTGAAATGTGTGGCTTCACAGCTCAACATCCTTATCAACTGGATGTGCATTATGTAGATGGAAACATGACAAACAATAATCCCACTAATTTAAAAACTGTCTGTGCAAACTGCAATAGATTATTACATGTAAAAAAGCAAGGATGGCGTCAAGGAGACTTGGTGGCAGACAGATAACTTTGCACTAGAGCGTTTACCTGTGCATTAAGTATAGGCACATCATTATCATTGTTAATTTGCCAATCATATTCTGCTTTTGCCCACGCCCATTCGGAAGGATGAATATCCGTAGGTTCGATGTTCTCTTGTATGTATTTTTGAAACCACTCCGGATGGTCTCCACGTTTCACCCTCCATATCCATCCACCTACTTCTTTGATCATCTTAATTTCATTAGGAAAACGAACATCGGGTATGACCCAACTCTTTCCAGGATTCTTAGTGACTTCTTGTTTTACTAAACTTACCCAGATGCCATCGAAAAATCCTTGACGCATACACTCTGTGCCAAACTTTTGTAACACTAATCTTGGTGTAACTTCAAATCCTGTTTCTTGTGTCCAAAAAGGATCTGGTTGTTCTCTCCATGCTCGGCTATCTGCAGACTTGCCTTCTAGCATATCCCGATCCCAGTCAAACATTTGAGCCACAGCATCTTTCAATTTGTCTGCGAAAGATGTTTTGTAAAAGTCATGATAATCAACTAGATGATTGGCTATTGTGTCTTTTCCTGATCCTATCAATCCACATATTCCAATAATCATAAGTTTATTATAACGGATAATCTATATATTGCCAAGAAGTTTAATATAATCTATCTGCTTTTTGCATTGCTCTAAATTGTAGAACACAGGCATTCTGTTATGCACTATATCATTTTGAATTTTAGCATATTGTTCAATTGCATCCATTACTTTTTCGCTAATGGTTATATTTAGATCCATATATTTTAAGACCTTATGTAAACATGCTGTTATATCCGAAACTGTAATCATATTATTTTGTATTACATTATTATCATTTTTTTGTAGCACAGGGATCATTTTTTTCTCATATTGTCTGCTTTCAAAAAGTATTTGTTCTGCCCATATAGGCCACGTGTAAGAGAGGTTTGATTTTAATATTTGCGACAGTTGTCTTTTATATTCTTTCCTCGATATCCCAGGCAGTTTGATTATCCTATCAATTGGTATTTTATTTTCAGATATATTTTTATCCCAACCTTCCATTTTATAAAGAACTTTTTTTATCCAAATATCAGTATCTAATTTTTGTAGTACAATAGTTTTTTTGTTAGTAGTCTCTTCATATAATTTATAGTCACGTTCCTGTTCTCTTTTTTGATCATCGTCTGGCACCACAACTGGATCATATGAGAATGGAAAGTGGGCACGAATACATTTGTTGTTACCAACTGTAAATGAATATATTTGATTAGCTGTGTGTCTGGCTACTCTGCCATTATCACGTAAAGTTGGTTCGACGTCATTGGCCGCGTAATTTAATAGTGCCATTAAGAAGTCACCACCTTCACCCCTGTGCCACACAAAGAAAAAATTGTTCATTAGCCTATTCTGAAACTTAAAGGGGTCCCGCCTTCTGCGTAGTTACCTATCTGTGTCATTAGATCTTGCATCTCTTGTGTTGCTTCTGCTTTCAGTGCATCACCGTTAAGTTGCCCGCCACCTTGTGGCCCAGCAATGGTTGTAAACTTTGATCGTGCTTCGCCTAATGTAAACTTTGCAACTGCATATGTATATTCTCTTATCCAAGGTTTGGCATAAATGTCTTGCAATAATATAAAGTCTGGTCTAAAGTTATATTGTTCAATTAACACTGTCTCTGCTGATCTCTGACGTCTGAATATTTGTAGTCTTCTAGTAGGTTGATCATACTTAAAATTAATAAAGCCACCAAACATTCTAGCCACAAGTTCTTGATAACCAGAGAACATGTCATAAGTTGCAAGTCCGCCTATTCTGCCTGTTTGTAACAGATATATGTTTGTGTATGCAAGTTCGAAAGGATCAAAAGTGGACCCTCCTTCAGATGATGAAGCACCGCCTACAGTTCTTCTGTAAATTTGCCTTACACTTATTACTTCAGCAGGCATAGTGTACTCAGTTTGGTCTTCTTGTAGATCTAAAAATCCATATGACTCTTCAACAGAATTTGAAGATCTTTGCCTAAACTTATCAACTGCGGTGATAAAAGCATTTTCTATGTGTTTAGGATCAAGTTCTACTTCAATCATGCCATCACCTAATCTGGTTTTAACATAATCGAATATTTCCTGCTTTGCCTGGTTTATTTGCTTGTCTGTAGCTTCTGATAATGCTGTATCTACCATGCATGTATTTATAGGACGGTAAATATGTTGTATGCCAAGACTATCAATATTCAAGCCAGAAAAAGGTAATGATTTTCAGTTTTTAGATCGCAACATTTCTGAAATGTTTCAAATAGGCGGTACAGACGCCTACATACACAAATATATTTCACCAAATGATCAAGGGTCATCAGATGATGCAACACAACCTCAAAGGTCAGGAGATTCGCTTAATGAACTAGCTATTCAAGATATGTTGTTCCTGGAAAACAGAGATAGAAAATATGATACAGATGTGTATCATACAAGAGTAATATACAACGTAGGAGATATAGACTTTGACTTATCTCAGTTTGGTTTATTTTTACAGAATGATCAATTGTTTATGACTTTTCATATTAAAGATATTGTTGAAACATTAGGTAGAAAGATCATGAATGGTGATGTAATAGAACTGCCACATCTAAAAGATGAACACTCATTAGATGAAACTGATACAGAAGCAATTAAAAGATATTACGTTGTAGATGACGTGTCAAGAGCTTCTGAAGGATTTTCCCGTACATGGTGGCCACATCTATATAGGGTAAGAGTAAAAGGTATTACTGATGCACAAGAATTTAGAGACATATTAGGTGACAAAGACGAAAACACGGCACAAAAAACAAGAGACAAAGAAATAGAAATCAATGATGCTGTTGTTACACAAGCAGAAACTGATGCACCTAAGTCAGGGTATAACACACAGCAACTACATGTAATGCCTACCGACGAGGAAGGCAGAATAGCACTCGTGACAGTAGATGACACAGACTTATTAACAACGTCTGGACATGTTAATGTTGATAAAGTGTATGACTCTCCACGTGCAAATGGTTACATTGAAGGCTACTTGACCGGAGACGGTATACCTGCAAATGGAGAAACATATGGATTTGGTACATCATTTCCAACTAATCCTATTCAAGGACAATTTTTCTTGCGTACTGATTATTCACCTAACAGATTATTTAGATTTGATGGAAAACGTTTTGTGAAAATAGAGGATAATGTAAGAATGACAATGACACAAACTGACACAAGAAATACTAGTAAGACTGGCTTTATCAATAACACAAACACAACCACTAGTGATTTAGATGGGTCCACAACAACACCAGAACGTGTTGCATTAAGTAAATTATTAAAACCTAGAGCTGACAACTAATGCAACATTTTTACGACGCACAAATTAGAAGATATATTTTGCAATTCATACGGATGATGAGCAACTTTACATATCAGACAGGTCAAAATCAAAAAGGGGTCAAAGAAACTTTACAGGTACCTGTAAAATATGGAGACATGAGTAAACAGGTGGCATCTATAATTCGAAAAGGCTCAGAAAACACATTAATAGCAACGCCACAAATTTCATGCTATATTACTGACCTTGCATATGACAGGGACAGAATGTACAACCCTTACCACATAGATAAAAAACACATTAGAGAAAGAGAGTACGATGCGGCCACAGGTGAATACACAGGACAACCAGGACAGTCACATACTATCGAAAGAATAATGCCTACGCCTTTTGAACTGTCATTTAGGGCAGACATATTCACCACTAACACAGATCAAAAATTACAAATACTAGAACAAATACTTGTGTTATTCAATCCTGCACTTGAACTCCAAACCACAGATAACTTTTTAGACTGGACTTCATTAAGTTTCGTAGAACTTACAAACGTAAACTTCACATCACGAGCTATTCCACAAGGTATAGCTGATGAAATTGATGTGGCTACTTTAGACTTTAGAACACCTATTTTTATATCACCTCCAGCAAAATTAAAGAAACTAGGCGTGATAGAAAAGATTATAATGAGCATATATGACGAAGATGCAGGACAAGTTGACATAGATGGCATACTAGGGGGCAATTTATTATCACAACAATTTGTTACTCCTGGACAATATGGATTACTAGTGTTGGAAAACAAAGTTACTTTATTAGGATCAAACAAAGATACACTAGCCACTCATGCAAACAACAGAGAAAACTTAGTGTTTGAATCACAAACACAGTTTGGAGAAAGAATAAATTGGAAAAAAATTGAAGCATTGTATTCAAAAAAGTTTAGAGGCGGCCTAAGCAGTATTAAACTACAACAGACAGCCACAACAATAAATGGCGATGACATAATTGTAAATGTTGAAGGTACTATTGCTATAGATCCGCAGGATGATTTTGTTATGATGTTTAGTGTTGATGAAGATACAGTGCCTACTAATACAATAAATGCTGTAGACAAAGTAATTAATCCACTTACATATAACCCGTCAGGAGATGATAACGGAACAAGATATCTACTTACAGAAGACATTGGAGACAGACTGACTGATACCGCAAACAAAACTACAGAATGGGGCAATCTAGTTGCATCTGCAAATGATATTATAGAAAAGGTAGGGGGCGAATGGATAGTTGACTTCCATGGCTCTTTTGATGATTCAACACAATTAGGCTTAGGATTATTAGACTCTTCTACTAAAAGAGGCATAGATGAAAGAGACAGCACGTACAGTCTAGATAGTACCAAAGACACAATTCATTATGTAACTAACATACACACAGGCGTACAATTCAAATGGACTGGTACAACCTGGATAAAATCATATGAAGGTTTTTATGCTCCAGGAACTTGGACACTTTCATTTTAAAGCATAAAATATTACATGAGTGAAATAACAGCATCTGGATGTTTGTTCTATGCCAAGTCAACAAAACGTTTTTTATTTTTACATCGAAACTTAAAACAAAAAGGCACTTGGGGTCTTGTAGGCGGTATTAGTGTTGACACTGAGACACCCTGGCAGGGACTAAAAAGAGAAATTACGGAAGAAATTGGTTTTAATCCTAGCATTACAAAAACAATACCACTTGAACTTTTTGTTTCCCGAGATACAAAGTTTAAGTTTCATACATTTGTTTGTGTGGTCGAATCAGAATTTGTACCAAAACTCAATCCAGAACATTCAGGATATGCATGGGTAAGTGTTAATCAATGGCCTTTACCCTTACACGAAGGCGTAAAAAAAAGTTTAAACAGTAAACAAATTAAAACAAAACTACAAACAATATTAGATCTTATTGTTTAAATTTTAAGAATACACTCAACTAATTTTTCTTTAGTATCTGTGTTCGTTTCTAAAGATACTCCTATAAATTCAAGGCCATGACTACTTGCCACACCTTCGTTATCTGCAAATATTTTTTCTCCCTTTTGCACTGGGCCAATGCATCTGACTGGTACTTTACCTCTTATAGCATGTGGCTGTCCCATCGCAGACTCATTCATTATAAAAGCAGGTTTATCACTTATTACGCCTATGCACACATTGCCAAGTGTCCATGCAGTGGTTTGTTTTTCACCACCAACCATCATTACTGTGCCAACTGGATAAGTCTGATCATTTTCATATTTCTCTGCTAAATCCGCATACTGGGCGGCTGTGGCTGTTCCTGTAATTAATCCTGACACACGTAACGCATCATTTATTAATATTTCTGTAGAATCGTTAGCTGTAAGCACCTGGGTGCGTATATTGTTAATAGTAACTTCAGTAGAATCACTTGCCACAATTTCATTTACTTGTATTGTGCCTAGCACCTCCAAACCTTCATTGACCGTGATGTTTGTTGAATCTGTTGACACTATCTCACGCACATCAAGTGTCCCTATTGTTATTTCATCTGCTTCTAAGGTTGTTCCATTTAACAGTTGGAATTTGTCAGACTTCAGTCTAGCAGTTATTACATTAGATCCTGCTTTTTTGTTTGCAAATTCAATCAATCCATCTTCTGTGCCATCACTTGCATCTTGTATCTTTGCAGTAATTTTTGCATACACTATTTCTTGATCGGCATCATTTTCTCCTTTAAATTTTAATTGTCCTAAATAATCAGAATCTGCAGGAGATGAACTATTTCTTTTGAATGTTATCACAGGCGCCGCTGTGTTTGAATCTTCTGTTGTTGTTAGTAATAAGGAATCATCTGTTGTTGTGTTTGTGATTGATGCAGTTGTAAATGCTGGAGCCGATGATGTTGATATTGTTAACTGAGAATTACTACTTGTTGAAGTGGTTATGTTGTCGCCTCCAGCGATAAACAATCTATCAGTACCTAAAGTGACTTCCATGTCTGTTGAGTCATCTCCCACGACATTTAACTCCCCTCCGCCTGAATTATTGTCTACATAATTTTTTGTAGCGGCATCAGAAGATGAAGTTGGTTCAGCCACTTGTATTTTTGCCAATGCTGTGTCTGTGACTGAACTAGCAGTTGCAGATGATGTGGTGGTGACTGCTTTGAACACATCATCGCCTTCATTCCAATAAAAAGCGGCATTGTTGCCTGCTGATCCTCTCTGTATTAAAAGTCCAGCGTCAATATCAGCGCCTCCTGAATTATTTTTGTTCAACTCTAAAAGTGCGTCTTGTATTTCTAGATTAGTTGTATTAACCGACGTTGTTGTACCTGATACTGTAAGGTTTCCATCAACCTGTACGTTTGTAAATGTAGGTGAGTCATCCACTGCTAGTGTAATTTGTGCATTACTGCTTGTGGATGTTGTAAGATTAGTACCACCAGCAATAAAAAGCCTATCACTAGCAATATTCAAAGTCATTTCAGTTGAATCATCACCAACCACTGTTAAGAAAGCATCTGACGTAACTATTGTTCCTCCAGGAGTTGTGCCATCTCCTATACGTAACTGTCCTGTGGTTGTATCGTGTGCTAGATATGTATCTTCAATTACATGAGTGCTTATGTCTCTATTTTTAAATGATCCTTTGATCTTTCGAAAGGCCATTTTACAGTCCTAATTTTGTGAGATTATCCTTTGGATCTGCTTCTTCTTCGTCATCGATTTCATCATCGTCAACAATAGAATCAATAGCATCTGATGACTTGCCGTGTTCTGCTTTGTCTAATTCTATTTCTTGTTGTTGCGGTGACATCATAGGGGGTTGTGTGTCATCGTTGTCAGTTGGAGTGTCTTCTTTTTTTTCTACTTTGCCAAAAATGCTTTTGATAGATTCTGCATCTTCATCGCCTTCTAGTTTTCCATCAATTACAATTTTGAAATCTGTGAATCTCATACAAATATTTACCTTTACCTATATTAGGCGTGTGATTGAACGTAACATAACACTAAACCAATGCCATCCGTGCTTTTATCTTCTAACGCTCTACCAACCACAGTAAACGCATTACATTCTGACTTAAGAGCCTGTCTTGCCACACCTGCTGTGGCTGATGTCACAAGTCTATCACCTTTAGTGACAGGGCCTTCAACCTTAACAACAACACGTCCAGTCAGTGC
>CENV01042307.1_pt1 | contig 13234 bp, 6 predicted proteins | sample 530231 | NCBI WGS metagenome assembly CENV01 (sample SAMEA2619815, study PRJEB7988) | marine metagenome | biome: marine biome (ENVO:00000447); feature: surface water layer (ENVO:00002042); material: "saline water (ENVO:00002010), including plankton (ENVO:xxxxxxxx)" | depth 5 m | reverse complement strand
GTCGGCGGCGTCCAGGGCGCCGGTCTGCATGGAGGTGAACACCTCGCCGCCGGGCATCTGCACCGGGGTGGCGCCGATCCGCTGCATGATCTCGCCGGCCAGGCCCGGGGCGCGGATCTTGAGGCCCTTGATGTCGTCCAGGCTGTTGATTTCCTTACGGAACCAGCCACCCATCTGGGTGCCGCTGTTGCCGCAGGGCAGCGGTTTGATGCCGAAGCCGCCGTACAGCTCGTCCCACAGTTCCTGGCCGCCGCCGAAGTTCATCCAGCTGTTGATCTCCTGGGCGGTGAGGCCGAACGGCACCGCGGTGAAGAACGGCGTGGCCGGGTGCTTGCCCTTCCAGTAATAGGAAGCGGAGTGGCCCATGTCGGCGCTGCCCTCGCGCACCGCGTCGAACACGCCCATGGCCGGCACCAGTTCACCGGCACCGTAGACCTTCACGGTCAGGCGGCCGCCGGACATGGCGGTGACCCGCTCGGCGAAGCGGTTGGCGCCGGTGCCCAGGCCCGGGTAGTTCTTCGGCCAGGCGGTGACCAGCTTCCATTCCAGGGTTTTCGCCGGTTTTTTGGCGGCGCTGTCCGGCTGGGCGCCAGCGGCGGCCTCGGCGGATTTGGCGCTGTTCTTGTCATCCTGGCCACAGCCGGCCAGCGCGGCGGCGCCCAGCCCCAGACCCAGGGCGGAAACGAATTTACGACGATCCATTGGTATCTCCCGATCGTATTGTTGTTGTGCGATTGACTGGTGGTCGTTTTATCGCGGTGTTTGGTCAGATCACTTCCAGGCGAGCGTACTGACTCACCAGCCATTTGGTGCCGGCACCGTCGAAGTTGATCTGCAGGCGGGCGTTGGGCCCCTGGCCCTCGAAATGCAGCACCGTCCCCTCGCCGAACTTGGGATGCATTACCCGCGCCCCCAGCACGATACCATTGGCGTCTTCCTGGCGCAGCGTCGAGCGCCCGCCCACCGGGCGGGTGACGCTGGCGCGCACCCGCACTTCCTCCAGCAGCTCGCCGGGGATCTCACGCAGGAAGCGGCTCGGCGGGTTGAAGGTCTCGTTGCCGTAGAGCCGCCGGCTCTCCGCATGGGTCAGGTACAGCTCGCGCATGGCCCGGGTCACGCCCACGTAACAGAGGCGCCGCTCCTCGGCCAGCCGGCCGGGCTCCTCGGAGGACATCTGATGGGGGAACAGGCCCTCTTCCAGGCCGGTGATGAACACCACCGGGAACTCCAGGCCCTTGGCGGAGTGCAGCGTCATCATCTGCACCGCGTCCTCGTGGGCGTCGGCCTGGCCTTCGCCGGATTCCAGGGCGGCGTGGTCCAGGAAGGCGGCCAGCGGGTCGCCCTCGCCGTCCTCGTCACCGAACTGGCGGGTGGCGGAGATCAGCTCACGCAGGTTTTCCTGACGCTGCTGGCCCTTCTCGCCTTTTTCCTGGCCGTGGAACTCCAGCAGGCCGGTGGCGGCGATCACATGTTCGGTGGTTTCCGCCAGATCCAGGTCGGCGGTTTCCTCCGCCAGCCGGTCCACCAGTTGCAGGAACGCCAGCAGCGCGTTACCGGCGCGGGCGCTCAGCAGGCGCTCGTTGATCATCGCCGCCGCCGCGTCCCACAGCGGCAGGTCGCGCTCCCGGGCGATCTGGCGCAGGGCTTCCAGCGTCTTGGCGCCGATCCCCCGGGTGGGGGTATTCACCACCCGCTCGAAGGCGGAATCCGCCCGCCGGTTGCTGAGCAGGCGCAGGTAGGACAGGGCGTTCTTGATCTCGGCGCGCTCGAAGAAGCGCTGGCCGCCGTAGATCCGGTAGGGAATGCCGGCCTGCAGGAAGGCCTCCTCCAGCACCCGGGACTGGGCGTTGGAACGGTAAAGCACCGCCACCTCGCGGCGCAGGCCACCCTGCTGCACCAGGTTCTCCACCTTGCCGGCGATAAAGCGCGCTTCGTCCACCTCGTTGAAGCCGGCGTACAGCCGGATCGGGTCGCCATCGCCGCCTTCGGTCCACAGTTCCTTGCCGAGGCGGTCGCTGTTGTTGCCGATCACCGCGTTGGCGGCCCGCAGGATGGTGCCGGTGGAGCGGTAGTTCTGCTCCAGACGCACGGTGCGGGTGTCCGGGAAGTCGCGGCTGAATTTGTGAATGTTCTCGATCTTGGCGCCGCGCCAGCCATAGATGGACTGGTCGTCGTCGCCCACGATGGTGACCGCGTTGTCGTCGCTGGCCAGCAGCCGCAGCCAGGCGTACTGAATGGCGTTGGTGTCCTGGAACTCATCCACCAGAACATGGCGGAAACGTCGCTGATAATGGCCGCGCAGGTCGTCATTGTCGCGGAAAAGCTCGAGAACCCGCAGCAGCATCTCGTTGAAATCCACCAGCCCGCCGCGCTCGCAGGCGGCCTCATAGGTCTGGTAGATCTTCTGCATGGTCTTCAGGAACAGATCGCCCTCGCCGATATCCATATGGGCGGCGCGCAGGCCCTCATCCTTCTGGCCGTTGATGAACCAGGTGGCCTGCCGGGCCGGCCAGCGCTGCTCATCCAGCCCCAGCTCCCGGATCACCCGCCGCACCAGCCGCTGCTGGTCCTCGGCGTCGATAATTTCGAAATTCTGGGGCAAACCGGCCTCTTGCCAGTGTGCACGCAGCAGCCGATGGGCGATATTGTGGAAGGTGCCGACCCACATACCGCCGGCGGGCATCTCCAGCAACTGCTCGATACGGCCGCGCATCTCGGCGGCGGCTTTGTTGGTGAAGGTCACCGCCAGCACGCCAAACGGCGAGGCCTGGCCGGTGGCGATCCGCCAGGCGATACGGTGCACCAGCACGCGGGTTTTACCGGAGCCGGCGCCGGCCAGCACCAGCAGGTGGCGGTCCTCGGCGGTCACGGCATCACGTTGGGCGGCATTGAGGCCTTCGATCAGGGGGGTCACATCATCCATGGCGGCAAAGTTTATCAGAACCACCGCCCGGAAGCGGTAGAAGTGAAGGGAATACGCTATCCGGTTTCCCTATTCACCGGGGCTGGGTAAACTGCCAAACAAAAAGCCGGGCGATCCTCGCCACGGCGCCCGAGGCCCAGAGCCTGGAACGAATCTGTGTCGACTTCATCCGAGCCACATACCAGCAAGCAGCAGACGGCGGTCATCCGTGCACAATGCCAGCACCTCACCAGTGGGGTGAAGAGCATGAATGTGCTGGAAGCGCTGGCGGTGATCGCCGCGCTGTGGGCGTATTGGAGCACCCCGACCCCCCGCCCGTGGCTGGTGGGTTGGACCCTGGTGGTGTTCACCGTGCTGGTGGCGCGCCTGATCTGGCTGCTCGGCAAACGCAGCGCCCAGGCCGGCGGGCGGCGCGATCTGTTGCGGGTGTCCCTGTCGATTCTGCTGTCGGCGGTGTGCATCGGCGCCGCCGGCTTCCTGTTCAACCCGGTGGACAGCCTGCTCTCCGGTTCCATGCTGTACGCCCAGCTGACCATGGCCAGCCTGGGCACCGGCCTGAGCATCCTGGCGCTGGCCGCCTACAGCAGCCATCTGCCCACCGTGGTGCTCTATCAGGCCTGCCTGCTGGGTCCGGCGGGCGTGCAGCTGACCCTGAACGGCCATAATGAGCCGGCGCTGGCGGCCATGCTGCTGGCGGTGCTCGGCTTCCTGGTGGTCGCCGCCCGGCGCATCAATCAGACCACCCACCAGGCCCTGGACCTGCAGACCAGCAACACCGCCCTGATCGACTATCTGGACCGGGCCCGGGCCAATGCCGAGGCGCTTAACGAGAAGCTGGCCGAGGAGATCATGGAGCGCAAGGAGGCCCGCCGCCGCCTCCAGGAGGCCAACGACCGGCTGGAATCCATGGTCAGCGACCGCACCCATGCCCTGGAACAGGCCAACAAGGAACTGAGCGCCACCGGCGAGCGGCTGCAACTGGCCCTGGACGCCAGCAATATCGGCCTGTGGGACTGGGATCTGCAGAGCGGCACCAACTATCACACCAACTTCGACCGCATCCTGGGCTACGAAAGCGAGTATTTCCGCAATTTCTTTGGCGACTTGCAGCAGCTGGTCCACCCGGACGACTTCCCCGCCATCCGCCGCGCCATGGTCGGCCACTTCAAGGGCGAGACCGACCGCTACCACGCCATCTACCGGTTGCGCCACGCCAACGGGCCCTGGTGCTGGATCGAGGACGAGGGCCGCGTGGTGGAGTGGAGCGAAAACGGCCGCGCCCTGCGCATGATCGGCACCCGCCGGGACATCACCGCCACCCGCGAGGCCCAGGAACAGCAGCGCCTGGCGGCCACCGTGTTCGAGAACGCCCCGGAGGGCATCTTCATTCTCGACCGCCATTTCCGCTTCCTGGCGGTGAACGCCCGCTTCGAGCAGATCACCGGCTTCCGCGAGTCGGAAGTGCTCGGCGAGAGCATGACCGACAACCCCCATGTGGAGCGCAACCGGGACATCTACCGCAGCATTACTCTGGCGCTGCGCCGCACCGGCTTCTGGGAAGGCGAGATCAGTGAACGGCGCCGCAACGGCGAGCCCTTCCCCGAGTGGCTGCAGATCAGCAGCGTGCTGGACGAGAAGCAGCGGGTGATCCGCTACGTGGGCATGCTCTCGGACCTGACCTCCCGCAAGGAAACCGAGGAGCGGGTACAGTTTCTTTCCAACTACGACCGGCTCACCGGCCTGCCCAACCGCACCCTGTTCCGTGAGCGCCTGCAGCGCGCCCTGACCCTGGCGCGGCTGAACCGGGAAAAAGCCGCCCTGCTGATGATCGACCTGGACCGCTTCAAGCCGATCAACGACAGCCTTGGCCATGAGATCGGTGACCGCCTGCTCAAGCAGGCCGCCGAGCGGATCTGCTCCTGTGGGGTCAACGACGAGAACCTGGCCCGGGTGGGCGGCGACGAATTCACCCTGGTGCTGGAGGACTGCGGCGGCGAGTCGCACATCGGCGTGCTCTGTCAGAAGCTGATCAACATGATGAAGAAGCCGTTCCTGATCGACGGCCACGAGCTGCTGCTCGGCGCCAGCATCGGCATCAGCGTGTTCCCCAGCACCGCCCAGGAAGCCCAGGCCATGATCAACCAGGCGGAAATGGCGGTGCATCAGGCCAAGCGTGGCGGCGGCAACAACTTCCAGTTCTACCGCATGGGCATGCAAATGGCCTCGGTGGAGCAGTTGGCCCTGGAAACCAGCCTGCGCAAGGCGATTTTCAAGAACGAATTCGTGGTGCACTACCAGCCGAAGATGGACCTGGCCAGCGACACCATTTCCTCGGTGGAGGCGCTGGTGCGCTGGCAGCACCCCACCATGGGGCTGCTGCCGCCGTCGGAATTTATTCCGCTGGCGGAGGAGTCCGGTCTGATTTCCGCCATCGGCGAGCTGGTGCTGGAGCGCTCCTGCCGGCAGGCCCGCCAGTGGCACCGGCGCGGGCTGGGGGATATCCGGGTGTCGGTGAACCTGTCCGCCCACCAGTTCCGCAAGGGCAATCTGGCGGATGTGGTGGACCGCATTCTGCACCTCACCGAACTGCCCGCCCATCTGCTGGAACTGGAACTCACCGAAAGCCTGATCATGGAAGACATGGATCAGAACATCGCCCTGCTGGAGCGGCTGCGGGAACGGGGCGTGGGCCTGTCACTGGACGACTTTGGTACCGGCTACTCGTCGCTGAACTATCTCAAGCGCTTCCCGGTGGACACCCTCAAGATCGACCGCACTTTCATCACCGATCTGCACAAGAGCGAGGAAGACGCCGCCATCACCCGGGCCATCATCGACATGGCCCACAACCTGAACATGAGCGTGGTGGCGGAAGGGGTGGAGACCGAAGAACACCTGGAAATTCTGCGCGACATGGACTGCGACAGCATCCAGGGCTATCTGATCAGCCGCCCGGTGGCCGAGGATCAACTGCTCGCGTTGCTCAAGCGGCAGCACAACAGGGCTGGCGATGGGCCAGCCTGAGAGCGACAAGCTTCAAGCCGCAAGCTACAAGCTCGGCCCGCTTGCAGCTTGTCGCTTGTCGCTTGTCGCTTGTCGCTTGCGGCTTGCGGCTTGCGGCTTGCGGCTATTCCTCCCCAATAATCGCCAACGTTTCCGGCTTGGCGAAAAACGGCTCAAGTTGCCGGCGCAACCAATCCTCCAGGATGCCGCGTTCCTTCAGGATCCGTACCGCCGGGGGGCCGAAGCGGAGGGCGTCGTCGAGCAGGTGCTCACGGGTCAGGCCCACCTCGTCGATCAGTTCGCGCAGGGTCAGTTCGCTGTATTTGTCGAAGAAGGCGTCCACGCCGGCGTCCAGCAGGGCGGCGAAGTAATCGCTGTGGCGGAAGTCCCGCCAGAAGTCGTAGCCGATCACGAACAGTTCCTGGATGTCCTCGCTGTCGACCAGTTCGCGCAGGTCTTCCAGGGGGCGCTCGGCGAACTCCTGCCAGGCCACCAGCACCAGTTCACGCAGTGCCTCCAGGTTGTCGTCGCTGTACAGCCACGGGTCCGCCAGCAACGCCGCCATGCGCTCCTGCAGCCAGTCCTGCAGGCGCAGCTCCAGGCCCGCCCGCCAGCGCGGCGGCAGGCGCCGGTCGATCAGGGCGCGCACCGGCGCCGGCAGGCCCTGGTGCAGCCAGGTCTTCAACCCCAGCTGGGTGCCGCCGGCCAGCACCGCCAGCAACACCGGGTTGCGGCTGAGCCAGCCGATGCCCTGCCGCGACAGCGGTATTTCCAGCAGCTTGTCCATCAGCGCCACCACGGTGGCCTCGTCCACCACCTCACCGACCCGGCGCCGGGTCAGGATGCCGTGGTCGTAGAAGCGCTCCACCATTTCGCCCACCAGCTCCGGGATACCGCCGCCCAGCTCCACCTCGATGGCGTACTTGCGGGCGGTGACCCGCACCTGTTCGGCGCTGACCACCTGGCCCAGGGTCAGTTGCTCCGCCCACGCCAGCAGGAAATCCAGTTCCCCTTCCAGCCAGGCATCCACCCGCTCCGGGTCCAGGGTTTCCTGGACATGGGCAATCAGGGCATCGAGTAAACGATCAGCCTTATCTTGTTTATTCGCCATCACGACATCCGTTCCTTCCTGTAAAGCCAACCTTCTTTGCCGGGCAGAATGTATCATCAGCCAATGTAACAATCATCAGAGGTACATCGCCATGGCGATCAACATTCTGCCCACGCGCCGTAATCTGCGTTTTCACCTGAACGCCGAAAAGGCCCTGTCCTGGCACCGGGACGGGCGCAACGTGAGCCAGTTCCTGAATACTCTGAGCCTGTTCTTTCCGGTGGGCGAACGCTTCTTCATCGATAGCGTGCGTCACTATCGCCAAGTCGTCCAGGACCCGGACCTGAAAGCGGCGGTGACCGCGTTCATCGGTCAGGAGGCGATGCACGGCCGCGAGCACGAAGAGTACAACGAATTCGTGAACCAGGCCGGGGTGCCGGTGGCCGCCCAGGAAAAACTGGTGGCGGCGCTGCTGTCGGCGATCCAGAAGACCACGCCGAAGGCCTTCCAGCTGTCCGGCACCGTGGCCCTGGAGCACCTTACCGCGATTCTCGCCGACGGCCTGCTCAGCCTGCCGGAGATCCTGGAAGGCGCCGATGAAGACTACAAGGCGATCTGGAACTGGCACGCCCTGGAGGAAACCGAGCACAAGGCGGTGGCCTTCGACGTGTACCAGCTGGCGGTGGGCAAGGATGACCAGGCCTCCGCCTACGCCCTGCGCTGCTTCGCCCTGGTGCTGTCCACCAGCGTGTTCTTCGCCCTGTTCCTGCCGTTCTACCTGCACAACGTGCGGGTCAGCGGCGGCCTGTTCGACCGCCAGGGCTGGCGCGCGGTGTGGCGCCACAGCCTGGGCCGCCGGGGGATCTTCCGCTATACCGCCAAGGCCTGGCTGGACTGGTTCAAGCCGGGTTTCCACCCCTGGGACCACGACAACCGGGAATACCTGGAGCAATTCGAAGCGCTGCTGGGCGACGCCCTCAAGAAGGCGGCCTGAGCCCCTTCTTATTCCCCCGGAGATCGCCCCCGGGCGATCCCACCTTCTGGCCGGCAACCCCTTGCCGGCCTTTTTTTATGGTGCACCGTGGCGTCGATGCGGGATGTCTTTAGCCCGGACGCGGATCCCCGAGGATTGCCGTAGGAGCGACTTTGTAGGAGCGACTTCAGTCGCGATCCCCCGGGTGCCATCGTCATCGCGACTAAAGTCGCTCCTACCGCGTTTCAGGGAAGGCGTCGCGCCCTGAGCCCACCGCCATGAAAAAGGTCCCGCGAGCGGGACCTTTGAGGTTGGTGGCAGGCGCCGGCATCAGCCGGCGGGGTCGTTGCCCTTGCCGTCCTGGGTGTCCACCACCCGTTCGTCGTTGAGCACCTTGATGTAGGCCGGCGGTGCCTTGCCGTCCTTGTCCTCGCCGAAGTACAGGGTGGTGTGCGGGAACGGAATCTCGATGCCGGCCTGGTCGAAGTACTTCTTAACCAGACGGTTGTAGGCGCGGCCCACCGCCCACTGCATACCGGGGGAGGCCTTGATCACCACCCGGATGTTCACCGAGCTGTCCGCCAGGGCGGTCACCCCGGCCACCGTCATCGGCGCCAGGATGTTGTCCTTCATCGGACCTTCCTTGAGCTCCTCGAAGGCGGCTTCCAGCTGGGTGATGGCATCGTCGATGCTCTCGCGGTAGGCAATGCCGTACTCGCCCACGTGGTTGCCGTATTCGCGGGTGTAGTTGGACACCGCGCCCACCGAGGAGAACGGCACGATATGGTAGGTGCCGGACAGATCGCGCAGGGCCACGGAGCGGATACCGACCCGCTCCACGGTGCCGGAGTTGCCGCCGGCGCTGACGAAATCGCCGGTGTTGATGGCGTTTTCCAGCTGGATGAACACCCCGGTGATCACGTCCTGCACCAGTTTCTGGGCACCGAAACCGATGGCCAGACCCAGCACCCCGGCGCCGGCGATCAGCGGCGCGATGTCGATGCCGATCTCGGACAGCACGATCATCACGGTCATGATGATCAGCGCGATGGCCAGGGCGGTGTGGAACAGCCCCAGCAGGGTTTCGGAGCGGGCGGCGGCGGCCGGATCGGCACCCTCGCGGGGGCTGAATTTGTGCTCCAGCAGGCTCGCCAGGCCGATCCAGACAGCGGCGGCCACCAGCAGAATCAGCAGGATGTCGAGGATCGCGCCGACCATGGCCACGCCGGCCTCGGTGGCGTACCAGGCGGCCAGGTCATAGACCTCCCAGGCATCCAGGGTCAGCACCACCACCAGAATCAGGATCAGCGCGCGCACCACCTTGAGGCCGGTGGGTACGTAAGTGTTCACTCGCGCCTGCAGGCGGGGCATCGATTGGTTGAACCGCTCGGAGAAGCGGATTTCCTTGCCGATCAGCTGGGTCAGTATCACCGAGATCAGCATGCCCACGCCGGCGTAGACCAGGGTCAGCAGGGTGGCCGAGGCCACGAACGGCAGCGCCGTATCCGGGTTGATCACGGTGACCGCGAACACCAGGAACGCATAGGCCAGGGCCAGTACGTGCCACAACCGTCCGAGCAGCCGCAGCAGCACCCGGCCGGGGCCGGTGGTCCGTTCGGCGCGCTCAAACAGACGGTCGCGCAGCACCTTGCGCTTCTTGAGGATCACGATCACCGCGTAGATCAGGGCCAGCAGCATGATGATGGTGCCCACGGCGGAGCCCAGCGACGGCGACAGGTTGAAGTTCAGTACCGGCACCAGCACCAGCATGCCGTAGCCGATAAAGCCGGCCAGATTGGCCAGGAAGCGGTTGCAGTAAGAGGCCTGGTCGGCGCTCACCGGCACCAGCCGCAGGCCCTCGTAGCCGGACGAGAACAACATGCGCAGGCCGGCCTTGAACAGTTCCACCACCAGGAAGGCATTGAGGAACAGGGCCAGGCGGGTGGCGTCGGCGTCCACGTTGTTGACCAGCGCCGAGGACACCGCGCCGCCGGCCAGATAGGCCAGCGCCACCACCACCACGTCGACGAAGGCGGCCACCGCCACCGCCACGATGGTGCGCAGCATGGCGAACTTCTCCGAGCCGCGCACGGCCCAGCCGCTCAGGCCCCGAAATGACGGTTTGGCGATGGCGCGCAGAATAAAGAACACCACGAAGGTGGCGATCACCAGAATGGCCACATTGATCGCCGCGGCGCCCAGGGCCTGGCTGTCCACGCTGGCCATGCCACCGGTGTCCGCCTCGGCGGCATCGACGCCGAAAATACCGCCCAGGGCCACGCCCAGGGCGGTGAACTGGTCCCCCACATTGGCCAGCATATGGCCGGTGGTGGTGGCCATGCGGCGGGCGAAGGACACTTCCTCGGGCCGCTGACCGCTGGGCGATTGCTCGGCGATCCGTTCCGGCGGCGCGGCGCCTTCCACCGGCGCCTTGTCGGCGCTGGCGTCCGGCGCCGGCGCGTCCGCCGTTCGCGCCGCTTGCAGGGTGCGCAATTCCTCGATGAGGGCGTTCCGCGAACTCTCGTTCTCGAGCAGGTCCGCCATGGTGCCGTAGGCGGGCTGGTCAGCGGCGCCGGCTTTCTCCTGGGCCAGGGCCGGTGGCACCACCAGCAGCATCAGCAAGGTCAGCAGACCGGCCAGGCCGGAATACGCAAAACGTTTTGCAGGCACTCTACCCTCCTTTTTTTACGGTCATCGCGCCACCCCGACGCGGTTATCCGCCGCACCCTAAGCAGGGCCACGAGATTAACGGGTGAAGGCCACGGCAACGCCATGGCCATCCGCCCGTCGCCGGCGGCCCCTACACGAGAACATACCGGCGCCGGCGGCGCTTCCGGCAAGACGTAAAAAGCCGCAAAATTGACAGTGACCAATGGCTTCTTCATGGACCGCCCCGGGCGCCGGGGCGAATGGTGGTTCGGCGGCCAGCGCGCACAATGACGGCTCGGCGAATCTGGAGGGGGTTTTTCAATGGACCAGTGGCAACACCGCACGGTAATACGCGACGGCATCAACCTGGCCACGCGGCGTCGTGGCGACCCGGGGCGGCCGGCGGTGCTGTGCGTGCACGGTTATCCGGATAACGGTGAGGTCTGGGATGCCCTGGCCGACGCCCTGGGCGACCGCTTTCAGGTGATCACCTACGATGTGCGTGGCGCCGGCGCCTCCTCGGCCCCCGCCCCGGTGGCCGCCTACCGGCTGGCGGAACTGCGCGACGACCTGTTCGCGGTGATCGATGCCCTGAGCCCGGACCGGCCGGTGCATCTGGTGGCCCATGACTGGGGCTCGATCCAGAGCTGGGAACCGGTCACCGAGCCCGGCGCGGAGCGGCGCATCGCCTCCTTCACCACGCTGTCCGGGCCCTGCCTGGACCATGTGGGCCAATCCCTGCGCCGGCGCGGCGCCGGTGACATGATGGCCAGCCTGCGGCAGCTGGCGAAAAGCTGGTACATCGGCGCCTTCCACCTGCCCGCCCTGGCGCCGCTGGCCTGGAAACTGGGCCTGGCGGACGCCTGGCCCGGCATACTGCGCCGCACCGAGGGTCTGGAGGCGGCGGCCAGCCCCACGCAAAGCCAGGACGGAGCCCGGGGAGTGGCGCTGTATCGCGCCAATATGCTGCCTTGCCTGCTGCATCCCCGCGAGCGCCGCACCACCATCCCGGTGCAGTTGATCGTGGCCACCCGGGACCGCTACGTGGCCCCGGGGCTGCTGGACGGCCTGTCGGACTGGACCGGCCCGCTGTGGCGCCGGGAAATGAACACCGGCCACTGGGGGCCCCTGCTCGGCCATGCGGCGGTGACCGCCGACTACCTGGGCGAGTTCATCGACCATATCGAAGGCGCCCCGGAGAGCGCGCGGCTGGCCCGTGCCCGGGTGCGCCCCAACGCCGGCCCGGACGCCGGCAAGCTGGTGGTGATCACCGGCGCCGGCTCCGGCATTGGCCGGGAGACCGCTCTGGCGTTCGGCGGGCGCGGCGCCACCGTGCTGTGCACCGACATCGACCCGGATTCCGCGGCGGCCACCGCCGAGGCGGTGCGCGCCGCCGGTGGCGAGGCCCTGAGCCGCAAGACCGACGTGGCCAACGCCCGCTCCATGGAGGCCCTGGCCCGCTACGTGGAAAGGGAACTGGGCGCCCCGGACGTGGTGGTCAACAACGCCGGCATCGGCCTGGCCGGGCCGCTGCTGGACACCAGCGTGCAGGACTGGAAGCAGGTGCTGGACGTGAACCTGTGGGGCGTGATCCACGGCTGCCGGCTGTTCGGCCGGCAGATGATCGATCAGGTCAAGGCCGGGCACATCGTCAATGTGTCCTCCGCTTCGGCTTATTTGCCGTCCCGGGCCCTGCCCGCCTACGCCACCAGCAAATCGGCGGTGCTGATGCTCACCGAGTGCCTGCGCGCGGAACTGGCGGACCGGGGCATCGGCGTCTCGGCGATCTGCCCCGGCTTGATCGATACACCGATCACCGGCCGGGCCCGCTTCGTGGGCGTCGACGAGGAAGAACAGGGCCGCCGCCGGCAGGCGGCGCAACGGCTCTATCATCGCCGTGGCTTCACCCCGGACCGGGTGGCCCGGGCCATTGTCGACGCGGTGCGCGACAACCGGGCGGAAGTGCCGGTGAGCATGGAGGCCAGCGGCATGCGCTGGCTGGGCCGGCTGGCACCGCCGCTGGCCCGGCGCCTGGCGCGGGTGGACGTGGAACGGCTCGGCGCCAACCGCTGAACCGCCTGCCCGGACAACACCGCCGTGCATGGCGTGTGAAGACGAACCGGACTATGATTTCGCCATGACTGCTTCCCGCAAATCCCCGGCGGCGCTGCTGCGCCGCCTGACCCAGAACGCTCCCGACGCCCCCGCGCTGGACCAGGCCCTGCGGGCGCGCCAGGAGTTCACCATCGACAAGCTGGCCCGCGAGGCCGGCTCCACGGTGCGCAACGTGCGTGCCTACCAGGATCGCGGCCTGCTGCCGCCGCCGGAGAAACGCGGCCGCACCGGCATCTATACCGACGTGCACCTGGCGCGGCTGAAGATCATCGGCGCCCTGCTGGAGCGCGGTTACACCCTCAACAATATCCGCGATCTGTTGAGCGCCTGGGAACAGGGCCGCGACCTGAACGACATTCTCGGCCTGGAGGTGGCGGTGACCTCCTGGCAGAACCCCAGCGTACCGTCCTACCTGGATTACCAGGATCTGATCGACGACTTCGGCGAGGACATCACCCCGGAAGTGATGACCAAGGCGGTGACCCTGGGCTACATCATCCCCGAGGGCACCCGCCTGCGG
>CENV01025846.1_pt1 | contig 13239 bp, 9 predicted proteins | sample 530231 | NCBI WGS metagenome assembly CENV01 (sample SAMEA2619815, study PRJEB7988) | marine metagenome | biome: marine biome (ENVO:00000447); feature: surface water layer (ENVO:00002042); material: "saline water (ENVO:00002010), including plankton (ENVO:xxxxxxxx)" | depth 5 m | reverse complement strand
GCGCAGGCCGGTGCCCATCGCCTGGATCAGCGTGCCGACTTCCTTTGACGAGATGATCCGGTCAAACCGTGCGCGCTCTACATTGAGGATCTTGCCGCGCAGCGGGAGGATCGCCTGATACTTGGAATCGCGGCCCGACTTGGCCGAGCCACCTGCCGAATCACCCTCGACCAGGAACAGTTCGGCCTTGGTCGCGTCGCGCTCGCGGCAGTCTGACAGCTTGCCCGGCAGCGAGGCGACCGAAAGCGCGCCCTTGCGGCTCATCTCGCGGGCGCGCTTGGCGGCCTCGCGCGCGGCGGCAGCGTCGATGATCTTCTGGATGATTTGCTTGGCGTCGGCGGGGTTTTCCTCGAGCCATTCGGTCATCTTCTCGCCCATCAGGCTTTCCAGCGGCTGGCGCACCTCGGAGGAGACCAGCTTGTCCTTGGTCTGGCTGGAGAACTTGGGATCGGGCAGCTTGACGCTCACGATCGCGCTCAGCCCTTCGCGCATGTCGTCGCCGGTGAGCGAGACCTTTTCCTTCTTCATCAGCCCGGCGGCTGAAGCGTAGCTGTTGAGCGTGCGGGTCAGAGCGGCGCGGAAGGCGGCGAGGTGGGTGCCGCCGTCGCGCTGGGGGATGTTGTTGGTGAAGCAGAGGACGTTTTCGTAATAGCTGTCGTTCCACTGCAGGGCGACCTCGATCCCGATCCCGTCCTTGTCGGCCGAGACGGCGATGGGTTCAGCCACCAGCGGCTGCTTGTTGCGGTCGAGATATTTGACGAAGGCCCCGATGCCGCCCTCGTAATAGAGGTCGTGTTCGTTGACTTCCTCGTGGCGGCAGTCGCGCAGCTTGATGCGCACGCCCGAGTTGAGGAAGGCCAGTTCGCGATAACGGTGTTCGAGCTTGTCGAAATCGAAATCGGTCACGTTCTTGAAGGTGTCGGTGCTGGCGAGGAAGGTTACGCGGGTGCCCTTCTTGAAGCCGTTAGCATCCGCATTGCTCTCGACCTTGGGGGCATCGCCCACGACGCGCAGCGATTCCACCGCGTCGCCATGCTCGAAGCGCATCCAGTGCTCCTTGCCGTCGCGCCAGATGGTCAGTTCGAGCCATTCGCTCAGTGCGTTGACCACCGATACGCCGACGCCGTGGAGGCCGCCCGAGACCTTGTAGGCGTTGTCGTCGGAGGTGTTCTCGAACTTACCGCCCGCGTGCAGCTGGGTCATGATGACCTCGGCGGCGGAAACGCCTTCGCCCTTGTGCATGTCGACCGGGATGCCGCGGCCGTTGTCTTCCACTGAGACAGAGCCATCGGGGTTCAGCTCGATCAGGACGAGATCGCAATGGCCGGCAAGCGCCTCGTCGATGGCGTTGTCCGACACTTCGAACACCATGTGGTGCAGACCCGAACCGTCGTCGGTATCGCCGATATACATACCTGGCCGTTTGCGGACCGCATCGAGCCCCTTGAGGACCTTGATCGAATCGGCACCGTACTCGCCCTGGCGGGGGGCGTTCCCATTGTTCTCGCTCATGGCGATTATATAGGCGCGGCGGCCCGGTTTCCCAAGCGTAACCACCCTGAGGCGGGCGGCTTTTCCACTGCCAGAGGCTCACATAAGCAAATGGCCGCCTCCCCGGTGCGGGAAGGCGGCCAATCGCCAGCTGGATGCTCCATTGGGAGAGGAGAGGTCAGAACATCCAGGCGGCGGGATAAGGGCTGCGCGCCAGGCTGTCGAAGTAGGCGTTGAAAATGCGGGTAAGGATAGCTTTCATCGTATGTCTCCGTGCTGGAAGGCGTTGGCTTGGCGCTGCGCGGATGGGATCAGGCGAAGACGCTGGTGAACAGCGTGCCGCTGATCGCCACTGCGGCGAGCGAAGTGAGAAAGATCTGGGCGAAATTGCGCATTATGTTGCTCCTGCATTGCCGGGGTCTTGTTATCTGCCCCCTTGGCTTGAGGCGCATATGTGCGGCGCAACATTATTGTGCAAATGCGAAAACTTCGGCATGTGTTGCGTATTATGCAACATGCGTTGCAGGCACATGCAAAGCCTCTAAGTCATTTGCAATAAAGGATTAACGAAGCGAGAGCTGCGTTGCGGGGGCCTCATTCTCCGCCAGCAGGGCGACTGCCTGCGCGCGCGCTTCGGTCAGGCACTCGGCATAGAGCCGCTGGCCCTTGAGGTCGCGGATGAAGGGCTTTTTGCAAGCCTGTTCAGCAGCAATTTCAATGCGTTGCTCGTCGGTCAGCGGGGCGCGGGCCGGGCGATTCTGCTCGTAGGTCCGTTCGCCGATGACCATGACGAAGGCCGACTGCGCCTGCGCTGCAGGTGCGAAGGCAAGAGTGGAAAGAATGGCGAGAGTGATCAGCTTTTTCATGGCGTTATCTCCTTAATAAGGTTGCAAACGCCTTTCACAGGTCCATCCCTTAGACTGTCCTTGCATTGTGCAGGTGCGAACAAAACGGCGCAAATGCAAAAAGCCGTACGCCTGTTGCGGGAAGCGCGCGGTGTAACAGCGGGGCTCACATGTCCGGACCCACTCGCGCTGGACAGGGCGGCGCCTGCTTCCTATCGGCACATCATGACGGCACACACACTTCCCGATTCCATCCTTATCGTCGATTTCGGCAGCCAGGTGACTCAGCTGATCGCACGCCGCGTGCGTGAAGCGGGGGTCTATTGCGAGATCGCACCCTTTACGCTGGCCGAAGAGGCTTTCGCCCGGATGCAGCCCAAGGGCATCATCCTCTCGGGCAGCCCTGCCGGCGTGCCCGAAGAGGGCAGCCCGCGCGCACCGATGTCCTTGTTCGAGGCGGGGGTGCCGATCCTTGGCATCTGTTATGGCCAGCAGGTGATGAGCCAGCAGCTCGGCGGTGAAGTCCGCCCCGGGCACGAGGTCGGCGATGGCGGCGAGTTCGGCCGCGCCTATCTCACCGTCACCCGCGATTGTGCGCTGTTCGATGGCCTCTGGGCCGAGGGCGAGCGCCATCAGGTGTGGATGAGCCACGGCGACACCGTCACCCGCTTCGCCCCCGGTTTCGAGATCGTGGCCGTGTCCGACGGCGCGCCCTTCGCGGTGATCGCCGACGAGAGCCGCAAGTTCTACGGTACCCAGTTCCACCCCGAGGTGGTCCACACTCCTGACGGCGGCAAGCTGCTGGCCAACTTCGTGCACAAGGTCTGCGGCCTTGCGGGTGACTGGACCATGGCCGCCTATCGCGAAACCAAGGTCGCCGAGATTCGCGCACAGGTGGGTGATGGCAAGGTGATCTGCGGCCTTTCGGGCGGGGTCGACAGCTCGGTGGCAGCGATCCTCATTCACGAGGCGATCGGCGACCAGCTCACCTGCGTGTTCGTCGACCACGGTCTGCTGCGGCTCAACGAGCGCGAACAGGTCGAGACGCTGTTCCGCGACCATTACAATATCCCGCTGGTGGTCGTGGATGCCGAGGAGCGGTTCATGGCCGGTCTCGACGGCGTCACCGACCCCGAGAAGAAGCGCAAGTTCATTGGCGCTGAATTCATCGCCGTGTTCGAGGAAGAGGCGAACAAGCTCGGCGGGGCCGATTTCCTCGCGCAAGGCACGCTCTATCCCGACGTGATCGAGAGTGTCAGCTTCACCGGCGGCCCTTCGGTCACGATCAAGAGCCACCACAATGTCGGCGGCCTGCCCGAGCGGATGAACATGAAGCTGGTCGAGCCCTTGCGCGAACTGTTCAAGGACGAGGTGCGCGAACTGGGCCGCGAGCTGGGGCTGAACGATCAGTTCGTGGGCCGCCATCCGTTCCCCGGGCCGGGCCTTGCGATCCGCATCCCCGGCGAGGTGACCAAAGAGCGCTGCGATATCCTGCGCAAGGCCGATGCGATCTATCTCGACGAGATCCGCAAGGCGGGGCTTTACGATGCGATCTGGCAGGCTTTTGCGGTGTTGCTGCCGGTAAAGACGGTGGGCGTGATGGGCGACTATCGCACTTACGACAGCGTCTGCGGCCTGCGCGCGGTCACCAGCACCGATGGCATGACGGCAGACGTCTATCCGTTCGATGCCGCCTTCCTGACCGGCTGCGCCACCCGCATCGTGAACGAGGTGCAGGGCATCAACCGCGTGGTCTATGACTATACGTCGAAACCGCCTGGCACGATCGAGTGGGAGTGAGGTCGTACCGATATCATCCGTGATTCGTGGAATCGCGGTGTAAGGCCATCTCCCGCCGTCCCGACCCAGTCATAGAAACGTTTCGCTGACTCCCGGCTCTGCTGGTAAAGCTCTTCGTACAAGCCGCCCGCCTGATTGAGTGGGAGCGAGAGCGGCACATGCACGACAGACTCTCGGGAGACAGATATGAAATGGCCGCTCCTGCTGGCCCTAGCACTGGCTACACCAGCCTGTGCAACGACGCCGCCGTCCGATTCCGGGAACATGGATTGCACCGCCACGCCCGTGATCGGCCTGTTCGATCCCGCGCGTGATCTTCTGGTCGCCAATTTCGACAGCAAGCCCGATGTCGACGACCTGCAGGCCGTGGCCGGGCTTGGTTCGGTGCTGGCAGACCCCGAGTTCGCCTGCGTCGACTACGTTGCGACGAGCGGGGCCTATGGCAAGCAGACCGGCACATTCCTCCAGGCGTCAGAACTCTTCACCCTCGCGTTCGGCGATCACTGGCTGAACGCGCATGACGATCGCGCCAGCACGGTGGCGGAACTTGCGCGCCGGATGCGCGAAACGATTGCGGGCGGCGGCAAGGTGTGGGTTGCCGAGGCAGGCCAATCCGATGTGACGGCGGCGGCGGTCAAAATGCTGCCCGAAGACATGTGGACGTCCGTCAACGTGGTGCAGCACAGCTACTGGAACGAGACGCAGTCCAGCGAAGACGCGATGCAGATCGTCGTCTACAACACGCGCTATCACCGCGTGCAGGACGGCAACTTCCCCGACAACGGCTCGCCCGCGTTCAACACGGAGGACGGCTCGCACTGGGAAGCGCTGCTGTCCGACCCGCGGATCGGGCCGATCTGGACCGAGGCCAAGCGCCTGTCAGACAGGTACAACCCGGTCGCTGACTATGTGAACCCGGCGGTTGCGGCAGGTGGGCTCGATTTCTCGGACACGGTCGAGATCGCCTATATCTTCGGCTTCGACGACATGGATGGCGTCGGCGACTTCGTGGAGCGTTTTGCCAAAGGAGATTGAGCGGGAGTGATCATGCCCGCTGCCGTGTGGCTTGCACTGCCAGACAAACAAAAGCCCGCCTCGCGCTTGGCGCGGGCGGGCATTTTCTCGCCGATGTCGACGTATGCGATCAGCCGCTGGTGCGGGTGTAGGGCACGAACTTTTCGAGGAACACTGCGCCAGTGAACGAACCGGTCGAACGGTCAACGGTGCGGATCACGTCCTGGCGGCACAGCTGGCTGCCGAAACGCTCGATGATCGGAATGTCGTCAAAGCGCAGCTGGTTCGGGGTGGTGGTGCGCGCCACCCAGATCGTGTCGCCGCGTTCGTATACGAGGCCAACCCGCTCGACCACTTCGAGTCGGTTGGAATTCATCGTGGTGATGCAGTTCTTCGCTTCACCCGCGGTGCGGCCTTCAAGCCGTTCGGCGAGCCGGGCTTCGGCGCGCTCTGCGGGAGATTCTGCGGAGGCCGGCGCCACGCCAAGCGCCAGCGTAGATGCGGCTGCAAGTGCAATAAAGGGCTTCATCGATAGTCTCCTTCTTATGTGGCTGCATCATGTCACAAAGCGAATGAACGCGCCATGACCGGAGCCGCTGGAAGGAGAACCTGATCTTTGCCTTGCCACGGGAACGCGGCAGGCGCCCGGCTCAGGCCGCTGCGCCGGTAACCGTTCCCTCGTCTGCAGCACCGCCAGTGAGCACGAAGCGCCGGTCGCAATAGGGGCAATCGACATAGCCTTTTTCGTCGATCTCCAGCCACACGCGCGGATGACCGAGTGAGGCGGGGCGATAGTTCTCGCCGCCGCGAATGTCGCCAGCGCCATCGCACCAGACGCGGTGGGTTTCAACGATGGTGGTTTCGGGTGCCTTGTCCATGGCGCATGGCTTTACTGCGGAGCGGGCACTTTCGCAATATGGCGCGCAAGCCCGCAATCGGCTCAGGGCATTTGCCTTAGGGGCCTTGCCTCAAACCGGGCGAACGCTCATTGGAAGCGCCATGAGTGAAGCAGCGATCGAAATCCGTGACGTGGTCAAGGAATATGCCGGTTCCGGCAAGGCCGAGCCGAAACTGGCGCTGAAGGGGCTTAGCTTCGACGTGCCCGAAGGCGGCGTGTTCGGCCTGCTCGGGCCCAACGGTGCGGGCAAGTCGACCCTCATCAACATCATGGCCGGGCTGGTGAACAAGACCTCGGGCTCGATTAGCATCTGGGGCCACGATATCGATGCGCACCCGCGCAATGCGAAGCTGTCGATCGGGATCGTGCCGCAGGAGATCGTGTTCGATCCCTTCTTCACCCCGTTCGAGGTGCTGGAGAATCAGGGCGGCATGTATGGCATCGCCAAGGCGCTGCGCCGCTCGGAGGAACTGCTGCGCGCGGTGCGGCTGGAAGACAAGCGCGACGCCTATGCCCGCACGCTCTCAGGCGGGATGAAGCGGCGGTTGCTGATCGCCAAGGCCATGGTCCACTCGCCGCCGATCCTCGTGCTGGATGAGCCGACCGCTGGCGTCGACGTCGAGCTGCGGCGGCAGCTGTGGGAGCTGGTGCAGGAGCTGAATTCGCAAGGCGTGACCGTGGTGCTGACTACGCACTACCTCGAAGAGGCCGAGCAGCTGTGCGACCGGATCGCGATCATCAACCATGGCGAGCTGGTGGCCAACAAGCCCACCGCCGAGCTGATCGGCCAGATGGGCGAGAAGATCGTTGCCGTGACGGTTGATCGCGAGGTGACCGAGCTGCCGTCCGACCCGCATTTCCGCAAGGTGGAGAAGGCGGGCGAGCGCCTGATCGAGGTGACCTACGACAAGCGCGAGAGCAACGCGGGCAAGGTGCTGGCGCGGCTTCAGGAAGCTGGCTTTGCCATCGAGGACGTGACCACCCGCGAGGCTGACCTCGAAGACGTCTTCGTGCAGCTCACCAGCGCGGGCTGACCGCGCTCGCCTTCCTATGTATTAATACGTGGTTCGACGGCAGTCTGAGCGAAATAACGATTGGTCAACGCTCGTTTAGTAACGAGAACCTGTGCGACAACAGGATCTTCTCTGTACGGCTCTGCCACGCTGGAGCCGCGCGGCTCCCATTCTGATAGCGGCGCTTTGCGCATTCGGGAGCGGGCCGGCGGCGGCGCGGTGCGTGGGCAGTGACGACCCCTTGGTCACCCGGGCCGAGATCGAGACCGGACGCAATCCGGGCACTGCGGTAGACTTCATCGCCAGGCAAATCGCCGATACCAATCCGGCCAGTACACGTCGGATAACTGAGCTGTACGAGGCGCAGATGATCGCCCTCTCGATGAGTGGGCAGGATGTCTCGGCTGCCGCAGAGAAGGCGCGCCGGGTGGCCGCGAGGTTGGATGCTGCCGATCCGGTGCGGCAATTTCTGCGCTTCCGCGAGTTTAGTGAAGCTTCAGGAGAAGCCGAGCGGGCGCAAGTAGTCGAAGCGATGGCTCGCGATTACGAAACATTGCCGGTGGGAAGCAGCATCAGGACGTGCCGCGCAATCGATCTGGTCCATCTCTATTCCGAGATGGACAAGCCGAGCGAAGCCTTCACCTATGCCGCGCAGGCTTATCGCAACAGCGATGGTGACGGGATGTCGCTGGAGCGCGCGACTGCGGCCGCTATTCTCTCCGATCTCGTCTCGCTGGGCTACGACTTCGACTACGCGGAGCAGCTGCATTCGGAAGCTCTCGATATCCAGCTTGCCCTGGGCATGAACGATCTCGCCGCGAACGAGCTTGTCATGCGCGGCTATACCAAGCTTGACGCCAGCCAATGGGACGGTGCGCTGCGCGATTTCGAAGCTTCGACCGAGCAGGCGCGCGCTGTCGGCAATGCCTATGCCGTCGCCTACGCGCAGGTTGGCGTTTGTCGCGCTGCCCTGGCGCAGGACAAGCTAAAGTTGGCGGGCCCAGCCTGCGAGCAGGCTTATAGGGCCCTGAACAAGCCGGGCGAACGGATGTCATTCGCGGTGACTGCGCTCATGGCCAAGTTGCTGGTCGAGCGAGGTGAGGCTGACAGGGCCTTGCGTCTGCTCGATCCCGTGATCGAGAGCGATGATGCCAAGACACAGGGGGACGACTGGATTTTGGCGCTGGAGACGCACGCGAAAGCCCTGTCGCTGCTGCACCGCGATGCCGAGGCCTATGCCAGTATGCGCAGGGCCAGCGAGGCCGCCGACGCCTATTACGAGCAGGAGCGGCAAAGCGGGATTACGGCCATGCGGGCCCGTTTCAAGACCGAGGAACTGCAAGGTAGCCTGGCCGACGAGCAGGAACGCAGCGAAGCGCGATTGCGGCTGGCCCGGTGGGTCGTCGCCGGTGCTGTCACGAGCTTGACGCTGCTGGGCGTGATCGTCTTCATCCTGCTGAACCATCGGCGTCGGTTCCGCCGCCTTGCCATGACCGACCCCCTGACCGGGCTGTGCAATCGTCGGGCCATGTTGGAAAAGACCGATGAAGCGTTGCGCAGCGGCAGCTCGGCGCGGCCACGGGCCAGCTTCGCGCTGCTCGATGTCGACCATTTCAAATCATGTAACGATGCCTATGGTCACAGTGCAGGCGACAAGGTGCTGAGCGTGTTTGCCCGCATTATCGAGCGCAATGTACGGCCGAGCGATGTTGTCGGGCGCTGGGGTGGGGAGGAGTTTCTCCTGACCGCGCCGGGGGCGAGCGTCGCGGAGGCGGCCAAGATCGTGGAGCGCATTCGCCATGCGGCGGAGCGCGAAACATTCGAATTCGCGCCCGATTACCGGCTGCGTTTCAGCGCGGGTATCGCCCAGCTCAACGGAACCGAAGATCGCACGGACGAGTGCATCAAGCTGGCCGACAGGCGGCTCTATGCGGCGAAGAGGCTGGGGCGAAACCGGACCTGTACGACAGGGGAAGAGGTCGAGCCTGCCTCTGCGTCACAGGATCGACACAAGGCCGAATAATCGGTGCGCAGGAGGGGCGGCCTTGTGACGAAACACTTGCTCAGCCTCGCCGGTGCCGCCATGACGCGGCGATGACATCGCACGACGTCCTCGTCATCGGTTCCGGCGCTGCCGGCCTCTCTGCCGCGCTCGCCTTGGCGCAAAGCCGTAAGGTGCTCGTCCTCGCCAAAGGCAAGCTCAACAGCGGCTCCACCGCCTGGGCGCAGGGCGGGATCGCTGCCGTGCTCGACGCTGGCGACACCTTCGAGGACCACATCCGCGACACCATGATCGCGGGCGCCGGGCTCAACGACCGCGAGACGGTCGAGTTCGTGATCAGCCACGCGCCTGAGGCGATTGACCGATTGTGCGAGCTGGGCGTGCCGTTCAACCGCGAGAGCGACCACCTCCACCTCACCCGCGAGGGCGGGCACTCGCACCGCCGGATCGTCCATGTCGACGATGCCACCGGCTGGGCGGTGCAGGCCGCATTGCTCAAGGCGGCGGAGGAAAACCCGAACATCACCCTGCTGCCCAATCAGACCTGCATCGAACTGATCACCGGGCGGCATGAGGAGCGCTATTCAGGCTCGGGCCGGGTCTGGGGTGCCTATGCGCTCGATACAGTGAGCGGCAAGGTCGTGGCCCACACGGCCCGCGCCACGATCATGGCGAGCGGCGGGGCGGGGCGCGTCTACCAGTTCTCCACCGCGCCGCGCGGGGCCACGGGTGACGGCATCGCCATGGCCTGGCGTGCGGGCGCGCGCGTCTCCAACATGGAGATGATGCAGTTCCACCCGACCTGCCTGTACAACCTCGAAATCAAGAACTTCCTCATTACCGAGGCCGTGCGCGGCGAGGGCGGGCATCTGCTCCATCCCGAAACCGGCTACCGCTTCATGGTCGATTACGATCCTGAACGGATGGAGCTGGCCCCGCGCGACGTGGTCGCCCGCGCCATCGACGACCAGATCAAGCGCTATGGCCTCGACTATGTCCATCTCGACATCAGCCACCAGCCGCCTGAATTCGTGATGGAGCATTTCCCCACCATCTACGACAAGCTCGAAACGCTCGGCATCGACATGACCAGGGAGCCGATCCCGGTCGTGCCCGCGCAGCACTATACCTGCGGCGGCATCGTGATTGACCTCAATGGCCGTACCGACCTGCCCGGCCTCTATGCCGCGGGCGAATGCACCGAGAGCGGGCTACACGGCGCGAACCGTCTCGCTTCGAACTCGCTGCTCGAATGCTTCGTGTTTGGCGATGCGGCCGCGCGCGACATCCTCGCGCGCTGGGACAGCTTCGAGGCGGTGCCGCCGATCAGCGCCTGGGACGAAAGCCGGGTGACCGATTCGGACGAAGAGGTGGTGATCAAGCAGAACTGGACCGAGATCCGCCGCTTCATGTGGAACTATGTCGGCATCGTGCGCACGACCAAGCGGCTCGAACGTGCGGCGCACCGGATCAAGCTGCTGCACACCGAGGTGGAAGACTATTACGGCCACTTCACCGTGACCACTGACCTCGTCGAACTGCGCAACCTGCTGCAATGTGCTGACCTGATCGTGCAGAGCGCGCTGAAGCGGCACGAAAGCCGCGGGCTGCATTACATTCTCGACTATCCGCAGACAGACGACCTGGTGAAGGATACGGTGCTGGTGCCGTGAGGCGGCTCCCCGGCGTTTCTCAGTCGCCCATCAGCAGCAGCAGGATCCAGCTGAGCACGGTTCCGCCGAGGAACAGATACCAGCTCCAGTAGAGCTTCATGTCGATCCCGTACTGGGCGAGGTCGACATCGAGGCGCTCGATGGCAAGCATGCCGCCAGTTGCACCGCCAGAGCCCATGAACAGGGCCACGAGCAGGCTCAGGAAAATGCCGAAGGGTATGGCCTTGAACAAGGCAATCATCGTTTCGATCTCCTGCTGTGTAGCAAAGGTGGCCGCGTGACCCGGTGTGCTCGCGGATAGCCGAAACAAGGTTAAGAAATGGTAGCCTGCGCAGCATTGTTGCCGGGCTCGATTCGAATGCAATGCAAGGCCCAAATGGCGCAGATATTTTTCCGCAATTGCGTTTTTGGTCTTGCATCGGGCGCAAGCCGTGGAAGCCCCACGCGTCGCGCTGTATTACTTGAGTAGAGCACCCTTGCAGATGTGGGTGAAGAGGCATCAAACAGGGTGAACCCTATTGCGCCTTGGCGCGTGCCGATTCACTATGGGTTGTGGTCGTACTGCCAGTGACACCTACTAGACCTAGATGAATCCCTCCGTAACTGCCCCGGGCAGGAGAGGGGCGAATCGGCGGTGAAAGGTGGGTTTTTGCGGGTGTGACCACGGGGCACTGGTTGCGGAAACGGGTGGCAGAGTGATTGCCGCTTGCCCGGAACATGTGCGGAACATATCATGCGCGGCAGCGGCGAGGTTCGTTGTTGCAGAGCAGGGGCCGGGAGCAAGACGCAGATGGAATTTCGCAATACGGACGAGGCGAACTTGGCACTTGATGAGACGACGGACGCCGCCAACGGCGCGTCCAAGGAAAAGAGCAGGAAGGCAGTAACGATGGACCGCAAGGACCAGGGCAGCGAACAACTGGTGAGCGCCGAAGACGTTGCCGGCGTGCTCGCCGGTGCGGCGGCGGCAGCCGCTTCGGAACCGGCAAAATCCGATTCCAAGACGGTCAACCCGCGCCGGTTCACGATTCAGACCGATCCTGCCCGCGATGCGAACCTCACCGATTTCGGCAAGGAAACGCTCAAGGACCGCTACCTGCTCCCGAACGAGACCTATCAGGATCTGTTCGCGCGTGTGGCCGATGCCTATTGCGACGATCAGGAGCACGCGCAGCGCGTCTACGACTATATCTCGAACCTGTGGTTCATGCCGGCCACGCCGGTCCTGTCGAATGGCGGTACCGGGCGCGGTCTGCCGATCTCGTGCTATCTGAACTCGGTGTCCGACAGCCTTGAAGGCATCGTTGGCACCTGGAACGAGAACGTGTGGCTGGCCTCCAAGGGCGGCGGCATCGGCACCTATTGGGGCAACGTGCGCGGCATTGGCGAGCCGGTCGGCCTGAACGGCAAGACCAGCGGCATCATCCCCTTCGTGCGCGTGATGGACAGCCTAACGCTGGCGATTTCGCAGGGTTCGCTGCGGCGCGGCTCGGCGGCCTGCTACATCGACGTGCATCACCCGGAAATCGAGGAGTTCCTCGAAATCCGCAAGACCAGCGGCGACTTCAACCGCAAGGCATTGAACCTGCACCACGGCGTGCTGCTGACCGATGCCTTCATGGAAGCCGTGCGCGCGGGCGAGGACTTCGAGCTGCTGAGCCCGAAGGACGGTTCGGTGCGCGGCAAGGTCCATGCCCGTTCGCTGTTCCAGAAGCTGGTCGAGGTGCGCCTCGCCACGGGTGAGCCCTATATCGTCTTCTCCGACACCGTGAACCGGATGATGCCCAAGCATCACCGCGAGCTGGGCCTCAAGGTCTCCACCTCGAATCTCTGTTCGGAAATTACGCTCCCCACCGGCATCGACCACCTCGGCAACGATCGCACGGCGGTGTGCTGCCTGTCCTCGCTCAACCTCGAAAAGTGGGACGAGTGGAACACCGACAAGCAGTTCATCGAGGACGTCATGCGCTTCCTCGACAACGTGCTGCAGGACTACATCGACCGCGCACCCGACGAGATGGCCCGCGCCAAGTATTCGGCTGCGCGCGAGCGGTCGGTTGGCATGGGCGTGATGGGCTTCCACTCGTTCCTGCAGATGAAGAACATCGGCATGGAAAGCGCCATGGCCAAGGCGTGGAACCTGAAGATGTTCAAGCACATCAACGCCAAGGCCAACGAGGCCTCGCTGATGCTGGCGCAGGAGCGCGGGCCCTGCCCCGATGCTGCCGAAGTGGGCGCGATGGAGCGGTTCAGCTGCAAGATGGCGATCGCGCCGACGGCCTCGATCTCGATCATCTGCGGCGGCACCTCGGCCTGTATCGAGCCGATTCCTGCCAACATCTACACCCACAAGACGCTCTCGGGCAGCTTCGTGGTGAAGAACCCCTATCTCGAGAAACTGCTCGACAAGAAGAGCAAGAACTCCACCAACGTGTGGAACTCGATCCTCGAGAAGAACGGCTCGGTCCAGCACCTCGACTTCCTCACCGCGGAAGAGAAGAAC
>CENV01063721.1_pt1 | contig 13264 bp, 3 predicted proteins | sample 530231 | NCBI WGS metagenome assembly CENV01 (sample SAMEA2619815, study PRJEB7988) | marine metagenome | biome: marine biome (ENVO:00000447); feature: surface water layer (ENVO:00002042); material: "saline water (ENVO:00002010), including plankton (ENVO:xxxxxxxx)" | depth 5 m | reverse complement strand
GCTGGGTGATTACCCAATCGAGGCTGAGAGTCAAACAGGCAGCAACCCACGACAGAAACTCAGTTGGGTCGTCGCAGACGCAGGTGAAGACTTCCCCACGTCCATGAGCACTGCCAACATACTACAACGCCACAACAACAAGGAGTTCGATGGGTTACGCTCGCTTGGTAGTGTATTCTCTGAGCCTGTGGTGTACTTCCGTGGAGGCAAGAGCAGCAAAGACCACAGCGTACCGTTGTTCTTCGGCGGTGGCTTCAGTGGTGTTGTGCTAGACGTGAATGACGGCACCACCAACGACTACTCCTCCTTCTACACTCACCCGTATGCGAACGGCCCAACTGGTGTTGCGGGCTTGCAGAATGCCAATGAGATATCTACCAGTTATGCAATGCTGGATACCAATGCCATGTTCGCATTCTTCCCCGGTGCAGCACTCTGTAACCAACATAGAGGTAGCATTACACCACCAGCATTCAACAAGCAGAATATCTTATCACCTGATTTGAATAGAGGCACATCCACCTATACTAGCGGTGTAATCAAGGCTAAACCAGTTCCTATGGTGCTTAGATTCGCTCATCCAACTGCGCGTTACGAAGACCATGTAGATGGTACTGACAGCAAGACCACCTATCTTATCTTTGGACCGGGACAGGCTTTTCCGTTTACTAACGAGACTGCCTTAGATAGTGAAAGCGGTACTGCAAATGCAAAGGAGGCATATCCCGGTCGAGTTATCACAAGCGGTAGCACATGGGCGAGTGTACCCTTCAAGGGCGGTTACTCTAGTCTTGGCAATGACCAGCAACTATTCCCTAACTCGATAGAGAACAGCAGACACTCTTTCCTACCGCCAAGAAAAGAATACTACGATGGCACAGCAGGATGGCACTGGCGTGCTGTTGTGAATTGGGAATCTCCAGCAGGGTATGCGATGAAAGGTGATGCGGGAGGAAGTCCAGCAGGACTGAAACAAAGAGTCGAGCACGGTAGGCACTATGGGCAACAACTGAACGATGATACTCCGTATACAGCAAGCAACCTTACTAGAGTAACACCCAAGATGCACACGCCTACTATAGGCTTTGGTATTACTATGGCTGCTGATACGGTGTGGCACATGGATGGGGGATATCACCCCGGTGGCTCTTGGTTAGACAATCAACTCACATTCAATCCACCACACAAGGGTAAATCGGATTCAAGAGTTCTCAGTAGCAATTGGGAGAGAGCCAATCAGATACACCCAACTGCATTTAGAGTCGCAGGACCATTGACTGACCGCATACTGGATTACGTTGGTAATGGTAGTGAGGCTGTAGTTAGCGGTGATGTAGATATGGAATACATCGTTGTCGATGCTACACGCTGTCAGAATGGCGAGGAACTCGCTACAGTGTTGGGTGCAGCAATTAACGCATTCCCCGGCGCTGGTGCACTCAAAGCCATGGGAGGCACACACATGCCATCTATGGGTAACGCAATGCGACAGGATAGGTACGGTTGGAGGCACTTGGGCACTCTCGACGAATACAATGACAGTTCGTCTACTGGCAACTACATAGATAGCGAGTTCAATGATGGAGATGGTACGACTTTCACGCAGGACTACTTAGAGCAACTACCGACATCAGGTTGGTTGAGAGCAATCAAAGAATCTAACGGCACAGTTGCTTGGATACCTTATCACTCAAGAGAGGTTCTCAATGAGTCATCCAGCAACTGGAAAGTAAGATTCTACATGGCACCGAATAGAATACATGGTCAGAGTAAAGCCGAAAATCCTGTGACTTGGCAGAACTTTATTGGAGGAGCATCTGCTACCTTTGCTGCCGTTGATGATACATACACACTGTATGTGTGGTCTAAAGCAGGTACTCTTCGATTCAACAACGAGAATGTGTCAGCGCGTGACCACATGACACAAGTTCACTTCTCAGGTATAGCAGATGCGATTGACCGCACTAAGCCAATAGGGGCAGTAGGATGGCATGGTGAGCGATACTCATATCTCAACAGCCTCAAGATAACTAAGAACACGTCAGGTACTGGCTATGCAGCGGGTCTTGGTGCGTATCACCCTATGCTTAACTTCTCTCCGTATGGTACTGCTGGTAGCGTAATGAACGTCCATAGCAATGTGCCAGTGGTTGCACCGATGAGAGGTAGCCCGGAGAGCACGCCCACCATAGATGGAATAGGCGTATATGTCGCAACACACATCAAAAAAGCCAACTTCTACAGTAAGTACAATTTGACTACTGGAAGCGGTGCTGGATGGGACACCTACACGTATGCGTTTACCCATACCGACGATACTAGTAACGATGCCAACCAATGGAATTATTCAACTAACTATTCATACACGTCATTACCGCAGGAATTGACATTACCGCAGGGACTCTACACTAGTGCATTCTTAGTTGTCAGTTATGAATCGGAAAGCGCTCTCATAGCCAAGTACGATAGAGATGGAATAACTGCGAACGGTGACTGGTTGCAAGTCATAGGGCAAAGCACGAATCCAATCACATACGCTGGAACTACCCAATGGGATGCACGGTTCCACGGTCAAGACCGATTCGTAGCACCAGCAAATGCTGGACCTAATGTAGAGGCGCTCATCGTTGATAGCACAACTGCACCAAGTGGAAGCCTTGGGTCATCTAACTGGGCAGCAACTACTTTTTCAGGCGGCTCAGGAACCTACTTTCACAGCACATCCTCAGATTTAGCGTTGAAAAACGCCACACCAAGTCTCAACAAGATAGGCGACTTGCTGTTCGACCTAGACCATTCAGTAGGCTCTGCTTTACTTGAATCAGGGGATGCAGAACGTAATACATCTGACGATAAGAAGACTACAACACACACTACTGGCTGGCCAGCCACATATTGGTTAAGTGATGTAAACGCCTTCCAAATGTATGAAGACTCAGCAGTTCAAAACTTCTCAGTAGAGAATGTAGTATGGAAGAGGATGGATGGCGGCAATCTTTCGCTACCTGCAATCAACGCTCGTGGCCTTGGTGCTGTACCTTGGATGACTAGGGTTAAGTCAGGCACTGGATATACCACTGGTGAGAAGTTATACGGTAATGTGCGATTCTCGTTCGAGACCACTAACAGCGCTATGATGCCTGTATTGCAAGCGCAAGAGTTGTCTCATCCTGAGTTTGCCCGTAAGCATCCATACAGCGTAGGAAATGTGATGACCATACCTAATGAAGAGATACAGTTCCAAAGCATCAATGTCAGAGACGACAGCGGTCAAATGCATAAGATAGAGGGAGGTAGTCCACTAGGGACTATCATACGCGGGTTCAGAATACCGGAAAATAGGGGCGTAGAGGGTAATGCACCCGCTTTAGCCAACAGCGGTAAAGAGCCAAATCTCAAGGTACAACTTCCTAACCCGAATACGATTCCGGGCAATATAGTAGTTCGTTCAGGGTTCGACCCAGTGCAAGCGTACCAACATGAGACGATAGGTACAGGGGGAATGCAACACCCCGACTTAAGCGCTTCCTTCACCAGTCATATCTTTAATAATTCAGTCTCAAGTCCTAGACAAGGGCCTACTTATGAGAACCACAACTGGGAGAGAATCAACCCAGTAACCTTTGATTCTGAGTTAGGAGCATGGAATAACGACTCTCCACTCAGCACCAGTTACGAATTACACGATAGGGCACTTTACTTCCACGTCACCAAGATGGGGCACAGTCATTCACATAGATACCCCACAGTCTACACTCACACTGGTGGTGTCGAGGACGACGTTGTGTCAGTCACTGCTTGGAACAGTAGCACAAGCGTGCTTACTGTGGATGCCGTGTTAGATACAGACGTATTCGCTGCTGGATTTGGCACTGTGCAGGACACTAGGAAGTTCCTCAGGGTATACAACCCTACTACTGATGAGGGCGCCGTGTGCTCCTACACTGCTCAGGGAAGCACCTCTATCACAGTGGTGGGAGATGTCAACTTCGCCACCTTCATGGCTGGACAGACAGTCACTGACCTGAAGGTAGTACCGTCCTACTACATACCAGCAGGTAGCAACCGCTTCTTCGCAGCACGTCGATTACGTGACCATGCCGAGGTTAGCGGTAACTCTCCTGATATGGCAAATACTCTCTACCACGTGAGTGGCCAAACAGTAGGATACGACGCTTACAGCAAACCAGTTCTAACTCCTATGCCATTCCCAAGAATGGGGCATCATTTCGTTACACCCACAATGCCAATGCTCCCCGGACATTGGGCGCATCCTGCATATCAAAGTCTTTACAAACGCCACTTATTGCAATTTAACACAAGTAAAGGTTTCATAGATTCTGATAATTTTGCCTCGTATGCCACATCTACGAACAAAAAGAGCGACGTTAACTCGTCTTTCAACTTGGAGGATAATCTACACGCCATGGATGCAGAAGTTAATTTCAGCGGAATCAATGCAGCACCAAGCGGGCCTAGTGATATCCATGGTGGTGCATTTACACTGATGTTTGAATCAGGCGTCAAGTACGACGGTTATGGGATACTAGCGGCATCGGATGGGAGCAGTACCACGAAAGCGGCAACTGTGAATAAAGCAGGAGGACACAGTATCGTTCTTGAAGCGGCAAGCGAATATACACAAGCCAGACACTTCCCTGACCCTGCGGAAGTCGGCGCATATCAGATTGTAATACAACCGAATGTATTTGACAGTCAGTTAGTGGGTTACCACAATAACACGGTAGACACAGTTGCCTCAAGTACCAAACTGACGAGTCAGCAGATAAACACGGTTATCGGCATCAAAAACGATAGTGACAAAGGAGGGCTAACGCTTGTTCTAGCAAAAGCCACTCAAGCAGACGTGCGCGGTTGTGAGGTTTTCATTAACGAGAAGATACTCGACATAAGTAATGACCATGCTAGTCAATTTACCAACACACCAACGCTAATGTTGCATAATCACATCGGTTTGCAACTAACAGAAAGCCCCGCATTTACAAGAAGAGGATTCCCATATAGCAGAATGTTCAGTAATTCTACTCCAGCACATACTTTGCATATACCTTGGTGGAGCATATTGCACAAGAATGGTATTCAATTTGATGGGAGTGCAGTCTCTGAAGCAACAAACTATCGAAAACTATCACAATATAGCCCTGACGACTATTATTTATTCATGAGAAATACCTTTGGTAGTGTAGGTAGTCAATTAACTATCAATGGATATACTTCAATGTATTTTGATATATACGATAAATACCGAAAAAGTATCAGTATATATCCAAAATGTACAGTACAATCGTTCAATACTAGTGGAACTATAGTTGTAGATAATGCAAATACGTTCCCAATATACCCATACTATGAACAAAGAATAGAATATACTGCTAAGAATGGTAATGTCTACAGTAAAGCACTAACAAGCGTAGACGGTAATACAGCAGCCACTGTGAATATCCCTAAAACCCTTAATTTAGCCTCTAAATCAGGAGATGATGGCTTTTGGGATAATATGTATAATGGTGCGATACTTACTTTGACATATAGTTACAATACATTACCAGCAGGTGAAATAATTACAAACGAGAGTAAAAGTGTATTTGCAAATATACTACCTGATGTAATTGAAGGTAATCAAGATACTAATAGTAGATATGTGCCTGATGCTTTCCTTTGTTTATGGCATCCTAATCTAGGTAGACCTAATACATACTTCTCCGATAATACATCTAGAAGTTGGAAAGGTAATGCTGTAGACAAAGCGTCATACAATTCTCTACCTGAGCATTACGAGACTATACATTATCACGACTTCACACATGCAATTAGCACAGGCCCATTCGATTTCCTAATTAAAAGACCTAATGTTAGTAAAACTGGAGAAGTAACATCAGGTAACTCTACACATGACGCTGGCGGTACAAATGTAATGCTGAGTGGTTTTTGGCCATGCGGTAGTCGTGGAGGCCCTCATGCAAGTAAACTAGACCTATACGGAATGGCGAGTACATCGTGGAATGTACACACCACATCGACGAGTGCAAACTTCTCATCCAGTGTCAATCTAGAATGGGTGGATAGCGACGATGATGGGTCTTATGCGGTATCTTCAGGTATAACCACTTCAACTATGGGAGGCTCAAGAAGAAGACCTTATGGGTACCGTAACGCTGTACGGCAAGCCTATAACAGACCTCGTTACGATGTATATCCGACTCGTGCACTGTATGAACCGACCGCATCCGGCTCTGCTCAAAACACCACAAACTACGATGCGGGGCCACTTGTGCAGACAGAAGTATACACCAATGGTTGGTCGTATGGCGGTGGTGCAGGAGACAGTGTCGCGACTAAACCTACTACATACGTAGGTATCATGGAGCAACAGACTAACTTCACTGGTATGCTAAATCAAGACCAAGAGGGCTGGCAAGTCAGATACAGCGACGGTCGAAGAATGACTCGCCCGTTTGGTACACCAGTTCGCACACTACGAAACCCATCAGGAGTAGAAAGAGATTGGTGGGGCGATAGTGAAGGAAAGGGCATTACAAGCCTCTCTACGGCCTCTGAATGGTATTTGGTAGATTGGTGGGGTAACGAGCGTGGAGAGGACGTAAGGCGTGCTCCAGTACGCGGATTCGGTATCAGACCCTCATGGGATTGTGCTGATGCCTATGATAATGGAAGTAATACTGCACATGCACGTGTTTGGAACAGCGGTAAACCGATATACAATCTGAAAGGAATAGCCGACTTAACCAATGGTAACATTTCAGTCACCGGAGGATACACCATACCGAGATTCGGAGGTGTTCTAAACAACGTCAATAACAATAACAGCAACGAGTTAGTAGATGTCTTTGCACCAGTTCATTCACTTCGCGTTGGAGATATGGGTAATGGTAGAGGCGTTAGATATCCGACCGCATTCAACGAAAACCTACTTACTGAACTGTCTTCACCTATCCATAAAACGGGTATAGTTCTCAGTCATAATACTGCTGAGCCTCTCTTTGGAGATGGGCTTCTGCGTCCCCGTAACGCTGTACTGCAAGCCGATGAAGTCAAGAGAGGCATCAGTTCAAAACTTGGTATAGACGATAACGGTCTACTGAAATCAGAAGCGGTTGTGAGCGATAGAGTCGAGGATGTAGTGGGAGTAACGCCACACAAAGACCCTGTGTCTCGAACTAGTCCGAGAATAGGCATAGATGCAGAAATTGTAGAGGGTGTAGAGCAGAATCATATTGTCATCAATACTGAAGCACATAGTCTCCATACTGACAGAAATGTAGGTCAGAGAGTAGTGTTGGAAGGGGCCTACCAAATAGAGGGGGCACTAACTGATGCCGATTACACAGGAATAAGTTTTAGCAGACAAACCGCAGGTTCGACTGTAAGTGCCGTTCACAAATACTCGCATACTAATTCCTTCAGACCGTATGGTGGAACTTACGTTATCGAATCTAAGAGTTACTCAGGGTTATTCGACGACACTGGTTGGGGAGTAGGCAGTCTGACTGGTAGTAATGATACAAGTAACCCATATCAAGATGTTACCAGTTACAACACGGACAGTGTGATGAATAACGAGGAGGATAAGATAGTCAAGTTCCTCCTAAGACCAATCAGAGTGTTAGATGCGAGTCATGTAGAAGTATTCAGAATACACAACTCGCTACATACTAGTTCACCCCAATACAAGCAAAACTACCTACACGCTACATCCGGTGGTAAGTATGGTCTCTTCACTTATGAGACAACTAACGGTAGAGCAGCGTCTGCAAACTTATCATCCGCAAGAGGGGTGCCTGATGCAAATGGCCCATACTTACCAATTTTCGTAATGGACCCGACAGGTGCGCTTACTATACCCGCTTCGCATGGGCCAAAATTGCTAGGCGCAAGTGTAACAGGCTTCAGTAATTCGCTTTCCGATACAGTATCGAGAGTGGTAATGAGTGAAAACACTCTACAACATCATAGGTCAGACGCACCGAGAAGAAGAGTCGAACAAGAAACAGATGATGAGGCTACAAAGAGCGACTTCTCAGTAAAACCGAGATTCAGTCAATCTCTACATAGTAAAGGACACAAGGGTGATGTTACGTTTAGCGTTACCGACCATAGCGGAGATGGTGCATAATGGGCTTAATTCAATCTTCTAAAGGTCGCTTTGATGAAACCTTGACTGATATAATGAATGATGTAAGACAGCCTGTGTTTGTCGACAATGCTGTTCATTATGCCAAGTCAGAACCAAGAAGTAGTGCTAAGACTAGAGTTACCATAGAAGCGGTTAATGCCGATAATTACGAATTGGCTTCAGAAAGAACATACACTATATCTGAATCGGAATCGTCGCTGACTCTTACTCATACTGAGGCTAATGGGCACACTCTCAAGTCAGACATATTTTCATCGAAAGGTAAGAACGCGATAACCAAATTACTGTTCGGCACAAATGAGAGAGTACTGACTGGCACTACAACGAGCACTGCTTCGGGGCTTCGAGCAGATGTGAGAAATCTTAAGGGTACGACATTGAAGGGTTTAGGATTTGATGATACAGAAGTCAGATTAGGGCAAAGCGTGGATATAGGATTCAGAACCACTGACTTAGCATTGCGAGTAGGGGATGAGGTCAACGATTCTCTAAATGCTATCACTATAGGTTCGCCTACAACTGTAACAAAGATGGGTAACAATAGACGCAAATCGAGTAACTCTTTCTTGGCTGCTGACTTCAATGGTGTGAACTTAGCCACAGCGCTGAGATATATATCAAGGCACGATAACAGAGTTATCAAGTTCGATAGGTATGGTAATCTAAACTATGTTCCCTTTAATCATGCTGATGTAAGTAGAGCAATCGAATACAATGTTAGATTTGGTAACAAGGAGACTAACCCCATAGAGAATGTCGAAAACAGAATCACAGTAAAGGGGATACCTATTGCTGTAAACGAAGATTTGATTTTCACTATGGATGATAGAAGCAAACAACAGGGCGCTCATGATATAGACGTCATAGAGAACACATCACCATTATTTGATGCGTCTATTACAAACATCACAAGAGCAAAGACTGTAGCAAGACAGATACTGAAAGCGAACTCGACGCTTTCAGGCTCCATTAGAACGCAAGGCCACCCTAATTGTTGGGAATTAAGACCGGGAGACGTAGTCGAATACGAAGGGAAGAGATTGTCGGTTCTTGAGGCCAAACACACTTTAACCGGATTGACTGATTTTGTTTTCCTCAATGCCGATTCAGGATTAGAAGGAGTATTGCAGAACATTAGAGAAGGTACCATAACTACATCATCCCGAACAAATCCCGATAAAACAAATCAGATATTATCTGAGAACTTCTCCTTCTTCGATAGTGTTGAAATCGTAATTACACCGACAGTAAAAGTTGTCAATGTAAATGAGACTGGTTTATTGATAGGCCGGAATAGCGATAGGGGAAGGCTAGGTGGGAACTACAAAGCCATAGGCATGGCGAAGGATGACGGAATAATCGTAGAGGGGGTGGGAGAGTATGACGGCTAACGACCATTTGAAGAGGCTTATGATAGAGACTATTGCTGATAATATCAATGAGATGGTGATAGGATTCGATAGCACACCGGCCACATCCTCTGATGGTGCAGCAGGTAGACCTGCCGTCACAATCACTCCAACGGTGAGAATAATGGATAACTCCACTCTCTTAATCGAAGGTTCTTTACCAACATCTGAATCATTCAACGAGACTCTTAAAGAAATATACATCCAATTCAAAACGAGCACAGGGTTTACGCCTATCTCAAGGCACGTTTTCAGACCTATTCGGAAGACATCTACAAATGAGATTATATTCCAACTCGTAGTGGAGGTGAAGTGATAACATGGGTGAAAACGTAAAGTCAGGGCACACACAGAGCCTAACTGATGGAGATTATATTCTCTCCCCGTCAATTACCAATCTTTTCGAGGCCACTCACGGTAATGGAATCTTGATGTATGAAGATACTGCAACTGGAGATAGTAATAGAAATGCCAAAGCGACTACGCCGGGGTTAGTAACAGACAACGGCACAAACTCGATTGTAGTTAGAGGAGGATATGCTGTTCTTGATGGGATGATTGTACCCTTTGCTGATATTGGTTCAGGAGCAACTACCACAATAACTCTGCAACAAAGCACCATTGAAGGGTCTACTAGTGCCCTTACAAGTGGTCAGAGTTGCTTATTAGTAGTCTACGTTTGTAGTAACGCGAACAATAACTACATTCAGATTGAACAAGGGTCTGCTGTATCAAGCGGGTTCCCTGTTACTCCTGAGAGTTTCTTAGGTGACACTAGTGGATTGAATGGAGGATTAACTCTATCCTCCAAGCAAAGCACTGTCTTGGCAGTCGTAAAATGTCAGTATAATGCTGGTGCTGGAGACCTCAATTTAGAAGTAACCGAAGTGTATGATGTGCGCACTTTCATTCGCCCATCTCCGGTTTATCTGAGTCCCGTAACCACTGGTTCTGTGGGTAATCAAAGCAACAGAGTAAACTCCGCAGCAGGATTAGATGGGATGCACGGTGGAGGAGATGAAGCAGGAGGCTTTGCATCCAGCAATTTTGGTGCAATATGGCAATCGTACAGTTATGGCACAGATGGGACAGATGGTGACCACGTAGTCTATTACAGCGGTAAACAGGGTGGTGCAAGAAGAACCCACAGACTTGGCCCAAACAAAATCAGCGTGTTAAACACAGCGCAGACAGTTAGATTTGATGGGCCTAATATCTTCAATGCCACACCAGCCAGTGGAGATATTAACATCACACCTTCAGGAACCTTCCCTCCAAGCCACATGATTATTGTGAATAACGCACAAAGCAACACCCACAAAGTTATTTTTGACCCTAGCGGTTTGAGTAACGGCGGTGCTACTGCTGGAGACGTTGGGCCAAGTTCCAGTGCTATATTCGTGTATACTGGCTCAGCGTGGGTAAAGGTATTCGCATCTTCTACATCGACCACTTCAGCAAGCGGCTCAGCGGGGGCAATTCAGTTAAGCGATGGGTCTTCATCATTCACGAATGATACCGACCTTAGTTTCACCACAGCCAGCAACACACTCAACGTCGGTGGGCCAATAACCATGGCTGGTCTTCTTACCGATGCTAGTGGTATTGCTTTCAAAGACAGCGTATCAACTAACCCTGCGGGTTCAGGCCCCGATGCTCGAACTCTATGGGTCGACTCAGACGATGGCAAACTGTATTTCAATACAGCAGAGGTACAGATGGCAAACGCAAACGCCCAGTTCAGTCTCAACGACTTGTCAGCAGCGGCAATAGATGTATCTGCGGACTCCTTCGGTTTCATCGATGCTAGTGACTCTAACAACTCCAAGAAGGAAAGCATTGCTGATTTGGCTACGGCCATGGCGGGCACAGGCATCTCAGCATCTAGTGGCGTGTTGAATCTTGACGCAAACCAAGCAGGAATCACAAGCATTGGACCTGCTGGTAATTTAACCGTCAATCAGGATTTGATTGTAACAGGGACATTAACTGTGAATGGTGCGACGACAACTGTCAATTCTACTACTCTTACAATCGATGACAAACTCATCGAACTCGCACATTCTCCTAGTGGTTCTGAGGGTAACGATGCAGCAGTCGACGGTGGCGGAATCATCCTCAAGTCATCCGACAGCGACAAGAGTATAGTATTCACAGATAGCACAGACTCATGGACATTCAACCAACATCTCTTCCCAAGTTCTGACAGCAGTAAGAACTTCGGTAGTGATACAGTTAGGTGGGCAACTGGTTATCTTGATACTGTCATTTCTACTGACCTGACCATAGACACCAACCTCTTGAAAACTGACTCTACGAATAACAGAGTCGGTATCAACCAAGCGTCGCCCGATGCAGACTTTCAAGTGAAGGAACTGGGCTTCGGTTACGGTAGTGCAAATACAGGTAGTTCGTCTACAAGCACTGCGTTGACTGTCGACTTGTTCCACGATAGAAAGTTCAAGGCTGCTAAGTTGTTAGTATCAGTCGAAAACTCCACTGATTCAATCTACGAGACGGCAGAGATGGTCGTCACTCATAATGGAACTGACAGCGCAGACTCTACTACTGCTTTCCTCAATACGTATGGAGTAGTCACTAGTGATACTACACAACAAGGAACGTATCAAATAGGCGTATCAGGCTCTAGCGGTAGCAAAAACATTCAATTGCAGGTCACCCCTACGGTCGACAGTAAGAACGTAACGGTACGTGTATCTTGGCAAGCATTAACAATATAAATTAGGTGAAAAATATGGGGACAGCGCGTAATTTCCACGTAAAAACGGGATTAACTGTCGATTCAGGTGACATAGTAATCAGCAGTGGTAATCTTGAGGTAAACTCAGGTCACGTCGATATTGATAGCATCAAGATTGATGGTCAGACGATATCTACCGTAACAGGTGACGAGGACATCAATATTACTCCCAACGGCACCGGCTCGGTGGTCATCTCGAAGGTCGACATAAACGCTGGTACGATAGACGGGGCCACCATCGCCACATCAAACATTACTGTAGGAAGCAGTAAAACCCTAGACGTATCTGCTGGTACACTGACTCTCGCTAATGACCAAATCAGCGGTGATAAGGTATCAGGTGGTACGATTGGCACAACCACCATCACAGCGCTCGCTGGTGACTTGAGCCTCGGTGACAACAACATCACCAACGTCGGTGTCATAAACGCAGACAGCATAAGCGTCGATGCAGCAGCAACTGGCCTCAAAGTAGATTTCAGCGGTGCTAATACAGGCACCGCTGAGTTGAGTCTTGGAGATGACCTTGCCAACGCATTAGACATCACACAGGCTTCTGCCTCGTACATGAAGTTCATAACAACAGATGGCTCTGAGCAAATCGTCTTTGGTAAGAACTCGACATTCAACGGCACCACTATCGCTGACTTGGGAACAGTCACCACAGCCAACATAGATGGTGGTACAGTGGACAGCGTTACCATCGGAGGCGGAACACCAGCCGCAGGTACATTCACGGCACTAACTGCCAATGACAGCCTAACCGTCAACGCTGGCGCTGCTATTGCTGGCGACACCGCTGGTGAAATCACACTCAAAGTCACAGCCGCCAGCAGTCAGTCCGCCGACATCTTCGAGGTGAACTTGAACAACGGCACTGAGAAGTTCAGCGTATCTAACACTGGTACGACCGTGATA
>CENV01083058.1_pt1 | contig 13320 bp, 16 predicted proteins | sample 530231 | NCBI WGS metagenome assembly CENV01 (sample SAMEA2619815, study PRJEB7988) | marine metagenome | biome: marine biome (ENVO:00000447); feature: surface water layer (ENVO:00002042); material: "saline water (ENVO:00002010), including plankton (ENVO:xxxxxxxx)" | depth 5 m | reverse complement strand
TCCGCACTCCCCGGATTTGATCCAGTGTTAATCTTGAACTTATCGCCGTCGCCATTGTCGATTCCCGCCGACCATGATTGAGCCGCAACCTGAAATTTCAGAGAGGCGTCTCCACCTCCCGCAGATTCAATCTCCATCTTGGCCGCTGACGCTCCGTAAAGGTGAAGCTGTTCCTGTGGCGTGGTGGTCCCGATGCCGACGTTTCCGTCTGTTCCTTTGACGAATACCGCATCAGAAACATCTCCTGAGCCTATAACAACATCCCTGCCCCCGTCAGAAATCAGGGCTAAATCTCCAGAGCTGCTTCCAAGAGATCCTATTACAGTATCTCCAATTGCGCCTCCAACGTAAAACTTATTGCCGTTGGGGACCCCGATATCGCCTCCGTCCACACTCAGACGGTAAGCGGGTGATGTCGTCCCGATGCCGACCTTGCCGTTGGATAGAACGGTTATGGCTTCCGTAGAACTATTTACTCTGAATTTCAGATCCCCAGTGGACGACCTGTTGATAAGGTAAAAGTCTTCGCCCGACATCGCTACATCCGTATTGTAGCTGGCATCTGAAGAATCGGATAAACGAACATTTGCCTGTGTCGCGTGGGATATTTGCAACCCTCCCCCTGACGTAAAGCTGGGGGATGAAGTCCCGATACCAACGTCTCCGTCAGAAGAAATTTCCCCTGTAACGCTAAGGTTTCCAGATTCATCAACAGAAGCAACAGTAGTAGCGGAAGCTGCGCTACTAGTGTGTGTTCTAAAATTAACAGCTTTACCTCCCGCACTCCCTATCGTGACAAGATTGATTTGACCTGTGTTATCACTAACAACAAGTTCAAGGTTTGCATCTGATCTCCTCTGAAGACCTGAAATACCCGTCCCAAGTTTAATACGGTGAGTCCCATCTATAGATAGGTCACCGTCGATGGTTACCCCACCACCCGCTGGGTTAATAGCGAGGTTGCCGCTTTGGGTTCCAATAGTCGGGGTTTTTACTGTGCCCGCATGTATGGTTGCTTCCGTCCCACTAAAGACCTCGTTTGAGTTCGTCGCGCTCGTCAGGAATGTAAATGCATCCGCACTGTCGTCGTAACCCATGAAGCCAGTCTTCTGGGCACCGTCGTGGTAAAAGAATTCTATGCCACGATCTTTTGAGTCATCAAGCGCGTCAGTCCGCTGCTGACCACCAAGAGTGAAGATCGGGTCATCAATCGTGATGACGGTTGAGTTAAAAGTGGTGGCGCTGCCGTTGACCTCAAGCTCCCCGTTGATGAACAACTTATCGGCGCTCTGGTCCCACTGCATGTATTTGCCAGCGGTATCCCCGAAGAACTTTACGTCGTGGCCGGTGCCGTCAACGCCGACATTAAGGTCGCCTTCAATAGTTCCTCCCCCGACCAGACCCGTAGCCCCCGAAGAAGTTACAGTTACTTGATCGAGAGTTTGGGTTACGGTAACTGTTTCGTTAGCCATTGCGTTGGTTGTTAAAGGTTATGCGATGACTTCGGGTAGTATATCAAAAGTAAGGCGGATATGGTATAAGACCTCACCATTAGCAAATGTAGCGTTGTTTGCTATTTTCAGATCACCAATAACAGTGATCGATTCGTTAGGGAGCTTTGTGGACTGAGCCGTGCTCCAATGAAGGTTAATATTCGGGCCAGCGTCGGGGGCGTTACTGTAAAGGACAATCCGGTTATTGGCTGTCGTAAGGGTGTCAATTATTGCCCCAGTCAAAGAACGACGGATAACTAACTCGGCAGAGTTGGGTTCTGCAAAATCTAAGGCAACCGTTGCGCCCGCCAGCTTGAAGGTAACGTCAACTTGCTGCTTTTGTCCGCGCTGTAATTGAATGTTAGCCATAGTTCACTAATCGGGGTTGGGTGGGGTCCACTCAGGCTTCGCCAGTTCCGCCAAGATTTCTGAATGGGTATAAGTGTTGGCAGAAGCCAAGACTTCTGGGGTTTCGCCGTTCCACTTCAACAGCGCCTGTGTGCCGTCAACTGACAGGCGAAGGGTGTCCTTGGATGATTGAATACAAGAGTTGATGTAGACGTTGGATGACTCTGTTCTTGTCTCGCCGTCCACTTCTGTTTCCTCTGTAACATCTGCACCATCAATCGTGGTAACGGGGACAATCGCCCATCGATAAGTATCGTAATTGCTTGGCATGTTAAGGGCTTTCCGTTTCGATGTCAGAGGAATCCATGTTCGTCATCTCGGCAGTGACCCCCATAATCTTCTTAACGGAGACGTTGGAAATCTTCATGAACTTGCCTTGGCTGAGATTTCTGCCTTCAAGGTAATCGTTGTGCGACGACGAGCCCTTCTTGTAGACGACCGTCTTAGTTCCGTTTCCTGTTCCACTCAAGATTGTGGAAGCTACGTTTCCGAACTTCATGTAAACGTAGGCATCTGCGTCGTCTGATTCTACGTCAAACGTAAGCAAATAAAAGCTGTCGGTGGTAGGAGTAGAAGTTAAGATGCTGTTCTGAGATGCAGACGTTCGTAAATAGGTGAACCACCCATTGCTATCCCCGCTTGCCGTGCGTTCGCAGCGCATGTAGTTATCACCGAACGTCAGCGTATTGCCTGCGTAGTCATACCATTCGGCGGCAACGTAGGCATCCGCAATGACCAGCTCGCTACCCAGCGTCGTGTTAGCTTGGTCAAGAATGTGCAGCTTGTTGGTGTGCGAGCCAGTGCCGTCCGTTGCGGGGGATGTCGCGTCCCCCATGCGATACCACAGTTGAAGACCGGATGACGAGGTATAGCCGCCGCCGTCTTTACTCAAATCGGTCGGGGTTCCGTTATTATATAACGCAGCTATTTCATCGTCACTCAGCGTAGAATTCCACACAGCGATTTCGTCCACGTTGCCGTTTAGATAACTACCAAACCCGTTGTTCCCAATGTAGGATTCCGCGCCAATAGTTGCGCTATCTGTATCAGTAGCGGTGCCAAGTAAGGAGCCGTTGGCGTAGAACTTGTAAGTTGTGCCGCTCTTTGTCGCGACGTAGTGATACCATGTACCCGTTGAAGGGTCATGCGTCCCAGCGGATGTTAGCGCGGTATCTTGCAGCCAGATTCCAACATCACTACCAGACATGAGTGGTGAGATGGAAAAATCCGCAGGACCTAATGAAATAATAGCACCATACTGAGTGATAGAATCAAAATTGACCCAGCCAGACAACGTGCAATTAAAATTGTCAAGACTCTCTCCGCTAAAAGCTGACGGTGTCGCAAAGGTTAGCCGGTCGTTAGACCCATCAAAGTCCAGCGATTTGCTGTTGCTTATAGCTGCCACCCCAGACGGCACAAAGCCGCCGGTAGACAAGCCCTGTGATAGTCCTAAGCGCATTAGGCTTGGTTGTATGCAATAACGCGGCCACCCCTTAACTGGAAGCCAGTAATCTGACCATAAATAGTTACGCCTTTGGGGATCGTGTCGTCGGCAGCAACTATTGTGTCGGTATTGTTAATATCGATATTCCCGTCACCTTCGTGATCGTGTTTGCTTTTATTTAACTCCGGCCAAGTAATAGCTTGGAAAGAAGTTTCGTCGTCAAGTGAGGTAATAGCGCAAAAGTCGCCTACCACAGCAGTGGTGCCTGTGACGTATGCGGCTCCGGCCTGACCGAAGGATTGTTTGTCGATATTTGAAGTTGCCATGGTTGTTGGTTGTTAAATTATTCAGCGTCTATTTGAACTACGGCGAAAGTGAAATCTACATTGTTGCCGCCACTTTTCATTTTTACGTAATTAAAATTGTCGATAGAAATTAAATTTACAAATTGTGGTTTGATAACAACATTGAAGAGGGGACTACCTCCTGAAGCATCAAGAGTAATAAGGAGTTGATCAGCGTCTGCTGTTGAGGCCGCATTATCATTGCGGATCAGCATAAGACAGTTTTTTGAAGTCCCTGATATTTCAGCCCGTGAAAAATTAGAGGCGTCACCCCCGAGATACTCCGCAGTGGCTCCTACCCGTTGAGTCCCAATGCTAAATCCAGTGGTGGTATCAGCAGAAAGAGCAGAGTGCGAAAAAGAGATAGGCAGATTGCCTATAGTTAAAGCTACACTCTGAGTTACGTTTAACTGGGCCATGGCTACAGTCTACAGGATTCAGGGAGGGAGTTCAATACTCCGGCATCTGGGAGACCTTTTTGTCTATCAAGACCATGATGTCTGCACCCATGCCTCCCCTCATTCCTTTTCCATGGCTACTCATAACGTAGTCGCGGACTGAATCGAGATAGTCGGTAGCGAGGATGATCTTTTTTTTAACCCAGTCTTCTTCTAGGTGGGGTGTGGCGCAATGGGACAGGTGCTCCAACAACTCACATGCATTTTGGTGCAGGTTGTTAAGCTGGTGCATGACCATCTTGTGGTCATCCTTGATCCCCCCAGAAGGATGCCCCTGTTTGTTTTCAGGGGCATCGACTGGGATTAGATTTCCGTCTTTTTGCATCAAGAAGCTTCCCGGTACATTTTCAAAGCGAACTGATTCGGGGTAAGACCTTGGTATTCAGCTCTACCTAAATTCTCTTTGATCTTGGCGAGCTTGTCCTTATCTACACGAGATTTAGGGTCAAAAGGCCCACCATGCACAGTCTTGAAAAGAGCCTCAGCTTGACCCGCCTTGGCTGCGCTAGGAACGTCAACATCAGAGGGCACCGCGTCTTCCATGCCTTTGGGGAGGGCGTCGTCAAAAGCGGTATCGAATTCCTCGCCTGTCGTGTTTTCTTTGATAGAAGCAAGCATTCGCTCTTTTGCGGTATCCGCTGGTGCTTCCTCTGCTGGTTCGTCCCCCATAGGGTAACCAGCAGCCTCAAGATCAAACTCTGGTGCTTCCTCTGCGGGTTCGTCCCCCATAGGATAACCAGCAGCAGCCAAGTCAAACTCTTCTGCTTCTTCGCCTGTCGGGGCTTTTTCAGGGGCAGTTTTCTGCCCTTGCTGTTTTTTATCGCCGCCCAGAACTTTGCCCAATGCTGACAGGGAATCGATCACTTGTTTCTGTGCAGCAATCGCTTTATCTCGACGAGCAATAGCAGATCTATTGATGCCCTTTGCTACATTAGCTGCCCCGCCCTGCTTCGGGACTTTCCGTTGTGGGGCGGGTGTGCTCTCTAGTCCTTTAAGTTTTTCTTGTTCTTCGGCAAGAAGACCAGACAGCATCGTGGGGTCTTCTTGAAAGGCATTTAAAAAACTCTGGAGTTGAAGTCTTACAGACCCTACGCCTCTAGGGTTATTAGCTAGACTTCGAGAAGCAGACATCAATTCTCCGCTTTCGACCTGACCATCGGACAAGATTTTTTCTACGGCAGATAAAAAATCATCTTGGTTACGACTATTTACAAATTTTGGGAAAACGTCAGACATATCAATAAGTGGTTAAAAGAAATCCCGAACCCCGAAGGGATAACTCAGGGTTCGGGATAACTGTTTGAAGGTAAAAATTTAACTTAGGTTTCGCTCGCGTCAGTCTTAGAAACGATGTAGTCGATCAAATCGTCGAACCTCATCGTCTTAACTTTTCCCGCAGAGGTATCATAGATCTGGATCAGATCGTCATCAGCGATTGCCCCTTCTGCAAGGGACTCAATCGTAGGAGCGTCATCAAGAGTGGGCATGATATATAGTTGGTTATGTGGGGGCGACGGATTTATAGGCCGCCGCCCCCACTAGCTATAAAACCTCAGACCGCAGCGGGGGTGCTGACAGACCGCCTGAACAGGATGACGTAACCGAAGTCAGTCTTAATTGGCTTCGACGCACTGGCCATAATGCCACGGAAGAAACCAATCGTGCCATCTGGATTCCGCTGAACGTCAGGGATGTTCGTCCACTTGAAGTCTCCCTTATATGACACAGGGTCAAACTTGAGACCGTTGGTAGCACCGATGGGCGCAGGAATCAGGGACTCCATCACATCTTGGTGCAGAATGAACGCTGCCTCAACGTCAGCACTGTCGTAAGCACTGTTGATCGTGATCTTGTTGTTGGTCTGATCAACATCGTAGACAGGAACTTCAACCAAGTTGTTATTAACTCCAGTTGTAGCCAGAGTGAAACGAGGAGCCATGTCGTCGATCAGGTGGTAGAACCCTCTGAAGGACTTCTCGACACCAAGGGGAGCGATGAGGTCGGAGACCTTAGCGTTGTTGTAACGCACGTCATCGCGGAACCCTGCTTCAGTCATGAGCTGATAAGAAGCCTCAGAGGAACACACGAGGGTGAACACTGGGCGACCATTCTCACGGCCAAACGCATTGTTGCCTGCACCCTTACGAACGAGCTGGAAGTAAATCTTATCCAGAACGGCGTTAGAGATGTTAGCGTCAGTGTCGATAAGGTTATCGGCACCTGCGTCACCACCGTCAGTCACGGTGTCGTCGATGTTAAGGAGGGTTTCCCCATCTACGTTGGAAACAAGGGCTTTTCCTTCGGCTCCAGTAGAGAAGATAGAAGAAGAAGCCTTACAGAAGACAGTGTTGTCACACTGCTTCCCATACTGCTGGCGATAGCGGTCTTCCCAAGACTGACGAGTGGACTCCTTGAGGATATCCATGATAGCTCGAAGCTGTTCAGCGCGGTGTGCAGCGTAGCGAAGTTCCTCGACGTTGATACGCGGGGATTCGACTACAGCACGGCTGAGGCTGAAGGACTTGAGCTGCTTTGAGAAGTCAATGATGTTGACTTGCTCGTCTCCAGTTCCAATGCTCGAAGTAGTCTCAGTCTGGCCACCAGTGAATCCGCGAGAAGCAGAAGCTTGCTCAACACCGAGTGCAGACCAGTTAGTCCCTACAAGAGAATTTGCGGGGGACGCACTAAGGTCATTAGCAAGAGGGGTGATAGGCAGCGCACGATCATAAACCAGCGTGCTGAGAGTGTAGCCCATTCCTTCTGGGAAGGTAGACTGCTTAATAAGGTCCATCCAAGGACTGGTGTGGAGAGTAGCTTTGTGGATATCAGCTCCAATCCGACCAGCTTCCTGAGTCAAGATGGTGTTAATATTGGCCGCGCTTCCATCAGCGTTGCCGGTTGTAAGAGTTCCGGGAGGTCCGAATGCCATTGTATTATAGAAGTAAGAAGTTAAGTAGAAATAGACCTAGATCCCCATGCTGAGGGACAGGCCAATAAGAGTTGTAGGTGAATCCCGCTCCTTAGAACTAGTTAATGGCTAGAGCAACCAGCGTTCTTCTATAAGGGTCACAGCCCAGTTTTGTGTGGTTTGAACTATTTTATGGCTAGAGCAACCACCACACGTTCTTTGACATGATCCTAATCAAAAACTTAGGATTGTCAATAGGAAGATTTTAAGCGCCTAAAGCCGCCGCAATACTCTCCTCAAAGGACATGTCCGATCTAACCCCAGTCGGAGCCACGCTATCCCTAGCTTGCCCTGACATAGTTGGCTCCGCTCCTTCATACTCAGCGAGGCGGTCGGTCAGGACCTCGTTCTCTTTTCGCATAGAGACGTATTCACGAACAATATTAGGAAGTAGCTGGGCAGAAACCGCATTGTAAGCATGATCTACGGGGTGGATCACGGATGGGTCGATCTCAGAGGCTTGCTGCTGCACCACATCCATATCCAACCCCTCTATACCTGCCAAGAAGGGTAGCTTCTGCTGAACCCGCTCAACAACATTACGGGTAACATTAACCCGCAAACTAGCTCTTTCCGCAGCTTCAGCCGCCTCGCGCTGTTCTGTGACCAACTTCGCTTCCGCTAGGGCGGCATCCGCATTCTCAAACATTTTTTCCCTGCGTGACACAATGGGGTCAATGTCTTCAATAATACGATACAACCGCGCTTTATCACGATCAGACGCATTAGGGAACAACTCACTGAGCTGCTCGTCCTGTTGCTGCGGGTCATCCAAAGCAAGAACGTCCACAAGGACATCAGGGTCTACCTCATACTTATCCGCAATCTGGTCTGCCCGCTCCATCAGAGCGGCCAAAGGCTCAGTTATAGCTTCTTTGTAAGCATCTGTGTTTTCCAGATTAGCCAACATCTGCTGGTTCTCGTATTCCAACAGCTTGTTCTGGAGAGCGTCGATATCCTTGTTTTCAGTCAGACCCGTAAGTTCCTTGATCTTAGACTCATACTCCTGTTGCTGCTGCCGCAGTAGATCCAACTCAGATTTGCTCGACTTCAACTCCGATTTCAGCTGCTTGAATCGGGAAGCCGCTTTCGGGGTCCAATCGTCCCCAATATCATCTGATAGAGCCTCCAGCGGCTCGTCAGATACATCTGCATTATCCGCTGCTACATCGGTGGTGTTAGTAGGCTCAGTTTCTTTGACATCCCCTTCGGCAGGGGCCTCCGCATCCTCTGCCGTTTCCGAAGAACTTTCCTCCACTTGCGCTTGCTCATCAGAAGCGGCATCTAGACCAGCAAAAGCAGCCTCCAAAGACGACTCAAAGGACATGCCATCACCGGCATCTGGTAAAGATTCAAGAGCAGGGGATTCTTCAGCTACTGGTTCTGTATGTGGGTCCATTCTTCAACTATAGGTGGTTGTTTTGAATTTGGTTGTCTCGTCAGTTTCTCCAAATCATTGAAAGCATCCCTGTAGCCAGCATACCAGCTTAATTTGTGACTGTTCTCCTGTGGGTCCGCCCCAATAGAAGAAACAGTAGGGCCAGCGGCCTCCTTCAAGATAGCAATAGCCTGCTGTAAAGCAGGGTCAGCCAAGAGAGCCCTTAGCTGGTCAATAGATTTAGTGTCGTTGAACCAATGCTCCAGCTTAATCGGAACAGTGGGCTTCTTACTTTGTGGCATTACTGTTGGTCTTCGCGGAACTCAAGTGCGGCTTTTGCATCACGCATGGCCTGCTCTTGGTCAAACTTGCGCTGCTTGATCGCCATGTCCAGCTCCGCTTTCTGTTGGGCGATCTGCATCTCAACCTGCGCCTTCTGAACTTTCATGTCAACCTCAGAAGGGCCAGCTGGCTGTTCTGCCCCCACCTCTTGGGCCGCCTGCGCTTGGTCACGTTGGATTTTTTCCAACGCCTTCATCGTATTATTTATGGCTTCTTCGGCAAATTGCAGGACTTGCTTGGTCTGACTGACAAGCCCTTGCAAGGCAGGGTCGCCTGCCGCGAACTGAACCGTCTCGCTAATGTGCTGATAGAATGCCTGCAATATCGGCAACACCTGCTGAGGGTCAGCCTGCCCCGTGTTGATGCTCTCCAGTAGCTGCTGCAAGAGCGGGACATGCACCTGCAAGTGTTGACCGTGCAACTCGTTTCCTACAACCGGAACAGGCTGACCCTGCTGAAGCTGGCTATTCTCAAGGAAGGCTATCTTCGTATCCACCGCAGGGCGGCTTTCCACTTCCGATGGAACATACCGATCAGCCAAGTCGTGCCCCACACGAGTGCTAACAATATCACGAGTGAGATTGCGGCGGCCAACATCATCGAACTGACCACTAATGCCCTGAAGCTCGCGAAGAGAGACAAGTCTGTTCGCAAGGGAGCCACTTCCAATGGAACGAACCGCTTTGGTCCGGTCCACATCAAGTTTCTTGATGAAGTCGGCCTCGACTCCTCTTTTGGCACACCTGTCATAAAAATCTTTAATCGATGAATCCTGTTTCTTGGACTGGACAACACGGCGAACCATCTCGCGCATCAGGCGATTCCAGCTTGCGTAAAACAAGTTAATGGTGGCCCCGCTGATACGGGTGGCCACATCCATATCAGAAACCACCTGCATCTGGTTCCTGTAAGGTGAACTCTGGTTCGGGCCGTAGGAACTGATGGTGTCCGTATTAAGTTGCAGTTGCTGGGTCAAGTCCTGCAAGGCTGGCTGCACTGCGGTGCCCAAGTTCGGGATCGCCTTCTCAACAATCTTAACATTAGGCGACATCACGGCGTATGCGCCGTAGAATGTAAACTGCAACTCGTCCAGTGAACGCTGGTTCTCTGGTTGGATCATCACGGCGGATGACAACATCGCGCCGTCAATCTGCTGGCAACGCAGGCGGTTGCTGGTCTGCACATGGTTAAAGATCCGCTGGCCCAAACCACGAATTGAGTGGTAGGTGCCATTACTACCAACGCCGTAGGTAAAAAGAACATATGCCTGCTCCGGTTTAGCATACCGGCTGGGCTTCTTATACAGGAAGTCCTCCGGTGATTGCTCCGCGCAGATGTAATGACTCACACTGCCGTCCAGCTCACGGACCCAGAAGTGCAATACATCCACAGTTGGGTTCTGGATGCCCGTATGGAGGTCGTTGTTCTTGATCTCTGCCTGCACCGCCTCGAACTCCGTCAACTGTGACCGGCCAGCGCGGCCATCATGCTTCACGTTCTTGACCATGATGCGCTTCACCTCATCCACGTTCCAGCCGACCGCTTTCGCCGCCTTCTCATTGCGGATGAAACCATACAACTCATGTAAGTGGTATTGACGCCTGCCTACCGCAACATCAATGCGCTCTTCCGAAGAAGGGGTCTGCCTTGGAATCAGAATGTCCGAAAAACCGCCAACCTTGAAACGCCAGTCGTCCGCTGTATCAAAATAGGCGATCCCCACACCATGTTTAATGAACGTGGTGCAAAGGCGCAGGTAAGATGAATGAAACTCAGGCCAGCTTCGGAACAGGTGCGTCAACTCTTCAGCGACGATCTCCTCTTTCGGGCCAACCTCACTCCGCTCGCCAGCAGTCGCCTTAACTCCAACAAAGCGTTCAAGCGAACTATACAGGTCAACGTAAGCCGATAACGCAACATCCAAAATACGCTGCGCTTCTCCAAAGTTCAGGTTCGTCTTCAACGCCTGCCCACTAACCGCCAACTTGGTCGGATTATAAGGAGCCGCTCCGTCGAACATGGCATCCACACGCGCACGGTTCACGGCTGATGCTTCGTCAGACCTGTGTAGAGCAGTAAAGATGTTAATAGCGGACTTAACATCTTTGAGCCTCTGCTCCACAGGTTTCCCCTTTTCGTCCAAACCACCAAGGTCCAGACTCTCTAGTCCATACATGTCCGACATTAAAAAATGAATGATACCTGCACCATGTTCCCTGTCAAGAGTGAGGGAAACAGCTATCCATGATCCGTGAGACCGGAACATTGTGCTGTTTGCCATACTTATTTCGCAATCGAACGTAGGGCTTAGTGCCCCGATAGTATTCGGTCACAATGAATGGATGCCGCCCACGCCTGCCCCGCAAGTTGCGAACCTTCCACACCGCCCCATACGGAGTCACGGCGTAGTCTGGGTAATCAGGGATCGGGGTGTATTTGTCGGTGGGTAGCGTCTGCGAAGGCACATGGAGCGTGTCATGCTGAACACGACAAGAACGGCCATCGTCCGTCTTAACCTTAGTCTGCCACCGCCCGTCAATCCATTCGCGCTTCAACCGGCGCTTCGTGTTTACATTGTATATGTAACCACTAGGCGCTAGCGCGTAGCTGGACGCGCCGTCAATAATGCGGGGTTCGGGCATGGGGTTAGGGTATCAGGTTCGGGTATCGGGGTTCAAGACTTTTCTTGGGCACAATGACCGCTGCAAAATCGAAATCAAAAAGTCTTCTGTAAATCATATGGTCTTATTGGACTCTCCAATGTGCCTATGTATATTCTAGAAGACTTTTTAAAGTGAGTTTTGCAGGGGGCATTGTGCCTACGGCTTTTTCGCTGCATACCGCTCGCGCTGTTTTGCGAGCAGCTTCTCGCGATTCTTCCGGTAATACGCTTTGTTGTATTCCCGCTTCTTGCGCTTCTTCTCTTTCCACTCGTCGGGGTCCGTCACCTGCAAAACCTCCTCTTTACGCGCAATCCTGTCTTTATTACGCGCATACCACTCGTGTTGGTATTTGAGACGTTTCTCCCTGTTTTTCCTGTAATACTCCTGTTTTTGAGGGTTGGGCATGCCCGATCTTAGTCTGATGCGCCCTCTCGTCAAATTTTTTCTCAAATACGTATATGTACATAGCACTCACGCACGAAAACGGGCACCCCCACCCGTGGCGTGTTGGAAGTAATAACTTCCAACAAGATACGTAATGCAGACTCGTGAATCCTGCACAATGCCTTGTGGTTCAGGGACTTGTGCCAATTGCCCTTGTGCGCGGGCTCCGCGAGCACGATACGGGGACAGGGATGCAGGGTGCAATCACGCGTTCCACACATAGGCGGGGGAAGGCTGGTGGCTCTCGAATGCCCCTTACACGCGTAGCGCGGGTGCGGCCCTTTGGGCTGTGCGAGGCTTCCGGCCCCCATTGTTGCTGATGACCGAAACCAACAACAACAACAGCATGACCTACACTGTTAAGCTCTACGAAAAAACCGTGATGACCTCTTGGAGAAAGTTCGACAACCGCGAAGACGCGGACTTCTACGCCAACTTTCACGCCAAGGATCACGCTAAAGTCACCGTCGAAGAAGACAAACCGCTTCCCTTCTCCGAAGAAGACGAAGCCTTTTATCACAGTTGCTAACCTAACTACGTTAAAACCATGAATCCTACCCAATGTCACCTCCGCAGCCTTGTCCGAATGCATGAGGCGCTGCCCACTCACACGCTCACCGCGCTCTCCGCAGACGGGGAGCGTGACATGCTCGTCCGCCTCGCTGCGGATGTGATCCTCGCATACCGCGAAGGCCAGTCGTTCCCTCAGTTGGGACTACGGTAGTCCAGTTTTACCGTAGGTAGAAAATATCTGAAGAAAAAGCTTGAGCAAACACAGCTTATCCTGTTTACTAGTAAACGTCACAAGCCGAATCGGCTGAACCTAAACACCACACACCATATACACCATGAATACCACCACCGTAATTGCTACCGTCAACACCGATGCCCTCCGCTCACTCTCCGCTGGTGAGCTAAAAGCCCACACCAAGCAAGCCGCTGAGGAAGTGGCCCGCTCGAATGAGAAGGGGGCCAAGTGGCTTGGCGTATGCCGTGCTCAGCTCGTGAACCTTGGCGAGTCCCCTGAGGACACGTTCAAGCTCGTCCGCTCCTCCCTTGTGAAGGGGGGCATGGATGACAAGCGGGCCAAATCGGCCACGAACAATGCCAATGGCCACATGGCTCTGGCCCACTTCCTCCTTCGGGAGGACGCTGCCACCATCTGCGAAAAGAGGTTTTTCGCAGTCCCTGTAAGGGACGCTAAGGCAATCGCCACCACCCTCCGTAAGGAAGAGCGGACCGTTGAGGAGTTCAACAAGCTCCCCCTACGGAAGGGCAAAATCAGCCGGAAGAGCCTCGATGCCTTCCTCCCCGCTAAGCCGAAGGCTGAGGAGCCTGTGGGTGAGAGCGAGGAGAGCGGAGGCGAAGGCGAAGG
>CENV01055102.1_pt1 | contig 13327 bp, 8 predicted proteins | sample 530231 | NCBI WGS metagenome assembly CENV01 (sample SAMEA2619815, study PRJEB7988) | marine metagenome | biome: marine biome (ENVO:00000447); feature: surface water layer (ENVO:00002042); material: "saline water (ENVO:00002010), including plankton (ENVO:xxxxxxxx)" | depth 5 m | reverse complement strand
GATGTGCAGATCGGTGCCGCAGATGCCGGTCTTGGTGACTTTGACGAGGACATCGTCGGGGCCGATTTGCGGGACCGGCACGTCTTCCATCCACAGGCCCGGTTCAGCCTTGGCCTTGACGAGGGCTTTCATGGTGCGGGTCATCTAGATGGCTCCAAGGTCTTTTCCGGCGCTGATGAAAGCGTCGATGGCAAACGAGATGTTGTCGTCGGAAAGCCCCGCCGACATCTGGGTGCGGATGCGGGCCTTGCCTTTGGGCACGACGGGGAAGGAAAAGGCGGATACCAGCACGCCCTTGTCCTGCAGTGCCTTGGCCATGCCCTGGGCCTTGACGGCGTCGTGGAGCATCACGGGGATGATCGGGGTTTCACCGGGCACGAGGTCGAAGCCGGCGTCAGCCAATGCCGAGCGGAAGCGTTTGGTGTGCCGGTCGAGCGTTGCGCGGCGGTCATCGGCCTTTTCGGCGATCTCGATGGCCTTGATGGCCCCGGCAGCCACCGAGGGCGGCAGGGCGTTTGAGAAAAGATAAGGCCGGGCGCGCTGGCGGAGGAGGTCGACAACCGGCTGAGGCCCGGCGATGAAGCCACCCATGGCGCCGCCGAGCGTTTTGCCAAAGGTGCCCGAGATGATGTCGATGCGGTTGCCCGCGCCGGTGAGGGCCGGAGTGCCCCTGCCCTTTTCGCCCAGATGGCCAGTCGCGTGGCATTCGTCGATCAGCACGGCGGCCTTGTAGGCTTCGGCGAGGTCGCAGATTTCGGGCAGCCTGGCGATATAGCCATCCATGGAGAAGACGCCATCGGTGACGATCAGTTTAAAGCGCGCACCATCGTCTTCGGCAGCCTGAAGCTGGAGGCGAAGATCGTCCATGTCAGAGGTGTGGAAGCGGTAGCGCCGGGCTTTTGACAGCCGGACGCCATCGATGATCGAAGCATGATTGAGGGTGTCGGAGATAACCGCGTCTTCGGGGCCAAGCAGAGTTTCGAAAATGCCGCCATTGGCATCAAAACACGAACCGAACAGGATCGCGTCGTCCTTTTCGAGATAGCGGGCGACGGTCTGTTCAAGCTCCTTATGCAGCTCATGAGTGCCGCAGATGAAGCGGACCGAGGCCATGCCGGAGCCATATTTTTCCAGCGCTTTGACGCTCGCTTCGACCACTTCGGGATCATTGGCAAGGCCGAGATAATTGTTGGCGCACAGATTGACCATTGTGCGACCACCAACGGTGACCTCGCCCTGCTGGGCCGATCCAATGACCATTTCAGACTTGAAAAGCCCTTCGTCGCGAATGCCGTCGAGGGTCTGGCTGAGGTGCTGGGCGAAACCGTCCATCATGGTGGCTACTCCTTTTTGTTGGAGGTATTTTCCGGTATATTGGAATTTTCGTCAATGGCATTGGAGGGCCAACGTGACAGGCGTGGGGAGAGTTGCGGTGCGATGGGAAATGTGGAGGCGCTGGGGGTACTGGATCCCGGATCAAGTCCGGGATGACGGTGAGGGTGTGGCACCGGCGAGCGGAAAAGATCAGTTGTAGAGCACCACGAGCCAACCGTTGGCGAGGGCATCTGAAGTGTTGGAAATGGCGTGGGGCACGTCGGCGGCATAGCGTGCGACTTCGCCTGCGGTCAGGGCGGTCGTCGTTTCGCCGCTGGTGATGGCAATACCGTCGGTGAGCGCGGTGAAATGCTCGCGGGTGCGCGGGGCATGGGCGGCACTGACAAGAGCGCCGCCGGGCTCGATTTCGACCTGATACCACTCGGTCTTGCCAGCCAGGGCGGGCGGGGAGAGAATTTTCAGCCGACAGGCGCCATCGGGAGAGGCGATCAAGGGGACATGATCGGCCGGGACGATGTCGATAAGCGCCGATTTCCGGGCCACCGCGTCACCGGACACGAGATCGGAAAATTCGATATTGAGGGCCTGGGTGAGGCTCCAGACGACGGCAAAGGTGGGATTGGTTTCACTGCGCTCGATCTGGCTGAGCATGGAGCGCGACACCCCGGAGAGCTTGGCCAGTTGCTCCAGCGTCAGATGCCGGGCCTTGCGGGCCATCTGGATCACCGGGCCGATTTGTGGTGGGGTCGTCTCGCTCATAGGCCCACGCTTTTAGAGAGGAAACGCCGGGCCGGCAACTGACGGAGAATCAGCCGGCATTCCTCCAAGCATACGTCGTGTGGACGGCGCTTCGTTGCACCTGCCGTATAATTCATGGAATTTAGGCAAAAATTCTGCCTTTTTTACGATGATCGGCTTTCTTATCACCTAGACCTCCGGGGGAACTGACTTAGTTTTTGCGCCATTGAAAGTCCATGTTCGCCCAGTTGGGCCAAAGGAGACCTTGCGTCTATGCCGGCATCGCACACTTCCCCTTTCGAAGCGTTTTCGGATCGTCCGCTCAAGACCGATACGGCGCTGCGCGAAGCGATCACTTCGGCCTATCGGTTGGCCGAGACCGAAGTCGTTCCGGCCCTGATCGAGGCTGCAGCCGTCGATCCGAAACGGGCAAAGGCCATTCGCGCTACCGCAGAAAAGGCCGTCAAAGGCATCCGCGCCAAGGGCAATGGCGGCGGGGTCGAGGGGTTGATGCACGAATATGCGCTCTCGAGCCAGGAGGGCATCGCGCTTATGTGCCTGGCCGAGGCGCTGTTGCGCACGCCCGACAATTCCACCCGCGACCTTTTGATTGCTGACAAGATTGCACCGGGCAACTGGCAGAAACATCTCGGACTCGACCGTTCGGTGTTCGTCAACGCGGCGACTTGGGGGCTGGTTGTGACCGGCAAGCTCGTGACGCCCGTCGATGAATCGGGATTGTCCAATGCGCTGTCGCGGATCGTGGCGCGGTCGGGCGAGCCGGTGATCCGGGCCGGTGTGAAAATGGCGATGCGCATGCTGGGCGAACAATTCGTCGCCGGGCAGGACATCGGCGAAGCGCTCAAGAACGCCAGATCGTGGGAGGCCAAGGGGTTTGGCTATTCCTACGACATGCTGGGAGAGGCCGCGACCACCGCCCATGACGCCGAGCGGTATATGGCCGAATATGTCGGGGCGATCCATGCCATCGGTAAGGCCTCGGCGGGCAAAGGACCCTATGGAGGGCCGGGCATCTCGATCAAGCTTTCGGCGCTGCACCCGCGCTATGCCCGCACCAAGTATGATCGTGTGATGGCAGAATTGTTGCCGCGTCTCAAGGCGCTGGCGGCGCTGGCGAAATCCTACGACATCGGGCTCAACATCGATGCGGAAGAGATGGACCGGCTCGAACTCTCGCTCGATCTGCTCGAAGCGCTGGCCACCGATCCAGATTTCGACGGCTGGAATGGGATCGGATTCGTGGTTCAGGCCTATTCCAAGCGGTGCCCTCTCGTTCTGGACTGGATCATCGATCTGGCCCGGCGCTCGGGGCACCGGATCATGGTGCGGCTGGTCAAGGGCGCGTATTGGGACAGCGAGATCAAGCGCGCGCAGATGGACGGGCTTGAAGACTTTCCGGTGTTTACCCGCAAGGTGCATACCGATGTGAGCTATATCGCCTGCGCCAAGAAGCTGCTGGCGGCGCGGGACGTGGTGTTTCCGCAGTTTGCGACGCACAACGCGCAGACCATGGCGACGATTTATGAATTGGCCGGGTCCGATTTTGAGCTCGGCAGCTATGAATTCCAGTGCCTGCACGGCATGGGCGAACCGCTTTACGAGAAGGTGGTGCCCAAGGACAAGCTGAACCGTCCCTGCCGCATCTACGCGCCGGTGGGGAGTCACGAAACGCTGCTGGCCTATCTGGTGCGGCGACTGCTCGAAAATGGCGCCAATTCAAGCTTCGTCAATCAGATCGCCGACGAGGACGTCCCCGTGGACCGGCTGATTGCCGATCCGGTCGAGATGGCGCGGCAGATTGCGCCGGTCGGCACCCCTCACGAGCAGATCGATCTGCCAAAAGACATTCTGGCGGCGGGACGCCGCAATTCACGCGGGATCGACCTGTCCAACGAGCAGGTTCTGCGGGCCCTGGAAAAGAGCCTGAAGGCCGGCGCCGAACGGGCGTGGGTGGCAAAGGCCGAGGACGCGAAGGGCGAAGCCCGGCCCGTTCTCAATCCTGCCGATCATCGCGACGTGGTTGGCGAAGTGATCGAGCCTTCGGTGGACCAGATCGACGCCATCATGGCCAGGGCACAGCGCGCTGCTTCAGGATGGGCGACAACACCGCCCGCCGAACGCGGCGCGATGCTGATGCGGGCGGCGGGCGCCATGGAGAGCCAGATGGAAATCTTCATGTCGCTGGCCATGCGCGAAGCCGGCAAGACGGCAGCCAATGCGATTGCCGAAGTGCGCGAGGCGGTCGATTTCCTGCGCTATTACGGCAAGCAGGTCAAAGAGAGCTTTGCCAACGACACCCATATCCCTCTGGGGCCGGTGGTGTGCATTTCGCCGTGGAATTTCCCGCTTGCGATCTTTACCGGGCAGATGTCGGCGGCGCTTGTCGCGGGCAACCCGGTGATTGCCAAGCCGGCCGAGGAAACGCCGCTGATTGCGCAATTGGCGGTCGATTTGATGCACGCCGCCGGCGTGCCGGCCGATGTGCTGCAGTTTGCACCGGGCGACGGCAAGGTGGGCGCGGCGCTGGTCGGGCATCAAGCAACATGCGGGGTGATGTTTACCGGGTCGACCGAGGTAGCGCGGCTGATCCAGAAACAACTGGCCGGCCGGACACTGGCCAATGGCACACCGGTTCCGCTGGTAGCGGAAACCGGCGGACAGAATGCTCTGGTGGTGGATTCCTCGGCGCTGACCGAACAGGTGGTGCTGGACGTCCTGGCTTCTGCCTTCGACAGCGCCGGACAGCGCTGTTCGGCGCTGCGGGTATTGTGCCTGCAGGAGGAAGTGGCCGACAAGACACTCGACATGCTCAAGGGCGCGATGGCCCAACTCGATATCGGCAATCCCGACCGGCTGACGATTGACGTGGGACCGGTGATTACCGCCGAGGCCCGCGATGGGATCAATGGGCATATCGAGGCGATGCGCGCCAAGGGCTGCGCGGTAACGCAGCTCGATCTGCCCGAATTGGCGGAACAAGGGACCTATGTGCCGCCAACGCTGATCGAATTGGGCGATATTTCAGAGCTGGGGCGCGAAGTGTTCGGGCCGGTGCTGCATGTGGTGCGCTTCAAGCGCAAGAACCTCGATGGGTTGCTCGAAAAGATCAACGCGCTGGGCTATGGGCTGACTTTCGGGCTCCATACGCGGATCGACGCGACGATTGCGGAGGTTTCGGCCAGAATCGAGGTGGGCAATATCTACGTCAACCGCAACCAGATCGGCGCCGTTGTGGGTGTGCAGCCGTTTGGGGGACACGGGCTGTCGGGCACCGGCCCCAAGGCTGGTGGCCCGCTTTATCTGCGACGGTTGGTACAAACGACCAGCCAGACGGTCTGGGGGTTGCCGGCGCGTCAGGCCGGTCCGACGTTGGTGACGCTGGCCGAATGGTTGCGTGGCAACAGCCAGGACGATCTGGCCGAGGTGACGCTGAATTATGCCAACCATCCGGCCATCAACGCCTTTTCCGAGCTGGACGGGCCTGTGGGTGAGCGCAACACTTATCTGACCAAACCAAAGGGCAAGGTTCTGCTCAGCGCAAGGACACTGACCGGGCTTGTGCATGGGCTTGCGGCAGGACTGGCAGCGGGAAATCAGATGCTGGTCGAGGCTTTTGGTGATCTGGGATCAGTGGTTCGCGACCTGCCTGAGGACATCAGACAGCGCGTTGAAATGGTGCGCGAAATCGGTTCGGGCGCGGCTCGGGCGGTTCTGGTGGAAGGCGACGGCGAAGCCGTGACCGCGATGAGCAAGGCCGTTGCGGAGTGGGACGGCCCGATCGTGACCGTGCAGGGCGTTTCGAGCGAAGCGCTGGAGCATGGCGAGGCGGTGTTCGCCATCGATCTGCTGGTCGATGAGGTTTCGACCAGCGTCAATACGGCAGCGGCTGGGGGCAATGCAAGCCTGATGGCGCTGGCCTGAGAATGCCTTATCGTGCCTTCTTGCGAGCGTCATCCCGGGCAAAGACCCGGGATCCGGCAGGCGGGAGAGCCGGTGATTCCAGCTGACGCGCTGAGTGTACTGGACCCCGGCTTAGGGCCGGGGTGACAGGGTGGTGGATTGATAAGATATTGAGCCGCCACGCAAATTTCGATGGTGCTATGGTTGAGGGACCAGGGTTTCCATGAAGTGGATGGGCTGGCCCTTTGCGGGGGTGACGAGTTGGCCATCCCACATGACTGTGTTGCCGCGAATTATCGTGCCGACCGGCCAGCCTTTGACCGAGACGCCGTCATAGGGCGTCCAGCCGGCTTTTGACGCGACCCAGTCATTGGTGATGGTTTCGGTGCGGTTCATATCAACGATGGTGAGATCGGCATCGTAGCCGACGGCCACCCTGCCCTTGCGGGCGAGATTGAACAGACGGTTGGGGCCGTGGCTGGTCATATCGACAAAGCGTTGCAGGCTGAGCCGGCCGGCATTGACGTGGTCGAGCATGATGGGAACCAGGGTCTGCACGCCGGTCATTCCCGAAGGCGAAGACGGGTAGGGCTTTTCCTTTTCCGCGCGCGTATGGGGGGCGTGATCGGAGCCGAGAATGTCGGCAACACCATTGGCGACCCCCTGCCAGATGCCCTCGCGGTGTTCGGCGTCGCGGACCGGCGGGTTCATCTGGGCGTAGGTTCCCAGCCTTGTGTAGGCGGTTTCGTCCAGCGTCAGATGGTGCGGAGTGACTTCGACCGAGGCAACGTCCTTGTGATCGGCGAGGAAGGCAATTTCTTCTTTTGTCGAGATGTGGAGAACATGAATGCGCTTGCCGGTCTTGCGGGCGATGCGCACAAGGCGTTCGGTGCATTGGAGCGCTGCCTGCGGGTCACGCCAGATTGGGTGGGAGGACGGGTCACCTTCAACGCGAAGGTCCTTGCGCTCTTCGAGCCGGTATTCGTCTTCGGCGTGAAAGGCGGCGCGGCGGGAGATGGCCGACAGGATCGCTTCGACGCCATCATCGTCGGCGACCAGAAGGGAGCCGGTGGACGAGCCCATGAAGACCTTTACGCCCGCACAGCCGGGGAGGCGTTCGAGTTGAGGCAGTTCGGCGACGTTTTCGCGGGTGCCGCCGATATAGAAGGCGAAATCGCAATGCATGCGATCGGTGGCCCGGGCAATCTTGTCCTCGAAGGTCTCGCGGGTGGTGGTCAGGGGGTTGGTGTTGGGCATTTCGAAAACGCCGGTAACCCCGCCCATGACTGCAGAGAGTGAGCCTGACTGCAAATCTTCCTTGTGGTCGAGGCCGGGCTCGCGGAAATGGACCTGGGTATCGATGACGCCGGGAAGGATGGTAAGGCCGATGCAGTCGACATCGTTATCGGCGGTATCGGACAAGAGCGAGCCGATGGCGGCAATGCGCCCCTTGATGATGCCGATATCGGCGCTACCTATGCCATCGTGGTTGACCAGCGTGCCGCCCCGGAAAATCGTATCGAAGTGGCGACTCATGGCATACCTCCGGCTCGGCGACTGAATGGGGCGGGTTTAACGGATGGCACAGGAACAAGGCAAGGGCAGCATATGACAATCGAAAAGCGCGTCGACCGGGTGACCTTCAAAATTTCCGGTCCGGATGCGACCCATCTTCTCCATGATGTCCTGACCCCGCCTGTCCTCGAGGATGGCGAGGCGCGCTGGTTTGCGCTGCTGGCGCCGCAGGGCAAGTTGCTCGCCGAAGGACTGATCGGGTGGGCCGATGGCGCCCATTGGCTCGATGTTCCGGCCGCAGTGACCGAGAACTTCTTCAAGCGCATGAAGATGTATCGGCTGCGGGCCAAGATGGACATCGAGATGCTGGCCGAGACTCATGCGGTGGGCTGGTCGGCAGACGCGCCCGAGACGGGGATCGTCCATCGCGACGGACGCGGCGAAGGATTGGGATATCGGGTGATTGCTGCTCTCGCGGACGCTGAAGATTGGGCCGAGGGCACGGGGCAAGCCAAGGCGCGCATTGCGGCGGGCATTGCCGAGATGGGCCCGGACTTCGCGACCGAGGAGGTATTTCCGCACGATATCGGGATGGATCATCTGGGCGGTGTCGATTTCAAGAAGGGCTGTTATGTGGGCCAGGAAGTGGTGTCACGCATGCAGCATCGCGGCACGGCGCGGCGGCGGCCGGTGATCGTATCGGGCATCGTGGCGGGCGCGCGCGGCGATGCGGTGGTGATCGGAGGGAAAAGCGTCGGCACGCTCGGCGGCGTCGTGGGCGGAACGTCCGTTGCGATTGCCCGGATCGACAAGATCACCCATGGCAGCGCAGCCAGCGTGGCGGGTGCTCCGGTCTCGCTTGCCCTGCCCCAATGGGCGCGCTACGATTTTGCAACGCCGGGCGGCGATTCCGAAGACGATTAGGATCGAGGACAATGGCACGCGCACAATCCCGCGCCTGGCAGCGCATGCTTTCGGGACGTCGCCTCGATCTGTTGGACCCCTCCCCGATCGATGTGGAACTGTCCGATATCGCGCACGGGCTGGCGCGGGTGGCCCGCTGGAACGGGCAGACCAAGGGCGATTATGCGTTTTCGGTGGCCCAGCATTCGGTGCTGGTGCTCGAGATCGCTTCGGCCATGGATCCCGAGATCGATGACCGGGGGCGGCTCTACGCCCTGCTCCACGACGCCCCGGAATATGTGATGGGCGACATCATCTCCCCCTTCAAGGCCGCCATGGGCGGCAATTATCGTGATGTCGAGGCGCGTCTGCTCGGCGCCATCCATATCCGCTTCGGCCTGCCGGCCATAGCGCCGGCGGCGCTGAAAAAGCTCATCAAACGGGCAGACCGCGAGGCTGCCTTTTTCGAGGCGGTCAATCTTGCCGGTTTTGCGCCCGATGAAGCGCGGAAATTTTTTGGAGAGCCGAGCTTGGCCGGGTTTGATCTTCCCGGCTTTGACCGGCTGATCCGGCCATGGCCGACCCAGCAGGCGCACGATCACTTCGTGGATGTGTTCGAAAGCCTGGGTACTTAGCTATCTTGGGGCTCAACCCATTGTAATCACTAAAATTTCAATCTCATTTTACGTGTTAACCCTGTCGCGGATGAGGCTTTGCGTTAACGGATCGGAAAGGTTGATAAAGCGTTAAGACGCCGTCAACCGGAGAGACGTTCATGCGCTTTGACCGATCCCACAACCGCCCCCGCAGGAGCATCGCGTTGCGCTATCGGGCGGGCGTTGCCGCCGCGCTGTTTCTGGCAGGAATCTTCGGGGCCGGTCTGGCCGGCGCAACCGCCGCGCATGCCGACGGGCTGATCAGTCATGCTCCGCCGCCCCTGACCACGCTGGTCAAGTTCTACGACCGGCAGTACGAAATCGCCTATGCGGATTCGGTTTCGCTGGAGCCGACCTCCTCAGCGATCGTGCGCAAGGTGGGATATGGCCATGTGCGCGACGTCAATATAGCGACGACCACAAGCGGCACTTATTCCAGCGACGGGCTTGTATCGCCACATGTGCTTTATCCGGGAATAGAGGTGGATCGGGTTGCCGACGATTCCAGCCACTATCACGGTTACAGCGTATGGCCGGAGGGGTCGAGCTTCATGATCCTGTCGGTGGGCCGCAATCCGGTCAACGGCAATCTTGTGTTCAACAACGTTTCCGACCGCGGGGTGCGCTCGTGCATGACGCGCGGATCGTTCATTTCGTGCTACCGGACGTATTAGAGCCGTTCAGGATTTGATTGACTCAAATCCTTGGCTCTAAGCCTTTGTTTTGTCGCGTTACCCGAACCGCCAGCCGGGCTTGAACTTGTAAAAGACGTGCAGGCCGACCTGGGCCAGTTTGTCCATGTTGCGGGCCCATGCGGGCCGGACATAGGTCGCGTGGTAATGCGTCGCGTCGGCGACTTCGGTCAGATAGATTTCCTTGTTGAGCACTTCCTGGGTGATGGACTGCGCCCGATCCCATGCCGCAACTTCCGAGGTGCGGTTGACATTGGTCTTGCCATCGCAGGCGAACGAGAACTGGCAGGCATTGCGGCGGTGCTGGTTCTGGTAGACCACGCCGCAGATGGTATCGGGGTAATTGGGGTGGTCCACACGGTTCATGATGACCTGGGCGACCGCGACCTGGCCGCGATAGCTTTCGCCGCGCGCCTCGAAATAGATGCCGGTTGCCATGCACCATTGCTCGCGTTCGGAGTAGGTGTGGCTGACGGTGAATTCGGTTGCCGGGGTGTTGGCGCGACCATAGGCCAGCGTTTCGGGAACGCCCACGGGGCTTGGGGTGTTCGGATCGCGATCGGAATCTTCGGAAATGGCGTCAATCGCGGCCAGACCGGCCGAATTGACCATGTCGGGATCGATCGAAGCCACCGAAATGCGCGGGCCCTCCTCTTGCGCGTCACCCTCAGCGACCATGATCGACGACTGCTGGGTGGTGTAAGGATCGCCAGCAGAGCGGGCCGAGGCAATCGAGAGCCGCACCGCGTCAAAGGTCTGGGAAAAGGCGACAAGGTTGACCTCGGGCAGCGCCCTGTCGGTCTTGTCGGTCCTGTTGGGACCGGAAAACATCGCCGTATTAAACAGCGGGGCAACGGTGCCGGAAATGACGGGATGATCGCCCTCAAAGGCGAGGGACGCCATCGGTGTGGGGGGAAGTTCGGTCGCCGGATCGACGGCGCGAAAGCCACCGGTCCCGGGGACCGCAAAGCCGTAAGCAACGACGCTGAGCGTCAGTGCCCCAACAGCCTTCAAAACTTTTCGCGAGGCACGCGCCGGGTTGGCACGCACCGGGGAGATCCCATACGCCATACTAACGCTTTTCTACGCCACAACACTGACCCGCCGGCCTTGCACGAAGCACCGGAACCCTTGATGAAAAATACGCCATCGTTCCGATGTCGAGCCGACCGTTCTGGCATGCGATGCACAAGTGCAACACCAAGACGATCAAATGCCGACAATCCCGATGATCGTTGATTAGGGTTATGAAGGGGTAAACACGGGCAAATTGGCACGGAAAAGTTCAGATTGCGGCACTGGCAAGGCATTGTGGGGGCCGCCAATGGCTAACTGGCGTCATCCGATTGGGCCAGAACCATACGGGCGACCGGCACGCGATAGGGCGAGCAGCTGACGTAATCGATATCGAGCCCGGAGAAAAAGCGCAGGGAATTGGTTTCGCCGGCGTGTTCGCCGCAAATGCCGACCTTCAAATGCGGATTGACCGCCCTGCCCCGCTCGATGGCGATGCGGATCAATTCGCCCACGCCGCGCTGGTCGATGGTGACGAACGGGTCGACGTCGTAGAGCCCGCGGCGGTGATATGTCGCAAGGAAGGCCGGGGCGTCGTCGCGCGAGATGCCATAGGTCGTCTGGGTGAGATCGTTGGTGCCAAAGGAGATGAAATCGACCTCCTTGGCGATATCACCTGCCCTCAAACACGCGCGGGGCAATTCGATCATCGTGCCGAACGCCAGATTGGCGCCACGCTGGAAGACCGGCGCGTTGCCCACGATATCCATGATGCGCGATTTGACCCAGGCGACCTCCCGGGCCGAGGTGACGAAGGGCACCATGATCTCGAGATTGACCGGCATGTCCTGGTTGTCCATGGCCGCTTCGACGCCAGCCACCAATGCCCGAACCTGCATGGCAAGGATTTCGGGATAAGTGATGACCAACCGCACGCCGCGATGGCCGAGCATGGGATTGACCTCATCGAGGCGCTGGAGGCGCGCCTTGAGCGCCTTGAGAGAGAGGCCCAGCGCTTCAGCGGTGTCTTCGATATCGTCCTCGCTGCGGGGCAGAAATTCGTGCAGGGGCGGATCGAACAGGCGCACATTGACGGGCTTGTTCTGCATTGTCTGGAACAGCGCTGCATAATCGGCGGCCTGATAGTCGACGAGCCCTTCGAGCGCTGTGGCGCGATCCTGCTCACTTTCAGACAGGATCAGGCGGCGCAGGGCGCGCATGCGCTCGCCGGAAAAAAACATGTGTTCGGACCGTGCCAACCCGATGCCTTCGGCGCCAAAGCTGAGCGCCGTGCGGGCGGCCTCGATGGTTTCGGCATTTGTCCTGACGGAAATGGTGCGGGTGTCGTCGGCCCAGTCCAAAAGCCGCGAGAGCGCACCGCCGATATGAGGCCGCGAGAGGGGAAGCGCGCCTTCGTAGATGGCGCCCTCGGACCCGTCGATGGTGAGACGCTGACCGTTGGTAAAGACTTTGTCGCCGATCTTGCAGACGCCATTTTCGGCATCGATCTGCAAGGTCCGCAGGCCGGCCACGCAGGGCTTTCCGGTTATGCGGGCCACGACGGCAGCGTGACTGGTCATGCCGCCGCGTGCGGTGACAAAACCGGTGGCCGCCTTCATGCCCTCGATGTCGCCGGGGCCGGTCTCCATGACCACCAGGATGCAATGGCGGCCCCGGGCGCGGCACCGCGCCGCATCGTCGGGGGTAAAGACGATTTCCCCACTGGCCGCGCCGGGCGAAACGCCGAGACCTGTAGCAATGGCGGTTGCCTTGTGGTCGTCGGTGAGGCGTGGGTGAAGCAATTGGGAAAGCTGAGCGGGGTTGAAACGCCTGACCGCTTCGGCCGGCATCCACACCCTGGCGTCGACCCGTTCAACCGCCGCTTCGAGTTGTGCGCCGGCGCTGACCTGGACCGGCCGGGCCGAAACCAGCCGCGCCACATCGCCTTCGATCGACACGACACAGGCCATGTGCTGACCTGACGCCGCGTCGATGGTTTCGATCAGCTTTGCGGCGCTTGGTGGCAGTTTGGGCAGCGGTTCACCCGGCGGAGCAACCGGGCCAATTCGCCCCGTTGTCGTATTGCGGGAGAGAAAATGTTCGATCCGACCGCTGACCGTGGCTTGCACGATGACGATCTGATTGTCGCGCGCCTCACGTTCTGCCTCGCTCGCCCAGCCGGCCGGCGCCGGGCCATAGCTGGCAAAGGCGGCATTGATCGCCTTGCCCATGGCGCGTTGCGGATCAACGGCTTCAAGCTCGTTGGAGGGGGCGGCCAGACCCGTTCGCGCGGGCTCAAGGCCGGCGATATGGCGGGGTGCGGAGGTCCGAACGACAAGTTCGGGAGGTTTTTTGCCTGGTGTTACCAGCTTGAAGAGCGTCGTGACCCAGACCTTGCGCAGCGTGTCGGTTCCCGCCCTGCGCTCGGCCTGCAGCGCATCCCAGGCGGTCCGGGTGATGGCAATTGTCGGCGCGACAGCGAGCCCGGCATCGGCGACAACATGAAGCCAGCGCGCCTTGCCGACCAGAAGACGCAATTGTGCGCGGCTGAGG
>CENV01061298.1_pt1 | contig 13399 bp, 14 predicted proteins | sample 530231 | NCBI WGS metagenome assembly CENV01 (sample SAMEA2619815, study PRJEB7988) | marine metagenome | biome: marine biome (ENVO:00000447); feature: surface water layer (ENVO:00002042); material: "saline water (ENVO:00002010), including plankton (ENVO:xxxxxxxx)" | depth 5 m | reverse complement strand
GGCGCTTACGGAGACGCTGTAGGAGCGACTTCAGTCGCGATGCCGACGGCACGGCCCATGATCGCGGCTGAAGCCGCTCCTACGGAGGCTCCGTATCTCGGCGGCGTTTCTAAAGGGTGAAATAGGCCGCCGTGTCGCCACGATGCTCGCGGGCCTTCTTGAGCTCGGCGCGGGCCACGGTGCGCAGGTGCACCTCGTCCGGGCCGTCCATGAAGCGCAGGGCGCGGCCCCAGGTGTACAGGTAGGCCAGGGGAGTGTCCGGGGACAGCCCCATGGCGCCGAAGATCTGGATGGCCCGGTCCACCACCCGGGTCTGCAGGCGCGCCGCCACCAGCTTGATCGCCGATACCTGGGTGCGGGCGGCGGCGTTGCCCTGCTGGTCCATCAGCCAGGCGGCGTGCAGTACCAGCAGGCGGGCCTGGTCGATCTCCAGGCGTGATTCCGCGATCCAGTCCTTCACGTTCTCGTGCTCGCTGAGCAGCTTGCCGAACACGCGCCGTTCCAGGGCCCGTTCGCACATCATCTCCAGGGCCAGTTCGCACTGGCCGATGGTGCGCATGCAGTGGTGCACCCGGCCCGGGCCAAGCCGCGCCTGGGCCATGGCGAAGCCGTCGCCGGGGGCGCCCAGACGCTGGCTCACCGGCACCCGCACGCCCCGGAACACCAGCTCGCAGTGCCCCTCCGGCGAGTGGTGCTGGAAGATCGGGATGTTGCGTTCCACGGTGAGGCCGGGGGTGTCCATGGGCACGATCAGCATGGAATGGCGGCGGTGCGGGTCGTCGCCGGGGCCGTCGTCGCAGCGGCCCAGCACGATCACGAAGGCGCAGCGCGGGTGGGCGGCGCCGGTGATGAACCATTTGCGGCCGTCGATCACGTAGTGGTCGCCGTCGCGGCGGAAGGTGGTGCCGATGTTGGTGGCGTCGGAGGAGGCCACGTCCGGTTCGCTCATGGCGAAGCAGGAGCGGATCTCGCCGTCCAGCTGCGGGCGCAGCCAGTGCCGGTATTGGTCCGGGTCGGCGAAGCGGTGCAGCAATTCCATGTTGCCGGTGTCCGGTGCGCTGCAGTTGAACACCTCGGAGGCCCAGGGCAGCCGGCCCATGATTTCCGCCAGGGGCGCATAGTCCAGGTTGCTCATGGCGGTGCCCGGTTCGTCCTCGCGCAGCTCCGGCAAAAACAGGTTCCACAGGCCCAGCTCCCGGGCCCGGGCCTTGAGCGGTTCGATCACCGCCAGTGGGTACTCGCCGGCCTGGGCGGCCCGGTGCCAGTCGTTATTGCGCGGCAGCACCTCGCAGGCCATGAAGCGGCGCAGCAGGTCCTGGACCTGCACGGCGTACTCGGAAAAGCTGAAATCCATGGTGGCTCCGGACCGGTGGGATTTTCCAGGGTAGAGCAGCGCCGCCGGCACCAGTTTGACCCAGGTCAAAGGGGGCGAAACGGGCCACCGGATTGGCCATAGCGACGGTGGAACGGCCCGCTTTGCCCTTTTCCCGCCGACGGGGCGGGGGCATCATGCGCTGCAATGAAATTGCCATTGAGTAATGTAATCCTGGACGCCGCCGGCGCCCGGGCTGGAGGTGGGAATGTCCCGGAATCACTTTGATGTACTGATTATTGGCGCCGGCTTGTCCGGCGTGGGCGCGGCCTGCCATCTGAGCCGCGATTGCCCGGATCGCAGTTTCGCGCTGATCGAACGGCGCCCGCGTATGGGCGGCACCTGGGACCTGTTCCGCTACCCGGGCATCCGCTCGGATTCCGACATGTACACCCTGGGCTACAACTTCCGGCCCTGGACCGATCCCAAGGTGCTGGCCGATGGCACGTCGATCCGCGAGTACATCGTGGACACCGCCCGGGAGTACGGGGTCGAGGACAAAATCCATTACGGCCTGCGCATGCTGGGGGCGGATTTTTCCACCGAGACCAGCCTGTGGACCGTGCAGGTGGAACACGAGGAAAGCGGCGAGCGCGAAACCTACACCTGCCAGTTTCTGCTGTGCTGCACCGGCTATTACAACTACGACGAAGGCTATAAGCCCACCTTCCCCGGCGAGGATGCTTTCAAAGGCCAGGTGATCCACCCCCAGCACTGGCCGGAGAATCTGGACTACGCCGGCAAGAAGGTGGTGGTGATCGGCAGCGGCGCCACCGCCGTCACCCTGGTGCCGGCCATGGCCGGGGAGGCCGGCCATGTGACCATGCTGCAGCGGTCGCCCACCTACATCGCCACGGTGCCGGAGCGCGACGAATTCTCCGTGCGGCTGCGCCGCTTCCTGCCGGAAATGGCGGTCTACCGGATGGCGCGGGCGCGCAACATCGGCCTGCAGCGTCTGGTCTTCAAACTGTCCAAGAAACGCCCGGGGCTGGTGCGCCGCGCGCTGCTGTCCGCCGCCCGGCGCCAGCTCGGTGACGACATCGACATGAAGCACTTCCGGCCCAGCTATAACCCCTGGGACGAGCGCCTGTGCGCGGTGCCCAACGGCGACCTGTTCAAGGTGCTGAGAAAAGGCCAGGCCTCCATCGTCACCGACCACATTGACACCTTCACGGAGAACGGCCTGCGCCTGAAATCCGGTGAGGAACTGGAGGCCGATATCGTGGTGTCCGCCACCGGCCTGAACGTGCAGTTGCTGGGCGGCGCCGAACTGTCGGTGGACGGTGAAACCCGGGAACCCAACGACGTGCTGGTCTACAAGGGCGTGATGCTGCGCGATGTTCCCAACATGGCCATGGTGTTCGGCTACACCAACTCCTCCTGGACCCTGAAGGCGGACCTGGTGGCCGAGTACGTGTGCCGCCTGCTCAACTACATGTCGCGCAAGGGCCTGCGTCAGGTCACCCCCCGTGACGCGGAAGGCTGCGACACCGACACCTCCTTCCTGGACCTGCAGTCCGGCTATGTGCAGCGCGCCGCCCACAAGCTGCCCCGCCAGGGCAGCAAGGCGCCCTGGAAGGTGCTGAGCAACTATCTGTACGACCTGCCGCGCCTGCGGTACGGGCGCATCGACGACGACACCCTGGAGTTCGTCAAGGACGAGAACCGCAAGCGTCGCGGCATCGGGGCCTTGCTGCGCAGTTGAGCGGCTGTCATTTAGTTGTCACGGTAATTTTCCCGTGAAGGTCCCATAATCGGGCTCCCAATCTGGCTGCCCCGGGGGAACCTTCATGGGCCAAAAAACCGCCGACGAAACGGTGCTGATGACGCGCCTTATCAAGGCCGCGCGGGCTCAGGACGAGACCGCACTGACCCTGCTGAAGGACCAGACCACCCTGGACCCGGACCGCGTGCACGACCTGCGGGTAACGGTCAAACGGCTGCGCGCCCTGTGGCGACTGATGGCCACCCAGGGCCACCGCAAAATCGCGGACAAGCGCGACAAGGCTCTGCGCGACGCCGCCCGCCAGCTGTCCTCCGCCCGTGATCGCCAGGTCATGGGCGAAACCCTGGCCGCCCTGCGCGCGGCCAGCCGCCGGGAGTACGAACAGGAGGCGGTGGACGAGGTGCTGCGGGTGGCCCTGCCGGAGGACCCGGAGGCGGTGACGCCGCCGGCGCCGGATGGCTTGCCGGAGGTGTTCAGCGAGGACCAGGCCGCCTGGGACGCACTCCCGGTGGAGCCGGGCACCGAGCTGATCCGCAAAGGGTTCGGGCGCCTGTACGCCGATGCCCGCCAGCGCGGCTTCCAGGCCATCGCCGACGACCGGGCCGCCCAATGGCACGACTTCCGTAAAAGCGCCAAGGCGCAACTCTACCTGCTGGACCCGGTGGCGGATCGCCTGGAGGACAGCGATATCGCCATCAAGGATCTCAAGAAGCTGGGCCGCCGGCTGGGGGAACTGCACGACCTGCAGGTGCTGGATGATTTCCTGCGCCAGGCGGGCAAGAAAGCCGACAACAAGGAGCCGTTCGCCAACGTGCGGCAGATGATCGGCCGCCGGGAGGCGGACGTGGTGGCGGACTGCGAGAAACGCACCCGCCGTTTCTTCGGGCCCAAGCCCAAGGCGTTCCGCCAGGACCTGCGCCGGGCCCTGGGCTTCAAGAAAGGCGACTGAGCCAGATCAGGACGGCTGGTCTTCGTCCTCCGGGTCCGGCGTGGAGGGCTCGAAGGCCCTTTTGTCGTCCGGCAGCGATACCCGGTCGCCCACCGCCAGATCGCCGTGGCGGTCGGCGCGCTTGCCGGTTTCCGGATCGATGATCGCCGCCACCTGACCGTGGCTGAGGCCGGCTTCCCGGTCGTAGGCTTCCACTTTCACCCGGATCACCTGCCCCCGGTGACGCGCCGACAGGATGCTGCCGGCGTGGGGCTCGCCATCAATGTTGGGGTCCTTGGCGTAATAGTCGGCGACGCTCTGCGCGCCGGGGTCGTCCCAGACGATATGAGCCATCAATGTTCTCCATCCAGCTCGGGGTAATGACGGAAGATGCCGTCCTCATTGAACGGCTGGCGCCGTTCGGAATCCAGATAGGCCCGCACCCGGGGGCGCTCCGCCACCCGCGCCACCAGGGCGTTGATCTTGGGCAGGTCGTCGTCGAGCTGGCCGATGGCGCGGGGAAAGGCATAACGGAGCCCGAGCACGGTCTGGAACAGGGACAGGTCCACATAGCTGTGCTCGTCGCCGACCAGATACTCCGCGCCCCGGGGGTTCTGCTCCAGCACCTGCTCGAAATACTCCAGAAAGCGGGGCAGGCGGTGGCGGCGGAACAGGTCCGCCCGGCGCAGGGCCTCGTCCCGCTGCTCCTCGTAATAGAGCGTGGACGACAGCGGGTGATGGACATCGTGAATCTCGGCGATGAAATCGGTCAGCGTCAGCTGCAGGCCATGGGCCCAGATACGCGGGTCCTCCTGCTCGCCGATCAGGCCCAGGCGCGGCGCCAGAAACTGCAGAATATTGGCGACATGGGAGATCACCAGATCGCCGGCTTTCAGAAACGGCGGCGCGAAGGGCGGGCGCGGCGTGGCGTCGCCGCTCAGGTACATTTCCAGGGCCGGCACCCCCAGGTCCTGGTCCGGTGAACCCCGGCCCACGTCCAGATAATCGGCGCCGGCGTCTTCCAGGGCCAGGCGCACGTATTCACCGCGTCCCTGGATGCCCGGCCAATAGAACAGTTCGTAGCGCATCACGGTCTCCCTGTTCGAACCTGCTGACCTTCAAAACCCTATGCCAATGTCCGGGGGCGCGTCCAGCCGCATCGCCGATCAGTGGTGCACCCCCGGTTGGCCACGCAGCCGTTCGATCAGCCATTCCACGAACACCTTCACCTTGGCGGACAGGTGGCGGTTGTGCGGGTAGACCACGGACATAAGTGAGGGCCGTGGCCGGTATTCGGGCATTACTTCCACCAGTTCGCCGCTGGCCAGGTAACCGTGGCAGCCGTACAGGGGAACCTGCACCAGCCCCAGACCGGCCAGGGCAGCGGCCACATAGGCCTCGGTGTTGTCCACGGTGATCGAAGCGGGCGGGTTCAGATATAGGGCGGCGCCGTCGGCGTCCAGGTATTCCCAGCGTAGGGGTCGGCCGGTGCGGGCGGCGTGGTAGCGCACCACCTGATGCCGGGCGAGATCCTCCGGGTGCCTTGGTACACCGTGGCGTTCCAGGTAGGCCGGCGCGGCGCAGTTGATTTCCTCCACCTCGCCGACCCGCCGCGCCACCAGCCCGGAGTCCGGCAGGGGCCCGACCCGCAGGGCGCAATCCACCCGCTCCTCGATCAGGTCCACCGGCCGGTCACTGATGCCGATTTCCAGTTCGATATCCGGGTAGCGTTCCCGGAACAGCGGCAGCGCCGGAATAATCAGCCGCCGTGCCGGGTGGCCGGGCAGGTTCACCCGCACCCGGCCGCGCGGACGCTGCTGCTCGGTGAGCGGCGCCTCGGCCTCGGCCAGGGCGTCCAGCACATGCAGGCAGCGCTCGTAATAGGCGCCGCCGTCCAGGGTTGGCGATACCCGGCGGGTGGTACGGTGCAGCAGCCGGGAGCCCAGGTGTGCCTCCAACTGCTGCACGGCGGTGGTCACCGTGGCGCGGGGCATCTCCAGGGTATCGGCGGCGCGGGTGAAGCTGCCGGCTTCCACCACCCGGGTGAACACCAGCATGGCTTTGAAGCGATCCATGGTGAGCTCGATTGTTCAGATTACTGAATAGAGTAAACGATTTTCCCTGGTTTATCCGGAGAATGCGAACATGGACACTGGTTCTCCGCTTCTAATGGCAATGGAGAACCGTGATGCAACAACGTCAATTGGGAACAAACGGGCCGATGGTCTCCGCCCTGGGCCTGGGCTGCATGGGCATGAGCGCTTTTTACGGCCACCGCGACGACCGGGAGTCCATCGCCACCCTGCACGCCGCCCTGGACGCCGGCGTCACCCTGATCGATACCGCCGACATGTACGGCCCCCACACCAACGAGGAACTGGTGGGCCGGGCCATCGCCGGCCGCCGTGATCAGGTGTTCCTGGCCACCAAATTCGGCATCGTCATGGACTCATCGGACCCCCATGCCCGGGGTGTGGATGGCCGTCCGGAATACGTGCGCCAGTCCGTGGAAGGGAGCCTGCGCCGGCTGGGCGTGGACCACATTGATCTCTACTACCAGCACCGCATCGACCCGTCGGTGCCCGTCGAGGATACCGTGGGCGCCATGGCCGAGCTGGTGCGCGAAGGCAAGGTCCGTTACCTGGGGCTCAGCGAGGCGGCCCCGGACACCCTGCGCCGGGCCCAGGCGGTGCATCCCATCGCCGCCCTGCAGATGGAGTATTCGCTGTGGACCCGGGACGCGGAGGAAGAGCTGCTGGACACCTGCCGGGAGCTGGGCATCGGTTTCGTGGCCTACAGCCCCCTGGGCCGGGGTTTTCTGAGCGGCGCGATCCGCTCGCCGGAGGACTTCGAAAGCGATGACTTCCGCCGTCACCACCCCCGTTTCCAGGGCGATAACTTCCGCCGCAACCTGGAACTGGTGGACCAGGTGCACGCCCTGGCGGAGGAAAAAGGGATCACCGCATCGCAACTGGCGCTGGCCTGGGTGCTGGCCCGGGGCGAGGATGTGGTGCCCCTGTTCGGCACCAAGCGGCGCAAATACCTGAGCGATAACCTGGGCGCGCTGGACGTGGCCCTGAGCGCCCAGGAAGTGGCGCGGTTGGATGCCATCTTCCCCGCCCACGCCGCCGCCGGCGAACGCTATGGCGCCGAGGGCATGGCCACCGTGGGCCATTGATCGCGGGCCGGCGGCCTCGGAGTTCGCGGTCCGCCGGGCCGCTGCTACCTTGAAACGGGCCGGGTCTGCTGGTCCGGGGTGCAGGGGGCGGCCCATTTGGGGTCGGCGGTGAACAGGGTGTCGGTGACCGTGTTCGGGCAGACCCCGGCCACCGCCTGGCGCAGCCGTTCGCGGACCTGGTCCAGCTCCGCCAGGCCGCCGGCCGGCGCGTAGCCCGCCGGTAGCACCACATGGGTCATCACATACAGCTGGCGCCCGGGGCGCACCATGCGCACTTCCAGCTGACGCACCGGCAGGTCCGCCAGGGCCCCTTCGATGGCGGCGCGCACCGGGCGGCGCAGTTGGCGGGGCGGGGCGCGGTTGAGCAGTTCCCGCAGGGCGCCACGGGCCATGCGTATCGGCATGCCCAGGCAGAACAGCACCACCGCGATCACCAGCACCGAATCCACGTAGGGCACGATTTGCTGCCAGCCCAGCCAGCGCGCCACCGGAATAAAGCTGAAGGTAAGCAGCACCGAGCCGGAGATCAGCGAGTTGATCAGCCAGTTCTCGAAATCCGCCCGCACCAGGGGCGTGTCCAGGCGTTCCTTGGCGCGGTACAGGGTCCAGGCGGTGAACGAGCAGGTCAGGGTGGCGAACAGGGCGTAGAGAATGGCCGGGCCGGCGACGATGGCGCGGCCGCCGGCGAACAGGGCCAGCACCGCGTCACCCAGGGCGAACAGGGAAACGCCCAGGATCAGCAGACCCTTGCCGGCGTTTACCAGGGATTCGAAATAGCCGTAACCGAACGGGAATTTACGGTCGTCCGGCTGGGCGGTGAGAGCACTGATGCGCACCGTGACCAGCGCCACCAGGAAGTAGACCAGGTTGAACAGGCCGTCCAGAAGAATGGCCTGGGAATGGGTGACGCTGGCGGCGGTGACCGCCGCGCTGCCCACCAGCAGTGCCATCAGCGCGGACAGAATCAGCACACCGCGTTCGGTTTTCATCGCCACCCTCGAGTCGCCGGCAAATGGAGCCGGCCAGTCTACCGCAAGTGGCGCTGGGCGCTCAGTCCTGGTCCTCGGAGAAACCCCGGTAGGCTTCCAGGGCCTTGCGCGTCACCACCGGTCCGGCGGCGCGGGCGAGAAAACGGCGGGTGCCCGGGCTGGCGGCGATCAGCACGCCGGCGGCCAGGGCGCCCACCGCCACCAGACTGCTGTTTTCACGGGTCCAGCGCAGGGCGCTGTCACCGATCAGTGGCCGCAGGCTGTCTTCCAGCCGGGCTTCCGCCGCCGGCGTCTGATGCCGGTCCGGCGTGTCCGGTTTGGACACCACCGCGCGCCTGACCAGCAGGGCCAGCAGCACGGTGACCAGCAGCAGTCCCAGGCCGGTGTAGAGCGACGCCAGGGGCGCGCCCACGTGGGGCGCCAGCGCCAGCCAGCCCGCCGCCGCGAAACACAGCAGCGTGGCCAGGCCGGTCAACATGGCCAGCCACACCAGGGCGTTGAGACTGAACAGGGACGAGAGTGGCCGGCGCAGGTTCATGGGCTCAGCGGCTGATCAGTTTGCCAAGCAGAATGCCCACGCCGAACGCGGCGAATACGCTGGTCAGCGGACGTTCCTTGATGTGTGAACCCCATTGCTCGGTGTGCATCTCGGCGCGGGCGCGCACGTCGTCGAACTGGGCGCGAGCCTGTTCCACGCCGGCCTGGGCTTTCTGTTGGGAGTTGCGCTTGGCGGCCTCGGTAAGGGCACCGAGATCACGGCGCAGTTGTTCGATGTCTTTCTTGAGCGCTTCGGTTTCCTGGCTCATGTCACCACCTCCTGTCGGTTGAATGCGTGTCCGTTAACAGGTCCTGAGCATAGACAAGGTGGGCGGTGGCTGCCTATAGACGTGGATCAGAAAAACCGCTGGTGAATCGGTGGTGGGGCGTCGAAGGGCCGCCCGGCGCGGGCCGGGCGGCTTTGCAAAAGATTGATAAAGCCAGCCGTTCAGAGGTGTTTGATCAGCTCATCGGTGAACTCGTCGGTGGACGCGTTGCCGCCCAGGTCCGGAGTCACCACCTTGCCTTCGCCCACCACATGGCGGATGGCGGTGCGCAGACGTCCCGCTTTTTCGTTCATTTCCAGGTATTCGAGCATCATGCCGGCGCCCAGCATCAGCGCGGTGGGGTTGGCCACGCCCTTGCCGGCGATGTCCGGGGCGCTGCCGTGCACCGCCTCGAAAATACCCCGGTGTTCGCCGATGTTGGCGCCGGGGGCGAGCCCCAGGCCGCCGGTGAGGCCGGCACACAGATCGGAAAGAATGTCACCGAACAGGTTGGTGGTGACGATCACGTCGAAGCGGTGCGGGTTCATCGCCAGCTGCATGGCGCAGTTGTCGACGATCATTTCCTCATGCTCGATGTTCGGGTATTCCTCGGCCACCGAGCGGGCCACGCTGAGAAACAGGCCGGAGGTGGATTTCATGATGTTGGCCTTGTGCACCACGGTGACCTTGCGGCGGCCCAGGCGTTGGGCGGCTTCGTAGGCGAAACGCATCAGCCGCTTGGATTCCTTGCGGGTGATCACGCTGCGCAGCTCGGCCCGTTCGCCGTCGTCGCTGACCATCTGGCCTTCGCCGGAATAGATGCCTTCGATGTTCTCGCGGATGGTGAGGATGTCCACGTTGTCATAGCGCGAGCGCACCCCGGGGATGGACAGCGCTGGGCGCAGGTTGGCGAACAGATCGAAGTGCTTGCGCAGGGTCACGTTCACCGAGCGGAAGCCCTTGCCCACCGGGGTGGTGATCGGGCCTTTCAGGGCCACCGTGTTCTTCTCGATCATGTCCAGGGTTTCCTGGGGCACCAGATCCAGGCCCTGATCCAGGGCGGTCTGGCCGGCAATGGCCTCATCATAGGCAAAGTCGCACTCCAGGGCGTCCAACAGTCGCAAGGTGGCCTTTACGATGTCCGGACCAATGCCGTCGCCGGGAATAACGGTTACGCGTGTCTGCGCCATGGAAGAACTCCTCTGATTATCGGGTTGGATAATGAATTGGCTGGCCTCCACCGTCGATACGACTTTCGCAGCGTTGGTGAACGGGCCGGGTCTGGGATCACCAGGAGGGCGCCATTCTAGCAGACCGGCGCCGCTTCGTGGGGGCGTGAAGGCAAGCTTCATGCCAGAGGTTTCATGGTGCGGACATCGGCGTCATCATATCCCCTGTTTTTTCCGACGGGGGACAGACCCAATGTGGTTATCGGTGGTAGCGATCTCGGTGGGGGCGGCGCTGGGCGCCAATCTGCGCTGGCTGTTGAGTCTCGGGTTGAACGCTCTGTTTCCGGCCATCCCGCTGGGTACCCTGGCCGCCAATCTGCTGGGCGGCTGGCTGATCGGCGTGGCCCTGGGCGTGTTCGCCGGCCTGCCGTCGCTGACCCCGGAATGGCGCTTGCTGGTGGTGACCGGCTTCCTCGGCGCCCTCACCACCTTCTCGTCGTTCTCCGCGGAGATGTTCATCAATCTGCAGGCGGGCCGCTGGGGGCTGGCCACGGCGGGTATCGCCGCCCATGTGGTCGGCTCCCTGTGCATGACCGGGCTGGGCCTGGGCATGGTGGCCCTGGCCCGTCACTGGCTGACGCGCTGACCGCCCGGCGCGCTCAGGCGCGGGCGGTCTCCGGGTACTCGCCGCGCAGCTTGACCACGTCCGCCCGGGGCGGATTGCCGAACAGGCGGCTGTATTCGCGGCTGAAATGGGACGGGCTTTCATAGCCCACCCGGAAGCTGGCGGTGGCCGCCTCCAGGCCCTGGGCCACCATCAGCCGGCGTGCCTCGTGGAGGCGCAGCTTCTTCTGGAATTGCAGCGGTGACATGCGCGTCACCTGTTTGAAGCTGTGGTACAGGGCGGACTCGCTCATGTTCGCCATGTCCGCCAGTTCCCGGACCCGCAGCGGTTCACTGAAGCGGTCCTTGAGCACCGAGATCACCTTGGACACCCGGTGCACCTGGCTGTCCGCCACGGCCAGTTTGCGCAGGCGCGGGCCGATCTCCCCGGTCAGGGCCCGGTACAGAATCTCGCGCCGCGCCAGCGGCGCCAGAATCGGCGCGTCGGCGGGCGTATCAAGCAGTTTCAACAGCCGCAGCATCGCTTCCACCTGACTCTTCTCCGCCTGCACCCGGCCCAGGCCGCAGGCGCTTTCCGCGCACTCGGGGTGGTCCTCCATATGCAGGATGGCATCGCCCAGCTCCAGCATCAGGTCGGTGACTTCCTGGGGATCGATGGTCAGCTTCAGACCCAGGTAGGGCTGTTCCGGGGACGCCTGGGTGATCTTGCCGAGCACCGGCAAATGCACCGACGACACCAGACAACTCAAGGGCCCGTAATCCAATTCCCGGTCGCCCAGCCAGATGGTCTTGGCGCCCTGGGCGATCAGGCACAGGGACGGATCATAGATCGAGGACCCCATGCAGCTGTTGGTGGAGTCGGCCCGGAACAGCTCCAGGCCGGCGATGGACGTGGTATTGAGCCCCTCGTTGGGGGCCCACTTCTGGATCTGGCGGGAAAGAGTTTTCGCCAAGTGGACCAGTTCGGGATCGGGCAGGTTGTGAAGCGGTGGGCGGGCGGTCACGGGGCGTCCTCCGGTCGGCGGCAAAACGGTGGTGGCATCGATAAGTGGTGAGTCTACGCCCGTATTTTGGGGGCTTTATGGCAAAAAGCCAGATGTTTGCAGAATTGGGCAAGCACTGGGGAGAAACGGGCAATCCCTTCCCATTCCGCCCTGGAATGGGGCCAGCCCCGCACACCGCGCCGGCGGCTTCGTGGCGTTGCTCTGCAGAATCAGGCAAGTAAGAGGGAGGAACTCGATAACGCCGCCGGGGCGCCCGCCACTACAGTACGTCCCCATGAACACCCCTCTCAGAATAATAAACGTTTCGGGCTTGACCTGAACTTAAGTTGAGGAACTACCGTTCACCGCCTAACGCATACGGAGTAACAAACCATGGAAAATATCAACGGCGCCCCGGTGGCGGGCGCGGGCCTTTACTGGGGGCTGGCCACGCTGCTGGTGGCGGGGCTGCTGTTGCTGGCCGGCTGCGATGCCCGTGGTGAAGCGGAAGCCGCCGCGCCGCCGGCTGCGCCGGTGGATGTGGCCCGGGTACTGGTGGAACCGGTGACCCTGTGGGAAACCTTCACCGGCCGGGTGGAAGCCCCGCAGACCGTGCAACTGCGCCCCCGCGTCACCGGCTATATCGACGAAGTGGCCTTTCAGGAAGGCGAGCTGGTGGAAGCCGGTGCCTTGCTGTTCCGCATTGATCCGCGCCCCTATGAGGCCCGCGCCCGGGCCGCCAGGGCGGCGGTGACCCAGGCCCGCAGCCAGCGTCAGCTCGCCGAGGGCGAGGCCGGCCGGGCCCGCAAGCTGCTGGACGCCCGCGCCATCTCCCGGGAGGAGTACGACCAGCGCCAGGCCGCGCTGCTCAACGCCCGCGCCCTGGTGGACGAGGCCGAAGCGGCCCTGGTCAGCGCCGAGCTGGACCTGCGCTATACCCGCATCACCGCGCCAGTGGCCGGCCGTGCCGGCCGCGCCCTGGTCACCAAGGGCAACCTGGCCAACGCCGACCAGACCCTGCTGACCACGGTGGTCTCGGTGAACCCTTTGCACGTTTACTTCGACAGCAACGAGTCCGACGCCCAGGGCGCCCAGGGGCTGATGGAGCAGGGAAAGAGCGCCAAGGTGCGCGTCGGCCTGAGCGGCGAGACCGGGTTCCCCCACCAGGGCGAACTGGACTTCGTGGACAACCAGCTGAACCCGGACACCGGCACCCTGCGCTACCGGGCGGTGCTGCCCAACCCGGATGGCATTTTTAGGCCCGGCCAGTTCGCCCGGGTGGAAATGGCGGTGGCCCGCCTGGACCGGGCGGTGCTGATCAACCGCAAGGCGGTGCTCGCCGATCAGGACCGGCGCTTCGTCTACGTGGTCGGTGACGACAATAAGGTAGCCCGCCGGGCGGTGGTCACCGGCCGCGAGGTGGACGACCTGATCGTGGTGCGCCAGGGGCTGGAGTCCGGGGACCGGGTGATCGTCAACGGCACCCAGAAGGTGTTCGCCCCGGGCCAGCCGGTGGCGCCCAACCCCATCGCCATGCGCGAGCCGGCCGTCGAAGGCGAGGTCGCGCACCGCTAGCTAACCCCCACCACTTTTTCCCAGGGAACGACACACAGGCGGCGGGCATGGG
>CENV01023255.1_pt1 | contig 13409 bp, 14 predicted proteins | sample 530231 | NCBI WGS metagenome assembly CENV01 (sample SAMEA2619815, study PRJEB7988) | marine metagenome | biome: marine biome (ENVO:00000447); feature: surface water layer (ENVO:00002042); material: "saline water (ENVO:00002010), including plankton (ENVO:xxxxxxxx)" | depth 5 m | reverse complement strand
CCCACCCCAGTTGTCGGTGAGCAGGTAGGCCACCGCCAGGTTCTGACGTACCGGGCCCTTGCCGTCGCCGAGTTCCATGGCGGTACGCAGCTCATAGGCGGCGTCTTCATAGTCACCGACCATAAGCAGCACATAACCGTAGTCATTGCGCACTTGGGCCGAGGCGGGCGTGCGTTCGCGGGCAATCTCCAGGTGATGAAGCGCTTTCAGCACTTTGTCCTGCTTCAGCAGGACCATGCCCAGACCATGGTGGCTGCGCCCGGTGCCGCAACGGTCTACCAGGCCCTGGAAAATGGTCTCGGCCTTTCCCAGATGGCCAGTGGACGCCTGCAACTGGCCGTAACGCACCCAGTGGTCGACGGTTTCCATAGGCTTGGCTTCCAGCTGCGCCAGTGCCGCGTGGTTGCGCTCCCGGTTCATCAGGTTGTCGACCATGTCGAGCTGCACCTGTTGTTCCGGCTGGATGCGGGCGGAGCAATTCAACCGGTCCAGATCGTACGGGTCGCCGGCTCTTTCGCTGGGCGGCTGCGAAGCGCAACCGGCCATCAGCACGCTGGCCATGATCCCCATCGCTATTTTTTGCATCCGTTGCTCCTGGTCTTCGTTGTTCGTTCGAGCGCGCACCCGCGCTTGTTGTTAAAGAATACCGCTAACGAGAAAGTGCCTCGGCAATAGAGATCACCGCCGGGCCGCCGATCAAAATGAACAATGCGGGCAGCATGAACGCCATCATGATCACCGTCATCTTGGCGCCGATACGGTTGGTTTCCTCGCGTACGCGGTTACGTTCCACGTTCTGTGCTTCTTCGATGATTTGATCGAGGCTGAGGGAAACACCGGCGCCAAGCTGGCTGCTTTGCTTCATCAGCACCACATAGTTACGCAATACGGGAATGCGACGGTTCTCGCCGAGTTCATCCAACGCCTGGGAGCGTTCAGCACCCGATTCCATCAACCGGTTAAAGCGATCGAGGCGTGCGGAGAGCATTGGCAGAAGCGGCCTCGCCTGGTTGGCGATCAAACGCAGCACCCGCTCCAGGGACAGTCCGGCCTCCATCAACATACGTGTCAGATGGCACAACTCCACCGCCTCCAGGTTCTGCCGTTGTTCGGCGCGTTCCCCAATTGAGCGGATAGCGCGCCTGGGCACCAGAAACGACAGGGCCGCCACGATCATTCCCCCGATCGGCCCAAAGAACACGAAGCCGATGATCACAACCACCGCCGGCAGGATCCAACAGAACAGCAGGTATAGAAGCTGCGCCTGCTCGCGGGTGCGCCCGGTGGCGGCATAGGCCTCGCGAATATCCTCGAAGTCACCCCGTGCAATGGACGACTCCGTGAACCGGCTGGCAAACCTGGACAACCAGAAATTGGAAGCGTCTTCATCCTGATCGGCGAGACGGTGCAGACGTGCATTGATCCGGGCGCGACGGGCCCATTGCGGCGCCTTTGCCCAGGCCACCCAGATGGCGAGAAACGAGATTGCGGCCGCGGATATAAACCAAACACTATTCACGTCCGACCCCCTGGATCATCCGCCAGATAATGATCACGCCCAGGGTCTGAAGGCCACCGGCAATGGCGAGCATCGTATGCCCGGTGTCGGTGTCCAGCAGAACCCGGGAGTAGTTCTCGTTAATCAGAATCATGTACGCGGCCAACCCCAGCGGCAACAGCGCGAAGGCGGCGGCGGTGAAGCGTGTTTCCGCGGTGGCCGCCATGAATTCGCGGCGCAGTTCCTGTTGCGAGCGCAGCGAGGTGGCCACCTGGGTCAGCACCGGGCGAATCGAGGAGCCGAAGCGCGACGACGTTCGCAACGCGATTGAGACCAGAACCAGCGACGGTATTCGGTAGAGGCCGCCGAAGTCCTCGAACAAACTGGTGTAGTCGCGGCCCGCTTCCACGGCGTTACGTAAACGGAACGCCAGTGGATCAAAAACCGGCGGCGCGTCGTTGAAGGATTCCACCAAGGCATTGTCCAGCGAGCGCCCGGCGCTCAGATAGCGCAGGGTGGTATCGATCAAACCGGGCAGCTCTTCGTAAATACGCCGCCGTTGCTGTTGGAAGCGAAAGCGCCAGTACATCCACAGCGCGATGGCGATCAGCCCGGCCGTGATCAGCGCGACCAGCGGGCCGTTGAGCACCAGCACCACCAGCAGGAATACCGCGACGATCAGACCGAAGACGGTTAATTGACCCTGGCTGAGGTGAATGTCCGCGCGAATCAGCACGCTTTCCAGCGGCGTCACGGTGACCCGGGCGGCGGTCTCGACGCCCAGATCCGCCCGGGTTTCCAGGCGCCGGCGGATGCCGTCATTCAGCGACCGCTTGATACGACGCCGCGCCCACAGCCACTGCAGTACCACCGTGATCAGCGCGAGCACGGCCAGCGTTTGCGCGGCGGCGAGCAGGGCCAGGGCACTCATGACTCGTGGCTCCGGTACAGGTAGTCCATGTGATAGGCGTCGGTCTCGGTGGGCGTGAGCGCGACGACCTCGCTGACCATGCGGCGGCCATCGGGCATCCGCACCAGTTGAATAATGATGTCCAGGGCGGAACCGATAAGCCGGCTGATGGCACGCTCGCTGGCGTCGTAACCGCTGACCGCCAGCAGGGTTTCGATCCGCACCAGGGCGTCCCGGGTGGTGTTGGCGTGGATGGTGCTCATCGAACCTTCGTGGCCGGTGTTCATGGCCTGCAGCAATTCAATGATTTCCGCGGAACGCACCTCGCCGAGAACAATGCGGTCCGGCCGCATCCGCAGGGAGTTCACCACCAGCTCCCGGGCGGTGATACGGCCTTTGCCTTCGGTGTTGGCCGGACGTGTTTCCAGGCGCACCACATGGGGATGGTTGAGCACCAGCTCGGCGGAGTCCTCGATGGTGAGGATCCGTTCCGCGCGGGGGATGTACTGGCTGATCAGGTTCAGCATGGTGGTCTTACCGGTGCCGGTGCCGCCGCTGATAATGATATTGCGGCGCGATTCCACCGCGCGGATCAACACGTCCAGACAGGCGTCGGTCATCGAGCCGTTTTCGATCAGCTGCTGGGCGGACAGGTGGTTACCGGTGAACTTACGGATACTGATGGTGGGCCCGTCCAGGGCCAGCGGCGGGATGATCGCGTTGACCCGCGAACCGTCCGGCAACCTGGCGTCCACCATCGGGCTGGCTTCGTCCAGGCGCCGGCCCAACGGCGCCAGCATGCGGCGAATCACCCGGGTGACGTGGTCATCGTTGATGAACCGGGTGTTGGCTCGCTGCAGAACCCCGGCCACTTCCACGAAAACATGCTCCGGGCCATTCACCAGAATATCGTTGACGCTGGTGTCCGCCAGTAACGGCTCCAGCGGGCCGAAGCCGGTAACTTCATCGAGAATATCGCGGACCAGCTGGTTCAGGTCCTGGGTGGATAGCGGCACCCGGTTATGGGAAATGTACTGCCCGACATGATTGCGGGTGAATTCGGCCAGGGCATCGCGGGTCGCCTTGCCGACTTCGATGCCTTCTTCATCCAGACGCTCCACCACCCAGCGATGGGTCCGCTCTTTGAGCTGCTGGTACTCCTGATCGAAACGACCGGCCACGGCTTAACTCCCCAGCAATCGCGTCAGAAAACCACCGCGTCGCGGTTCGTCGCTCTGGCCGTGGCCGTCGAGCGCATCCAACAGGTCGCCCAGCCGGCGGCTGTAGGCACACCGGGGCGACTGCTCGAGAATCGGCCGACCACTGTTCACCGCCAGCAGGCGATGACGCCAATCCATCGGCAAGGTGCCCGCCAGCGGCGCGCCGACGGTATCACTCAGCTCGTCGGCGTCCGGCGGCACGCCACTGTCGTAACCGTCCACCACCAGCCCGATATGGCCCTCACGGCCGAGATGGGAGCCCCAGTCATGGACCAGGGCCCGGGCGGCGTGGGCGTGATCCACCAGCGGGTGAATGCCGACCAGAAGATGGCGGGTGTGCACGCCCAGGGCTCGCACCCAGTACTCGCTTTGCAGCGAGGCCACGTTGATGGTGATGTGATCGAACATCTCCATCAACCGGTTCAACGCGATGAACAGATCCGCGCTGCGGTCGCCGTCCAGAGCCCGGTTGCCGATGCCACCGGAGAGCAACCGCAGGCCGGGCCGGAACTCTTCCAACGCCGTATCGATCAGCGTCTCGTCCAGGGTTTCCGGGTTGGCGAGCAGGTTATCCAGAGTGAATTCGATGCTGGTGTCGAGATAGAACACCCCTCGCTCGCGGGGCTGGGTGTCGATGGCCAGGCAGCGCCAGTTGGGGTGGCGCTGATTAATGCCAATGGCGAGATTCTGCGCCAGGAAGCGTGTGTCCACGGTGGGATCGGCGCCGGTCACCAGCGTCAGATTGTTTACCGAGGAGCGGCTTTCGTCGCCGTAATGCCCGCTGCGCACCAGCTGATGACGGCGCAGCCGGTCGCGGATTTCACCGGCGTCGTTGCCGGCCAGGAAGCTGTCCCGGGCGCCGGCGCGCATGCTTTGCAGCAGCAACTCCTGGTTGGAGCGCGTGCACACCGTGATCACCGTGACCCAGGGCCGGGCGCTGGTCAGCGCGGTAATGATCGCCAGGGATTGATCCATATCCGCTTCATTGATCTCCACCAACACCACATGGGCGGTGGTCGCTTCCAGCAGGCGCAACACCCGGGTGAGATCAGCCCGGCTGACGAATTCCACGCGAAACGGCTCTTCGATAACCCGGTCCAGCCAGGCTTTGATGCCGGGGTCGTCGACCACCGAGAGGACAATATCGTTATCGCTCACCAGCTCACTCCATGACGAATGGGTTGCGAGCCACCACGCGGCTCGGTGGCCATATCCAGCCATTGCGTGCTGCTTTCCCGGTAGGCGCCGCCCGGCAAGGTCACCGGCGGATCGCCCGCCTTGCGGGGGGTCACCAGATGGGGGGTGACCACCATCACCAGCTCCTTGTCGTCCCGGGAAATCCGGCTGGAACGGAAGAAAGCACCAAGCACCGGAATATTGCCCAGGCCGGGAATACGGTCGCTGTTGTTAATGGTGCTGCGGCTCACCAGACCACTGATGATGAAGGTTTCACCGGGCGCCAGGGACACCGTGGTTTCCGCCCGCCGGACCCGCAGCCCGGGCACGGCCACGCCGCCGGTTTCCACGCCGGCGGAGAAATCCAGCTCGCTGACTTCCGGCGCCACCTTGAGAATGATCTGCTCGTCGCTGATCACCGTGGGCGTCAGGCTCAGGCCGACCCCGAATTCCTTGAATTCGATCTGGATGCCATCGGTATTACTCCGGGTGGGGACGGGGAATTCGCCGCCGGAAAGAAACGAGGCGCTCTGACCGCTGAGACTGGTCAGCGACGGCTCCGCCAGGGTGTAGGCGAAACCGCCCCCTTCCAGCGCATTGATGATGGTCAACGAATTACTGCCGATGCCGAACAGGTTGAAACCGTCGGAACTGAGCGAGTTCTGCGCCGCGCCCGGGCCGGAAAAACCCCGGTAACCGGCGCCGGGAGGCGCGATGCCCACCGCGGAGTTACCGTCATCGAACAGATTGGCGTAATAGATGCCCAGGCTGTTCAGTTCCGAGCGGCTCACTTCCAGCACACGGATGTCGGTCTGCACCTGGGTGCCGTAGGGCAGGTTGCCGCCCAGCGTGGTGGCCACCGCCACGCTACTGCGCATCGGCCGGCTTTCGCCCCGTTGCCAGATAGTGATCTCGGACGAGCCTTCCTTGAAGGCCGTAACCAACACTTCCTGGCTGCCGCTGACGGTGAGCTTGGCGACCTCCGGGTTGGAGGTCGCCACCTTGGTGATCGGCGCGGAGAAATTCAGTACTTTCTGGTCGCCGGGCGCCATGCGCATGGATTCATCCATGGCGGCGGCCTGGCCGCCGGCAAACAGCATCAGCACCAGCAGCAGCCGCGCCCCCAGGCCGAAGCGTTGTTTATTGCACATAGGTGCTCCTTGATTCCGCGCCCTCGAAAACCTGCACGCGCCGGCCCGGAGAAGGCTTCGGCGCGGCGGCCGGCGCGGCTTTTTCGCGCTCGGGGAAGAAGTCGTCGAAGTAGAAGGGTTTCTGTTCCGCCTCTTCGGCGGCGGCGAGGGCCTGGTCGCCATCGCCGGCGGGCTCGTCCGTATCGCCGGCCGGCGTGTCGCCGCGCTCACCGGCCACCACCGCGAGGCGCACCTTGCCTTCGGAGGACGCCAGCATCAGCGCGGAAACGCGCTCTTCAGGCACGGACAGCACGGCGGTGTTATTGCGGCGCCGGGCGGTCTCATCTGCATCGTCCGCGCCGGCGGACAAGGCGCCGTAAACCGCCAATACCGGCACGTCGCGCAGCATCACCAGCGCCACGGGGGCGTCTTTATCGGAGCGGCGGAAGGCGGTGACCACATCGACCCGGTCGCCAGGCTGGAGCAGGCCACCGGCGCTCACCACATCGTCCACGGAAATGGCGATGGCACGCTGGCCTTCCGGCAGGTTGGCGGGCAAGGAGCCGCCGCTTTCCAGGTGGTGGTTGGAGAGAAGTTCGCCCGGACGGGCATAACGGCGCAGCTCACGACCGATCACCGCTTCGTCGGCGCCCAGGGCGTCGCTGATCTGAGTAGGCGAGGTCACCACCGCCAGGCTGTCCTCACCGAGGGTGTCGCCGGCGTTCAATGGCTGCCGCAATACCCAGTATTCGTAGGATGGCGCGGCCTCTTCCTGGTCAGTCTGGCTGGCCGCGTCCGATGGTGTGATAGTGACCGGCTCCGGATCCCGGCTTAGCCCCACGACCGCCAGAATCAGCGCCAGCAAGGCCAGCACCAGGGCCGGCAGCATATACAAAATCTTTGATCCCATATCCCCTCCGAAACATCCGTGTTCGTATACTGCTTATCATTCTAGTCAGAAGGCGACGTAGGCCTCCGCTGTCAGGGTGTCCGGTAACGGTGGAAAGGTCCCCAACATGCCGAAACTCATCACCGGCACGATGGGGTTTTCCTTATAGTTGTAGGTCACCTCGCAGCGGATCATCTTCACGCCACCGACCTCTGTTGTGCCGCAAAACCCGTCTTCAGAGCCTTGCGCGCCGCTTATCGGAGCGGGCAGTCGACTCAACAGGTCGGCGAGAACACTATTCGCCCGCCCTTCAACCGCGCTTTCCAGGCCACCTTCGTCTTCGTGGTCCGCGGAGCGGTCCACGTACAAGGCCGCCGCCACCGCGCGGTCCACCACGTTCTGCAACCGGTACTGGCTGAAGAATACGATGCCATAGAGGGCGGAGGCGTAGAGCATCGCGACCACGAAGGGGAAGAGAAACAAAAATTCTATCGCTACAGAGCCAGCGATAAAACGTCTCCTCCTTCTACACATGTGGCCCCATAACATCATGCGTAGCTCTAGTCCGCGCCGGTAGCAGCGTCCTTAGCGGCCTCCCCACCAGCCTTAAAAATATCGCTAAAGGCCGTGGATATAGCAGCCCGGACATCGGTGTTGGTCGAAAGGAAGACCAAGATCGCGATGATTACCGCTGCCAGCATGATGTACTCCAAGGCGCTGGCGCCACGCTGCTTGTCGGCCTGGGTACGGCCACGGCAGAACAGCCGGGCGGCGAGTTGTTGCGAGACGTTGGTGAAGATAGTCAGTGATTTCATGTGGAGCTCTCCCTTAAACCCAAATTACGATCAGTGACGATTCCTTTCCGATAGTAGATATTTTGTGAACCACTTCACAAGCACCCACTTTTGCATATCCTTCGCTCAAACCCTTTAAAATCAATAATTTATGTGAAACGTCGACGGATGTCCGGTGTTATGAAAGCGACGACCGGTTGTTCTTATTCTTTTGTTACCGCGTTTGTTGTTACGTTTCCATCTTTTCGGCGGCGTAACATCGCTCTGCCAGTATGCGTCTTTTGCTACTCGTACAAAAAGACCAACTTTGTACTGTTATGAAATTTATTGTTATTGACGTGATGAAGCAGTGAAGCATGGTCAGGGCCAGGGCGAACGCACGGACATAAAAAAACCCGGTGTGACCATCAGCCACACCGGGTTTTCGTTGTCCCTTGCCAGGCAGGACGCTTACTTGATCTTGGCTTCCTTGTAGATCACGTGCTTGCGGACCACGGGATCGAACTTCTTGGTCTCCATCTTTTCGGGATGCAGACGCTTGTTCTTGGCGGTGGTGTAAAAGTGCCCGGTGCCCGCTGAGGAGACCAGACGAATTTTTTCACGAATCGGACCAGATGCCATGATTCAGCTCCTTGGGCTCAGGCGCGCGCGCCGCGGGCGCGGATATCGGCCAACACGGACTCGATACCCTTCTTGTCAATGATACGCATCCCTTTGGAGGACACACGCAGGCGCACGAAGCGCTTTTCGCTCTCCACCCAAAAGCGATGGTAGTGGAGATTCGGCTCGAAACGACGCTTGGTCTTGATGTTCGAGTGGGACACGTGGTGGCCCGTTACCGGCCGCTTCCCGGTTACCTGGCAAACTTTGGACATGATCTTGCTCCCGTGATGCAACACAATTGGGGCGGGGCAGCCCCGGAAAAGGCGCGTTTTATACCAAAACCCGGGGCGGGGATCAAGCCATTCCGGCATTTACCGGCAAATATCACACCCAGCCGCGGCGGCTGAACGACTCCCAATGACCGTCACCGATCACCAGATGGTCGAGGATGCGCACGTCGATCAGATCCAGCGCCCGGCGCAGCCGCTCGGTGACATCGCGGTCCGCCTGGCTCGGCTCGGCGACCCCGGAGGGGTGATTATGGGCCACGATCACACTGGCGGCGTTGTATTCCAGCGCCCGGCGGACCACCTCCCGGGGGTAAACGGCGGCACCGTCCACGGTGCCGTAGAACATCTTCTCGAAGCCGATCACCCGGTGCTTGTTATCCAGAAACAGCACCGCGAACACCTCGCAGGGCTCACCGCGCAGCTCGGCGGTCAACAACCGCGCCGCCGGCTCCGGGTTGTCCAGGCTGAAGCCCCGCTCCAGCTCCGTGGCCAGGTACCGCCGCCCCATCTCCAGGGCCGCCAGCACCTGGGCACAGCGGGAACCCGCCATGCCCGGCAGACGCGCCATGCGCTTGGGCGTCAGATCCAGCAGCCCGCGCAGGCCGCCGCTGCGGTCGAGAATGTCGCGCCCCAGGTCGACGGCGGTTCTGCCCCGGCTGCCGGTACGCAGAAAGATCGCCAGCAGTTCCGCGTCGCTGAGCGCGCCCGCGCCCCGCCCCAGCAGCTTTTCCCGGGGCCGTTCCTGTTTCGGCCAGTCGCTGATCGCCATACTCACCTCCCTGTGTTTGCTCATACCTTGGTGCTACCCTATGACGCCCCTAGTCTGCACAACCCCCCGGGGCGAGGGCAGACGACATCCACCATGGTTTGTGTCAGCCACAGCCCAAAATACTGTACGGAATGACAGCATGCAGCGACTGGTCAATAAACGGATCCTCCTCGGTGTCACCGGAGGCATCGCCGCCTACAAGAGCGCGGATCTGGTCCGCCGGCTGCAGGACGCCGGCGCCGAAGTGCGCGTGGTCATGACGCAGGGCGCCTGTGAGTTCATCACCCCGCTCACCATGCAGGCGCTGTCCGGGCACCCGGTGCACACCGATCTGCTGGACCCGCGCGCCGAGGCCGCCATGGGCCACATCGAGCTGGCCCGCTGGGCGGACCTGGTGCTGATCGCTCCGGCCTCGGCGGATTTCCTCGCCCGCCTGGCCTACGGCCACGGCAACGACCTGCTCGCCACCCTGTGCCTGGCCACCGGCGCCCCGGTGGCGGTCGCCCCGGCCATGAACCAGCAAATGTGGGCGGATCAGGCGACCCAGAAGAACCAGCTGATCCTGCAGGAGAAGGGCATCCATATCTTCGGCCCCGGCGCCGGCAGCCAGGCCTGCGGCGAAGTGGGCCCGGGGCGCATGCAGGACCCGGCGGAGATCATTCAGCAGGCCGCGGAAGTGTTCGATTACGAACTGCTCACCGGCAAACATCTGGTGATCACCGCCGGCCCCACCCGGGAGCCGATCGACCCGGTGCGCTACCTGACCAACAAGAGCTCCGGGAAAATGGGCTTCGCGCTGGCCCAGGCCGCCGCCGAGGCGGGGGCGCGTGTCACCCTGATCGCCGGCCCCGTGGCCCTGGACACCCCCAACCGGGTTAACCGCATCGACGTGGTCCGGGCCGAGGACATGTATGAGGCCAGCCTCAAGGCGGTGGAAGAGGGCTGCGATATCTTTATCGCCACCGCCGCCGTGGCGGATTACCGGCCCACCGTCACCGCCGACCACAAGATCAAGAAATCCACCGAGGAAATTCACCTCACCCTGGTGAAGAACCCGGACATCATCGCCGCCGTGGCCAGCCACGCCAAGCGGCCCTTCACCGTGGGCTTCGCGGCGGAAACCCAGGATGTGATTGAATACGCCCAGGGCAAACTGAAGAGCAAAAAACTGGATATGATCGCCACCAACGACGTGTCCGGCACCAATGTGGGCTTCAACAGCGACAATAACGCCCTCACGGTGATCTGGCCGGGCGGGCACAAGGTGCTGCCGCTCGCCTCCAAGGCGCAGATCGCCAAACAACTGATCGAGCTGATCGCGATCCGCCAGAGCTGAAAAACCACTGACCGCTGAGACCATCAATGCAACTGCAATACCGGCTTCTTGATGCCCGCCTGGGCGACCAGTTTCCCCTGCCCGCCTACGCCACCGACGGCTCCGCCGGCCTCGACCTGCGCGCCATGGTGGAGGCGCCGCTGACCCTGAACCCCGGCGACACCGAGCTGCTGCCCACCGGGCTGTCCATCCATATCGGCGACGCCGGCTATGCGGGGATGATCCTGCCGCGTTCCGGGCTGGGCCATAAGCACGGCATCGTGTTGGGCAATCTGGTGGGGCTGATCGACTCGGACTACCAGGGCCAGTTAATGGTGTCCTGCTGGAACCGGGGCAACAGCGCCTTCACCATCGAGCCCGGCGAGCGCATCGCGCAACTGGTGATCGTGCCGGTGATGCAGGTGGCGCTGACGCAGGTGGATGAGTTCGACGACAGTGCCCGCGGCGAGGGCGGCTTCGGCCACAGCGGCCGTCAGTAAGCACCACGGGCCTCACCGAAACGCCGCGACCACAGAACGGCGACGGGACGGCTAGGGGGGAACGAATGGGGAACGAACACAAGGTTCTGACCAGGCCGGCATGGCTGCTCGCACTGCTGGGCCTGGTGCTGATCGGCGCCGGCTTCAGCCTGTGGCACCAGCATCAACACGACCAGGCACGAACCGCCGCCGCGGATCAGGCCCGGCAACTGGCCGGCTCCCTGGCCGGAGAACTCGGCCAGCGGGTGAACCGCCACCGCGCGCAGCTGGAACAAGTTTCCGGACGTTCTGATTCCCGTTTGCCCGCCGCCGACCAGGCCCTGACGCCCACCCCTTGGCAGGATGACACCCGTCTGCTGCGCGTACCCGACGGCCACCCCGGTGAGGAACAGCTATCGTTCACGCTGCGCGAACTGCTGCATAACCTGCGCGAACGGGGGGAAGTGGTGGTCTCCAGCAAGGGCGGTGAACAGCCGGCGCTGCTGATGGCACGCACTACACCCGGCGGCGCCGTGATCCTGGAGCACGACCTCAGGCCCTGGCTGGACAGCCTCGATCAACGCCTGCCCCAGGGCAGCGCCCTGACGCTGAGTCATGGCGACCTGACCCTGATCCGTCGCGGCCGGACCGGGGGCGCCAGCGCCACCGCCAGCGCCCGGGGCGGGCCCTTCAACCTGACTCTGGTGGTGCCTCCCACGCCGCCGTCCTGGCAAAGCCTGCTGTTGCCCGCAGGCATCAGCGCGGCACTGGTGCTACTGGCGATCTACGCGGTGTTCGCCAGGCTGGCCCGGCGGCGACCCGCACCGGCACCGGTCGCCGACCGCCGCGCCGACAGTGCGCCCGCCCGTCCGGCGGCGCCAGCGGCGGCGTCGCTGCCGCCGGCCCCGGAACCGGAGCCGGCGCCTGAAACTCCCGAGCCAGAACCAGAACCCGGCCCGGCGCCGCCGCAAGCGCTGTTCGCGCCCGACGGCATTTGCGCCACCGACGACACACCCCTGGACGGCACCGCCCTGGAGCAGCTCGGCCGGGCGATCGGCAGCGAAGCGGGCGCGGCCGGCCAGCACACCCTGTTTGTGGTCTGCACGGGCGAGGCCGACGCCAAGGCGGCGCTGATCGACGGCCTGATGGCCAGCGGCCGCCAGGTGGTGGATCTTGGCGAGGCACCGCCGGCGGTGCTCCACTACGCCACCGAAGTCTTGGAAAGCCAGAGCGGCGTCTGCCTCACCGGCGACGGCGACCAGCGGGCTCTGGACGTGGTCATCAACAGCGAGCTGCTCCACGGTGACCGGCTGCTCACCCTGCGTGCTCGGCTGCTGGCACGGAATCTGGATGAGGGCAGCGGAGAACGGGAACAGCGCGACATCAACGACCGCTATCTGAACGCCGTGGCGGACGACATTATTCTGGCGCGCCCGATGTCGGTGGCGGTGCAGGGCACCGGCGCCACCGCCGGCCTGGCGCCACGGCTGCTCGGCGAGCTGGGCTGCAAGGTGGTCACCGTGGAGGGCACCGACGTGGACGCCCTCGCCCGCACGGTGGGCGAGCAAAACCTGAATCTGGGCCTGGCGTTCGACGCCGGCGGCGGCCTTTCCCTGGTCGCCAGCGACGGCCGCCTGATCGCCGCCGACCGGCTGCTGATGCTGCTGGCCCGGGATCTGCTGGAGCGCAATCCGGGCGCCGATGTGCTGTTCAACATGACCGATAACCAGGCCCTGGCCGGCCTGATCCGCCAGCAGGGCGGCCGGCCGGTGATGGACGACGGCGGCCCGGCCCGCCTGCGGGCGCGCATGAAAGAATTGGCCGTGCCCCTGGCGGGAGAGGCGAACGGGCATATATTCTTCGCCGACCGCTGGTACGGATTCAGCGATGCCCTCTACGCCGCCGCCCGACTTTTGGAGGTACTCTCCCTGCAGGCGGGCAACAGCGCCGAGGCGTTCGCCCCTTACACGGATACTTTTTGACCGGTTGGAGAAAGCAGACATGGACACCAAGAGCGCCCAGGAAACCGCCCGCGTTCTGATTGAAGCGCTGCCTTATATTCAGCGCTTCGCCGGCACCACCGTGGTGATCAAATACGGCGGCAACGCCATGGAAAACGACGAGCTGAAGAACAGCTTCGCCCGCGACGTGGTGATGATGAAGCAGGTCGGCATCAATCCGGTGATCGTCCACGGCGGCGGCCCGCAAATCGGCGATCTGCTCAACCGGCTCGGCAAGGAGAGCAAGTTCGTCCAGGGCATGCGCGTCACCGACCGGGAGACCATGGACGTGGTGCAGATGGTGCTCGGCGGCCTGGTCAACAAGGACATCGTCAA
>CENV01019404.1_pt1 | contig 13556 bp, 11 predicted proteins | sample 530231 | NCBI WGS metagenome assembly CENV01 (sample SAMEA2619815, study PRJEB7988) | marine metagenome | biome: marine biome (ENVO:00000447); feature: surface water layer (ENVO:00002042); material: "saline water (ENVO:00002010), including plankton (ENVO:xxxxxxxx)" | depth 5 m | reverse complement strand
AATAGTAAAATAAACCTAATAATATATATTAGGAGAAATTTATGGGAGTACCTGCACTAATACCAATAGCCGCTGGAGTTGGAAGTTTTCTATTAGCGAAAGCAAGTGGAGCAAGTAATCGAGACTCACTTATCGCAGGTGGTATAGGTGCGTTAAGTGGTTATGGATTAGCTGGTGGTGGAATCGGAGGTAAAACTCTTACTGGAGCTTTTGGAACAGGTACTCCAGGTGGACTGTTAAATATTAAAGCATTAGGAACTGCTGGTGCTATAGGAAGTGGTGTCGGAGCAGGAACTTTATTTTCAGCAATGGCAGCCCCAAAACCAGCACCAGTAGATATGTCAGGACAACAATTTGTAACTGATTTTAAGGGTGTTGCCCCTCAAGCTTATGACCAAGCAACACAAAATTTACAAGGTATTACTCAAAGGGCAACTTATGCACCAGACCCAGCTCAACAAAGTGTGTATGATTTTGAACAAAACCCTATGTATACTGCGAAAGAAGGTGGGTTAGCTGAGATAAAAAGATTTAGAGAAGGTGGTGTGAATTTTTTACCAAGTAAAACTGACCACGATGAAAAGGATTTTAATAATTATGTGAGAGCTACTGGGTATGTTGAAGATGGTAGTGGCAACGGAAACAAAGATGAAGACACAATGTTAGCACAATTAGCTGATGGTGAATTTGTTAGCAGAGCTGATGCAGTATTAGGTGCAGGAATAATGGAAGGTGCAAATCCTGATGATTTTAAGGAGATGCGTAGAATGGGAGCTAAGTTTTTTTATAAACAACAAGACCAATTAAAAAGGGTTTATGACATCACACAATGATGAACATAATTCCTTTAGATGTCGATATTTATTGGGATGAAGCTTCTGTAAGAATAAAAGAGGCGATAGAGTTAAGTAACGGAAGACATACACTTGAGACAACATTTAACTGTATCAAATCAAAACAAATGAGTTTATGGGGTGTAATTTATGGTGATATTTTGTTAAGTGTATTTGTAACTCAAGTTACCATTTACCCTAATAAAAAGGTATTATCTATTTTATTTTGTGGTGGCGAAGCTGTTATTAAATACATTAAAGAAATAGAAACTTTTTTTAAAAAACAAGCAATAGCTAATGGTTGCAAAGGTTTGGAAATTATAGGAAGAAAAGGTTGGTCTAAAATAATTAAAAACAAAAAAAATTTAGAGTTTGAAGATAAAGGAATTTTTTATGAAATGGATAGTTAAACTACTACCAAACAAATTTAAGATATGGCTATATGAAACACTATATTGCGATATCTCAAGTCAAGGTGAATATGAAGATACAGAACTTGCTCATATAAATCCTTATGAAGCAAAACTTTTAAAAGAGTTGGGTGGGGCAGGAAAAGTAAATCCTAAAACAGGACTACGAGGTTTTTTTGGTGGTGGTGGCTCATCTCCTGCACCTGCACCTGCTCCTAGTGGTACAGGCAAACAAGAAACTATATCAAGAGAAGCTCCAGAAATAGAGGCTAGAAAACTTGCTTTATATGACCAAGCTATAGAACTAGCAAGAACACCTATGGAAATACCTGCATATCAGGTAGCAGGTCCTTCACCTTTGGAATCACAAGCTTTTACAAGAGCAACACAAACTGGCATAGGAGCAGTACCAGTTCAAGCTGGAGTTGGTAGCACAGTAGCCGCAGGGCAGGTGGCTATGCAAGATATTACGCAACAAGGAGGGTTAATAGATTCTTTTATGAACCCTTATCAACGATATGTAATAGATGAAATAAATAGACAAAGTGAACAAAGAAGAAACCAACAAGCAGCACAAGCAATAGAGAGTGGAGCTTTTGGTGGAGGAAGAGAAGGAGTAGAAAGAGCAGAAGAAGAGAGATTACGATTAGGATTGATAGGCACAGCTCAAGCAGATGCTTTTAAACAAGCAAGAGCTTCAGCTCAAGCACAAAGACAATTTCAAACAGAAGCACTCTTAAATCAAGCAGGTACTTTTGGAACTTTAGGACAAGCACAACAGTTAATGGCTCAAAAGGATATAAGTCAACAGCTATCAGCAGGACAGTTACAAAGAGACATAGCACAAAAAGGCTTGGAGGCAGCAAGGGCTACAGAAGTCGCAAGACAGGCAGAACCATTCCAAAGAGTAGAATTTGCAAAAGGTATTATGACAGCATTACCAACAACAGCATCTCAAATAACTGCAACAACAGGACCTGGTGCTAATCCGTTATCACAAGCTGCTGGTGCTGGTATCGGAGCATACGCAGCTTACAATTTATTAAAACCAATGAATGCAGTAGACTAATATGGCAACTGACAACAAAAATATTTTAGATTTAGAAAACAGAGAAGTAGGAGAAGAAATACAATCTGACACAAGAGACCTTAATAATCAAAATGTACCTCCACCAAAAGCTCCACCTCCTACGATAACAAGACCTATGGAGTCAGTATCACAACCTATATTTAGTAGAGATGAAAGAGTGGCTCTTACATTATTGCCTTTGGCTTCTGCTTTGTTGCAAGGTAAAGCACCTGGAGGACAATCTTTACTTAGTAGCACTTTAGCAACTGCAGGACAAGGCTTAGCTGGAAGTGGTAATGTTGCCTTGCGTATTAAAGAACTAGAGGGGCAAAGAAGAAGAGAAACTGGTACTGGACTTAAAAGTGTTAAATTACAACCGACTGCTGGTCCAGTAGAAATAAAAGGAAAAGTGTATACACCAGAAATGAATAGACAGTTTACTTTAGATGAAGCAACTAGACTGATGTACCCACCAGATACTTTTACGGATGTTACAACCGACAGAAAAGGCACTATAAAAACTGAAAAGTTTGGTCTTTTTTATGTTGAGAATGAAGAAGAAGCTAAAAAACTATACCCTAATAATCCTCGCATACAAAAAATAATAGTAGACCCAGAAAAAGTAGGGCAACCAGTTATACAAAATAATAAAGAATTGGCAGCAAATGTTGTATTTAAAGATGGTGTGCAAGTAAGAGAAACATTAGATACTGTTTCTATACAACCAGTAGGAACCACTACAGACCCACTAGGACAACCTACTTTCCAAAAAGACAGAGCATCTGCTGAAAAATATTTAGAAACTTTTGGTATTAAAAAAGGTATTAAAGGGTATGAAGCAGTTATCAATAAAATAATTAATCCTGCTAAAGCAGGAAAACCAGTTTTTGAAAGTGGAGTAGGATTAGTGCTATCTGCAAGAAGACCAGATAGAGCTGGTTCAGAAATAGGATTTATAGGTTTAGCTCCAGAAAAAGATTTAAAAGACATAAGATTTATTGGTACATTAGATGAGATTAAAAAGTTAAACAAAGACTCAACTGCTTTAATAAGTCAAATAAATAGTATGTCTCCTAGAATTGGTAAGGTTTTAAATTCTTTACTTAGTGGAGTAAAAACTGGTGTTGTAGAAGAGTTTTTGTTACCTTTTAGGGCATTTGCGATAGGAACATTAGGTGCTACACCAAAGGAATTAGAAAATTTGTCAGCACAAGAATTGATACAAAAATCAGCATTTGCTCTTGCACCTGCAATGAGAGAAAAAGGTTCTGGTTCTACATCTGATATGGAATTTAAAGCATACATGAAGGCAGCAGTAAGTTTAAGTAATACTCCAAAAGCAAACTATATAAGTTTATATATGTTACAAAAAATTAAAGAAAATGCTAATATGCTTCTTGCACTTAGAAAAGACCTTTTATACGATGGTAAAACAGCAACAGAAATAGAAAATGCAGTTGATGAAGCAGACCCTGGTATATTTAAAACATACGAAGGATTAACCTCTAATCAAGAAGAAGAAAATGCGTGGGTAGCAACTCTTAAAAGAGGTGATGTTGTATATAACAGAGATATAAATGCTGAACCAATATTTAGAAATGGAGATATGGATTTAGGAGAATACATTGTGTATGATGGTCAAGGTGGAGAAGTATTTGATTAAGGATATGTTATGGTACAACAATTAAAAGTAAGTGAACCAAAAGTAAAAAATATTGATGATGGAATAGAGTTTCCTAATATGCCTGAAATGACAGGGGAGTTTGCCACAATAGATGATATACCAGAACAGTTTAAAATTATGTTTACTAGAGGTGCTTTTGGAAAAGCAGAGGTAATAGAAAATGCCTACAAAGACGATGATAGATTTGGTGGTGTTTTTGTAGATAAATTTAACAACCCTATAGTGGTTTTTAATGGTAAACCTTTTTATGTAAATAAAAAAGGGTTTTCTCGTACTGATGTTTCTGACTTTGTAGCAGAATTAGCAAAATTTGCTGCACCTACAAAATTAATGAATAGAGTAAAAACTTTAGGTGGCAAAATAGTAGCAGGAATACCTTTATATGGCACTACTGAATTAGGGGCTGAGGCATTAAGTAAGTTTTTTGCACCAGAAACAGCAGAAAGAAATGCTAAATCTTTACAAGATTCTTTAGAGGATGCAGCAAAAGTTGGGGCAGTATCGACAGCAACTGATATACTATTGCCTCCTACTTTTTCTTTATTTGGAAAAGCAGTTAAGAGTGGAACAACAGCAGGTTTAAACATTGCAAAAAAAGTATATCCAAGATACAAACCTGGTATAGAAAAAACTTTAGGTCAAACAATTTTAAAAGAAGCAGACATAGTGGGAGAAGAAGCAGCAAAAGAAGAAATACCTTTAACTATTGGACAAAGATTAGGAGACATAATTCAACTAGGTAGAGAGGAGTTATTAAGATATAGTAAAGCCGCAGGTAAAAGGGCAAACGAAATAATAACCGATTTTGATGAAAACCAACTTAAAATTATTAGAAAAATTGCTAATAGTTTAGCTAACAAATTTGGCTCTGGCGATGACATATTAAAAAGTGAAACACCTATTCAGGATGTAGTGGAGGGTATAACCACTATAGCTAGGGAGGGTGCAGAAAGCATAAAAAAGAAGTCTCAAGATTTATATACAAAAGTAAAAAATTCTGTTGACCCTGATACTGGTGTATCTTCTGTAGTTGTTGATACCACAACAGCTAATGATTTATCTCAAAAAATCATACAACGATTAGATGATGAGGCTGTTGATGAAGCAACTTTGAAAATTATGCCTACTTTAAGAAATGCTAAAAACCAGATTTTAAATGAATTACCAAAAGCAAAAACTTTACTTGATATACATAGAATACAAAAAAATATAAATATACAATTTAGAAGTGCAGACAAAGAAGAAAAAAGATTTATAGGTTTGTTAAAAGGTGGTTTAGATGATGCTGTGTTTAAAAATATTGATGATGGTTTATTGCTTGGTGATGAACAAGTTATAAAACAATTAGGTGAGGCTACTGGCTTATACAGAGATTACTTAGAACTTACTGGAAAGATTAAAGGTAAAAATTTAGCTCAAAAAAAAGTTAATAGTATATTAGAAAAAATAACTACAGAAGGACTATCTCCTCAACAAGTGGCTAATAGTATTTTTGGTCATAATAAATTAAACAACCCAAGTGAAATGGTTGCAGTAATAAATAAGTTAGAGGCTATTTTACCTGCTAATGCAAAAGACCAAATTATGAAAAAATTAAAAGATGGTATTTTAGTAAAAGCATTTATGGGTAAAGGTCCAACAAAAGACCTTGTTGTAAATAGAACTTCAATAGTTAATAATTACAATAAAATATTTAGAGAAGGCAAAGAGCTGGTTAATAGATTATTTACTAAAGATGAGTTAGATGCCATCGAAGTTTTTAAAGATAAAGTTTTACCTACTATAAAAGCTGAAGAAAAAATAAACAAATCAGGTACAAGTTATTTAATGGCAACCTTAATTTCCGATATGGTTGAGGGTGGGTTACTTTTAAATTTAGCTAAACCAGTTGCAGGATTAGTTGGTACTGTTGGAAGAATAACACCTTTTGTAAGTGAGTCTTTTAAAGAAGGAGCTGAGTCTTTATATGTAAGAGAAGCGAATGAGGCTACTGAAAAATTTCTTTTTAATATGGAAGTAAATCCTTGGATTAGTAACACGACACAACAAATGATAAGAAATCAACTAATGCAAGAAAAAGGTGGGGATGTTGATATACCACAACTACCAGCAGAGTTAAGACCACAAAGTAAATTAGAGACTGATGAAGATATATTAGTTGCAGAAGCAGACACACCAAAAGAAACACCACAGCAACAGATAGGTAATATACAACCTACAAGACCCAATATAAATATCACACCACCCACGAACCAAGGAACACCTGCAATGGTTGCATCAGCTCCAGTATCTCCTCCTAGTGGTGGAGGTATAGCTTCTATTAATAGAGAACAGTTTGGTGGTTTATTTCCTCAAGATAATTTAGGTCAACTCATAGCTAATAGGAAAACATAGTGGACAATATAATGTTATGGAATATTTTGTTAACTGTTCTTTGCACAGCTTTTGGTTGGGCTTTTAACAAAATGTTTTTAGAAGTGAAAAGATTACAAATACTATTAAACAAAACTAGAGAAGACTATTTGCCTAGAAATGATTTTAAAACAGAGTTAAATCAAATTTTAGATTATCTACGAAGATTAGAAGATAAACTAGATAGGCATATGGAGGGGAAAAATGCAAAATGAAGTCGGCATTACAGCTCTCCAACCTGAAGATATAAAACAAACAAACATACCCCAAGGTTTATCATCAAGAAAAGCTAGACGAGAAGAGTTTAAACAACTAAGTCCTCAAGAACAAGAACAAAGAAGAGTGCAAGGTCTTAAAAAAATTAAAAAAGATATGAAGACTGCTCTACCTTTTGTTTCGCAAGGTATTTTAGAGTTTGCCCCAGGAGTTGATTTATTACGACAGTTTGGTTTTGCTCCAGATGTAATAACACAAGAAAAATTTCTGCCTAGCACAGGAGAAACTATAGCAGGTGGTATTGCAAAAATTAAAGAGGGTCAAAAATTAGAGGGTGGTACAGATGTAGCTATTGGAGGATTAGAAACTTTATCAGCTGGTGCAGATGCAATTATATTAAGTAGTGTTATTGGTGGACCTTTAGCTCCTATCTTACTAGCAGGAGGTGTTGCTTTTAAAGGTCTTACAAAAGCTGGGTTAGCTATTCTAAAAAGTCCAAAAGGTAAAACTTTTTTTGCTAAAATTACAGGCAACAATATACAGAATACACCAAGAAAAGATGGAGATGGCACAGAACCAACTATAAATGTTGAAAGTATTATTGCTGAAAAACCAGAGGATTTAGAAGAATTAGGAAACATAGACAATGTACCAACAGAATTTACAGGTGAATTATCAACAGAAGATTTATTAAGTGATAAATACAAAAGAAAAACAATTTTTAAATCAAGATTAAATGAAGCCATTGACACTTTGCAACAAAAAGCTACTGGTAAACAATTTTTACAAACATTAAAAAAACGAGGTAATTTTTCAAAGGATGAGTTGAAACACTCTGGATTAGAAGACTTTTTAAATTCAGAGCAAAATAATCAAGGCTCTATAAGTTTATCAGATATTAAAAATTATATGAGTCAAAATACACCAGAGTTTGTAGTCGAAAAAAGAACCACAAGTGGAACCTCTGATGATTTAGTAGTAAATTTAGATTTTGATGAAGGAGAAGCTATACCCTTCGGAGAAAGTGGCGATTATGATTTTCAGATAGAGAATGCAGAAGAGTTTATAACAGAAAACACTCCAAATAATCCGTTAAATGAACTATTATATTTTAAAGTATTACAAAGAGATAGTGATAATGAATTAGACTTTAGTGTGCCTAAAGGCAATTTTGAACAATTTGCAAAAGATGCAGTTTTAACAGGAAAAGAGATAACTGAATTAGAAAAAAAAGCTGAAAAAATTATTGAAAAAATACCCCCTTATGAATCAGTCATAGCACAAATTGATATGTTTGACCCTTCTAGAAGACAAGCAATACAAGATAGAGGCAGAAATCAATATTATATTGATGCAATATCTGATATTAGAGCAAAAGAAAAAGAAGACTTAGACAAGACAGAAATTTCTCAAAAATATTTTGGAGATAATGCAGTCAATGTTATTGAGAACATAGCAGAAGGAACTTATGGAGGCAATCCAGAAATGGTTTATACGGATAGAAATACTGGTTATCGTATACTGCAAATGGGTGATAGTGATACTTTTATTGTAACTAGACCAGATGGGTCAGTTGTGGATAGAGAAGTTTATAGTTATGGAGAAGCAGAGGTAACAGCAACACAAGATGCCTTCGACAGAGGCGAAATAGAATACGAGCCAGATGATGATGCAGACTATGCTCAAAGAGTTGGAAGAACTATGTTTGATAGCTTTACTTCTAAATTAGGAACTCAGGGTGCTTATGAAGAAGACCCTTACTATATAAACAGTAAACTCTCACAAGAAAAAGTGTTATTTGAAAGAGAGGATGGTCATTTTAGGCAAGAAAATAATGTGGGTCATTTAAGACATTCTTTAATATCTCCAACCTCGGCACAAGGCAAGGGTAGAAGTATTTTTTTAGTGGAAGAATTTCAACAAGACCCTGTTAATGTAGCAAAAAGAGATTTTGGTGGAGGTTTTGCACCTACAGATGAAGATATTGTTGAAATACAAAAAATAATTGGAGAGGATGAGTTGGGTACAGGTTCGCCAAGTCCAGCTACTAGTATTGTAGATAAACAAGGTAGAATATTTAAGTTTGATGAAGATGTTGGTTATGTTTTTACGAGGATGATTGAGGGTCAAGGAACAACAATGACTAAACATCCAAAAAATGAAGAACTTTTAAAATTTTTTAAAAAAAATAAAATTAACCCACGAAGTAGAGTGGATGGAGATTTACCAAATAAAAACGATGGATATAAATTTAACTTTCGATTTGGTTTAGGACAAGCTGTTGATAAAAACCAATCACATATGCACTATGTTGCAGGAGAATCACACGCACTAGCTTATGGAGAAGCTATTAGGTTAACTGGTGTGGATAGAGTACCAGCTGAGATATTAAAAAAACCAATACAAAGATTTAATGAAATAGTAAAAGATGACCCTGAAAAATTAGGGGTTATTGAAATACCTGTTGATACGAGAGCTAATAGACCTTCTGATTTAAAAGCACCTACTGAAAATACATTTCAGGCTAGATTAGAACAACACGATTCATCTGATGAAGATTTTTTAAAGGCAGTTGAAGATGAAGATGTTCAATTTTATACTATTGGTGAAGATACAATTATCGAAGGCACAACTGATAATTTAGATAAAATTTTAAAAAAAATGTATGGAGATGATTTTGAAACTTTTATGAGAGAAGATGAATTTAAAATACGAAAAGTAATACCTGAAGGTCAAACTCGTATGAATCGTAGAATGCAAGGAGATTATGCAAGTACCGAAAAAATATATTCTTCTGTAGCTGGAAGAGATGGCAACGAAATAGTATTGCCTTTTGATATAGAAGAAATGCAAAGAGCTAATCCTGATATGGCTGGTAGGTTAGAGGACTACGCATCTGGTAAGACACAAGACGATTTCTTTGATGATTTAATGTTGATAGATGTAAAATTTGGTATTCAAACTGACCAAGATGCAGTAAGGCATTTTTTAGTAAATAAAGAAAACAATGATGTTTTGGGTGTTTTTATAAATCAACCTATACGACCAAATGAAACGAGACCTGTTGGTAATAATGATTTAAAAATTCTCGATGACATAGCAAACGAAGACTTACCTTATTTTTTCCAACAAAATAAAGTTAACTTAACTGTTAGAGATGGTGGAGACACGAAAAATGTTACTCCTAAAAATTTAAAAGATTTTTTAACAGATGAAGAAATAAGTGAATTAAAAAGAGATGAAGCAGGAAGTCTAAGTGATAAAACGAACAGAGAAGCATATTATGATGAATTTACAGATATAGACAAGACTGGTGAAGTTATTGGAGGGTTTGGCAAAAAGAAATTATATAACGAAATGATAAATAAGTATGCAGAAAAATATCTAAAAAAAATTGACCCTGATGTAAAAATTTATCGTGAACTTATGGAAAACTCTGAGGGAAATATGGTTCCCACTTATGGATTTAAAATTACTGACAAAATTAGAAAACATATTTTGTTAGAGGGTATTGAAAGTTTTAAAAGAGGTGGAGCTGTTATATTTTTACAAAGTAAACAAAAAATAAAACCACAAAAAAAGTATGTTCCAACAATAACTGTAAAAAAATATGGCTCTTTTGTTGATAAAAATAAAGACCCTTGGAACTATATAGATGGTTGACCCTTTAACAGCTGGGGCTGCAGTATTATCAGGAATTAAACTTGTAAAAAAAAGTGTAGACTTTGTTAAGAGTAATATATCTACTGCTAAAGATATTGGAGATATCATAGGACACATAGATAATGCTCTAAATGGTCAACAAGAAGTTATTAAAGAGAGAGACAAAGCAAATGTCGATTATTATTCTACTAAAAATGTGGCTCACGAGATAATTAATGCCAAACTTGCAGCTGAGGCTATCGGAGAAATGAGGGCTCTTGTCAACTACAGGTTTGGTGCAGGGACATGGGAACAGATACTCCAAGAAAGAAAAAGAAGAATAGATGCAAAAAAACAAGCTATTAAAGAAGCCAAGGCACAAAAAATTAAACAACAACAAGAGATAGCAGAGTATTTAAAATATGGTTTTATTACTTTAGCTGTAATAATTTTTTTAGTAGTAGCTATAGGTATTACATTTAAATTTGTTCTGGCTCATCCACCAAAGGAAGGCGATGAAGAATCCTGCAAATTATATGAGCCAAAGTATTTTCTGATATGTCTCAATGAAGGCAGGGGGTATGCTGATACACAGTTGTATTTAGACTATAAAAAAATACGAGATAATTGGATTGAAGAAGACGATATTAAATAGTATAATAGATGTATAAAAAAGGAGTACAAAATGGTAGGTAGAATGAAAACTAAAGGTATGCGAAAAATGGCAAAGGGTGGCACTAAAATGATGAAGGCTCAAGGTGGTAGAATGGCATCAAAAGGTGGCACTAAAATGATGAAGGCTCGTGGTGGTAAAATGGCAAAAGGCTATGCAAAAGGTGGCACTAAAATGATGAAAGCTAGAGTAGGTCGAATGATGCCAGATAGACCTATAGCTAGTGGTGCTATGAGAAAAGGAACTATGGCTAGACCTATGGGAGCTATGAAAGGTAAGATGGCTAAAGGTTATGCAAAAGGTGGTGTGAAAAAAATGCAAGTTGGTGGAGGAATTACAGTTGCAAAACTTCGTTCTGAGGCTAAGAAAAGAGGAATGAAATTAGTTAAAGCTTAGTGCTTGACTTATGTGCGTTTAGCATTAAGATAAGATATGGCTTACCTTACTGCTAACATACCTTACTTTAAATGTTGGGTACGAAAAGAATTCACACATAACCACTCTAAATACGAAGGAGAATTCGTACACGCATTAGCAATCGCAGTAACTTGTATTCCTGATAGGTCTTTATCTTTTCAAGTAGTGTTTACTGGTTGCGAAGATGAAGACAACCGACTAGAGAGTCCTCATGGAGGTGCTATGTGGGCTAGGATGCCTGTTCAAGCACTTGTAGAAGATACAATGCTTGATGACTTTCCCTCCAGAATTCCTAATCACTTTTGTCAACCTTGGGACTGTTCTAGTCGGTACTTCAGTATTATTAAATATGATAGAACCAGTAGCTCTCCTTGGATAACAAAAATAGATGGTGAGTTTTACAATGCTAAATATTATTTTACAATCGACTACACAAACGGAGATGAAATGACAAGTCTTGGAGATGATGTTGCTCAACATAAACAGTCTCACATTCTTGCAATCACTAGTGGTGAGTTTAAAGGTCAAATGGTAGCACAACCTAATAATAGAGTAAGAGTAACTAATCCTGCACTATGGGTAACTGGAGAGGGAGCCCCTGATTTTATTCCAAGCCAATATGAGTTTTCTGCTGAAGAAGATGAGAGTTATATGAATCCAGAATATACCTTTGATAATTTGTACGCAAAAAAAAAATGAAGACCTCACTCTAAAAAAGTCAATACTTGTTCTTTAAAAGTTTTTGCAGATATTTGTATTTTGTCTTTTAAGGCTTTCAACACAAATTCATCAATAGTTTTTATAGCTACTAAATCTATGTAAGTAACTTTATCAGCCATTTGACCACTTCTATGATTTCTAGCTTCTGCTTGTAATCTCACCTCTAAGTTAAAAGAATTATTAAAAAAAATTTGCACATTTGCTGCATTTAAAGTTAAACCATATCCACCTACTATAGGATTGCTAACTAAGAACCTCGCACCATGAACACTATTAAAATTATCTACTATTTTTGGTCTGTCTTTTGTTTTTGTTTCTCCGTATAAAGTTACAACACTATCTTCTCCAAAATGTTTTTTCAAAGTTTTTTCAATAACTTGTATAGAGTGTTTAAAGGTTGACCATATAATAATTTTACCTTCAACTTCATCAATAACTTGTAACAGTTCTTTTAACTTTGCATTATCTAATTCTATCAATTTACCATCATCAGAATAAATAAAACCTGCACATACTTGTTGTAATTTTATCAGCTCTGTAAGTTTATTAGTTACAGAAGATTGTTTATCTTCTATGACTACTCTTGCTAATTTTTTTAAAGTCTCATAAGTTGCTCTTTGTTCATTAGATAAAAAAACATTTCTTCTCTGCCAAACTTGAGGAGGCAAATCTAAACAATCTTTTTTCAAACATCTAAATATGTGAGGGTCTAAAATATCTTGAAGCTGGTCTAAGTTAACATAGTACAATGGAAACTCTATTCTACGATTGCCTGAAACTGCTCTGCTTTCCATAACACAATATCTTGCTCTAAAAGTGTAGTATGATTTAAAACCTAATAATGTTTCATCTAAAAAAGCAAACTGACTCCATAAATCTAGTGGCGATTTAGTTATTGGTGTTCCAGTAAGTAATCGTTTGTATCTAACACCTTTAGCTAACTTTATTAAATTTTTTGTTCTCGTAGCAGTTCTATTTTTTATCGTAGTGCTTTCATCATTTACAATCATCATATCTAAACCATATTTGTCTATGATTTGAAGAGCTTTGTTGTAACCAGATTTATGACTAAATGCTTCTACATTCATTAAATACCAATTTAATTTATCTTTTTGAAAGTAAAATTTTTTATCTATTTTATGTTTGTAAATATAGTTATCTGCTGAAGAATGAATTTTAATTTCTTTTTCCCAATTAGTGTAAACACTATTAGGAGCCACAACAAAAACTAATTTTAATTTGTTTTCATTATATAAATATACTGAGTTGTCTATTGCTACTTTTGTTTTTCCTGTTCCTTGCTCCATGAAGTAACCATACAATCTAGATGTAGCACCTTTACGAAGAGCTTCTCTTTGATGTTCATAAGGATGGGTTTTATAATTATGCGACATAATCTTTTTCTATCACTCCTAATTCTTTTGTACCTCTGGTATGATTTTTAATCCATACTTTTTTACCAGACTTGTAATGTCTATAA
>CENV01023337.1_pt1 | contig 13557 bp, 12 predicted proteins | sample 530231 | NCBI WGS metagenome assembly CENV01 (sample SAMEA2619815, study PRJEB7988) | marine metagenome | biome: marine biome (ENVO:00000447); feature: surface water layer (ENVO:00002042); material: "saline water (ENVO:00002010), including plankton (ENVO:xxxxxxxx)" | depth 5 m | reverse complement strand
CCAGCGGCGCTGGTTGTCCTGCAGCCGGTCGCCGGGGCCTTTCACTTCCACCATCCGGTAGCGACGCTGCGCCGGCCAGAACTGGATCAGGTCCGGCAGGCCGGCGCGGTTGGCGGCAATGTCCGCCAGCAACCGTTCAAAGCACAGGGCAAGGTGGTCGGCGGGCAGGCAATCCAGCGCCTGTGCCAGCAGCGCTTCGGAGAGCCGGCCCCAGTGCACGAACGGCGACAGGCGGCCGGACTTTTCCCGGTAGCGGGCCAGGATCCGCGCCCGGTGCTCGCCGTCCGCCAAAGCCTGGAAGCCGGCGTCGAATTCGGCCCGGCGGCGGCAGCGAAACTGCGGGTGGTGCAAATCCGCCGGGCCGCTCTGGAACGGGTGAAAGAAGGCGCCGGGCACCGGCGCGAAGATCGCGTCCCAGAACAGCAGCCCGAACAGCCCCGGGATCAGGCTGTTCTCCACGTAATGGACCGGTGCCTCGGGGGTGGCCAGGGCCTGGGCCGCCGCCTGCTCCACGCTGGCCGCCGGCGGCAGGGACAGGTGCAGCACCTGGGGCCGGGCCGGCGCCGCCGGGGTCGGCCGGGGCAGGCCCAGCTTGCGGTGCAGCCGGGGCAGCAGGCGCCGCAGTTGCTGGCGCTCCGCTTCGCTTTCCGGGGCCTGGTCCGCTTCCCGCGCCAGGATCAGAGCGGCGTCATACTGTTCCCGGCGCTCCAGCACCCGCAGTTGCCGGCCCCGGGCGCCCGGATGGCGGCAGTGGTGATACAGCGCACCGGCCCGTTCCAGTTCGCCGGCCCGCTCCCACTCCCGCGCCAGCTTGAAACACAGCCGGTCCCAGCGCTCCCGGGCCCAAGGGCTATCCGGCGCCGGCGGCAGCGCCGCTTCCACCTCCTCCAGGGCGTCGCCCACCTGGAACCGGTCCCGGCAGGCGTTCAGGTGCAGGTAGGCGTCCACGTCCCGCCGGCTCTGAAACGGCCGCACGCCCTGGCTGAAACTCACCGGCTCGTACTGGAAGGTGCCCAGGTCGCTGAGCACGAACTCGGACCAGTCCTGATAGAGATTACCGAAGAACATCAACCGAAAGCGGTCGCACAGGGGCATCAGGGTGAGGTGGTACACCGGCGTGTCCGAAGGCGCCTGGTAAACGTCTTCGAGTTCGGACAGCGCTTCCAGCCAGTCCGCCTTGCGGGCCGAGGCCGGCACCCCGGCGGCGGCCAACGGCTCACGCAACAGAGGGCGCAGTTCCGCCTTGGTGAACAACCGGAACAGGGTCGGCAGGTCCAGCGCCGGGGCCGGGGCCAGCCAGCCGTGATCGATCAACGGCGCGGCGGCGCTGAGGGTGTCGCCGATCTCCGGGTAAACCAGTTTGTCGGCCCGGAAGTGTTCGCCCTTGCGCATCACCATGCGCACCAGCAGCGCCCGGGCCGGCCGGGGCAGTGCGCCAAACGCCGACACGAAGGCGAGCTCGTCGTCGTTCAGCAGATCGCCATGGCGCGACTCTACCCAGCGCAGCACTTCCTGGAAGTGGTGCAGGTAGTAAAACGGGTCGTCCAGAGTGACGTTGGCGATCGGGGCACTGTCCATTTGGCTAGCATACCAATGGACAGTGCCCGCTCCAATCAGTCCGTTCCGGTCAGATAACGCCGTCGCGCCGCAGCTGTTCGATGGCGGCCGCGTCGAGGCCCAGCACCTGGCTCAGCACGTCGCCGGTGTGCTCGCCGAGCAGCGGCGGCGCACTGGCGTAACGCACCGGCGAGCCGGACAGGCGCAGGGGGCTGCCCACCAGGGGCACGCTTTTCGTCAACGGGTGAGACAGATCGATGCGCAGCCCCCGGTGTTGCACCTGCGGGTCCTGAAATACCTGCTCGATGGTGTTCACCGGGCCGCCGGGCACGCCGGCTTCCTCAAGCAGGCGCAGCCACTCGGCGGTGGTCTTCATCACCGTGGTCTGGCGCAGGGCCGGAATCAGCGTATCACGGTTGGCCACCCGGGCGGCGTTGGTGGCGTAGCGCTCGTCGCTGGCCCACTCCGGGCGGCCGGCGACCTCGCAGAAGCGGGCGAACTGGCCGTCGTTGCCGATGGTGAGAATGATGTCGCCGTCGGCGGCGGGGAACGTCTGGTAGGGCACGATATTGGGGTGGGCGTTGCCCATGCGCCCGGGGGCGGTGCCGCTGGTGAGGAAGTTCATCGCCTGGTTGGCCAGGGTGGCCACCTGCACGTCCAGCAGGGCCATGTCGATGTGCTGGCCCTGGCCGGTTTGGTGGCGATGGTTCACCGCCGCCAGCACCGCGATGGCCGCGTACAGGCCGGTGGTGATGTCGGTGAGGGCGACGCCGGCTTTCACCGGACCGCCGCCGGGTTCGCCGTCCGGCTGGCCGGTGATGCTCATCAGGCCGCCCAGGCCCTGGATCAGAAAGTCATAGCCCGGCCGCTCCGCGTAGGGCCCGTCCTGGCCGAAGCCGGTGATCGAACAGTAGATCAGGCGCGGATTGATCGCCGCCAGGGACGCATAATCCAGGCCGTAGCGCTTGAGGCCGCCGACCTTGAAGTTCTCCAACAGCACGTCGCTTTCCGCCACCAGCTCTTTCACCAGCCGCTGGCCTTCCGGGCGGGTGATGTCGATGGTGACCGACTGCTTGTTGCGGTTGGCGCTCAGGTAGTAGGCGGATTCGGAGGTGGGCGCGCCCTGGCCGTCGTTGAGATAGGGCGGGCCCCAGGCGCGGGTGTCGTCGCCCCGGCCGGGGCGCTCGACTTTAATCACTTCGGCGCCCAGATCGCCGAGGATCTGACCGGCCCAGGGGCCGGCCAGCACCCGCGACAAATCCAGGACGCGGAGGCCGTCCAGGGCGCCCTTGGCGGCGCCCGTTTGCGTCCCGGTCATTCGCCGGTGAAGGCCTGCAGGCCGGTCTGGGCGCGGCCCAGAATCAGCGCGTGCACGTCGTGGGTGCCTTCGTAGGTGTTGACCACTTCCAGGTTCACCAGGTGACGGATCACGCCGAACTCGTCGGAGATACCGTTGCCGCCGAGCATGTCGCGGGCCATCCGCGCGATGTCCAGGGCCTTGCCGCAGGAGTTGCGCTTCATGATGGAGGTGATTTCCACCGCCGCGGTGCCTTCGTCCTTCATGCGGCCCAGGCGCAGGCAGCCTTGCAGGCCCAGGGTGATCTCGGTCTGCATGTCAGCCAGTTTTTTCTGGATCAGCTGGTTGGCGGCCAGCGGGCGGCCGAACTGCTTGCGGTCCAGGGTGTACTGGCGCGCCTTGTGCCAGCAGTCCTCGGCGGCGCCCAGCGCGCCCCAGGAGATGCCGTAGCGGGCGGAGTTCAGGCAGGTGAACGGACCTTTCAGGCCGGTCACTTCGGGGAACATGTTCTCTTCCGGCACGAACACATTGTCCATGACGATTTCACCGGTGATGGAGGCGCGCAGGCCCATCTTGCCGTGGATCGCCGGGGCGGACAGGCCTTCCCAGCCTTTTTCCAGAATAAAGCCGCGGATCTTGCCGTCTTCGGTCTTGCCCCACACCACGAACACGTCGGCGATCGGGCTGTTGGTGATCCACATCTTGTTGCCGGTGAGGCTGTAGCCGCCGTCCACTTTCTTGGCGCGGGTGGCCATGCTGCCCGGGTCGGAGCCGTGGTCCGGCTCGGTCAGGCCGAAGCAGCCGATCCACTCGCCGCTGGCCAGCTTGGGCAGGTACTTCTGCTTCTGCTCTTCGCTGCCGAATTCGTTGATCGGCACCATCACCAGGGAGGACTGCACGCTCATCATCGAGCGGTAGCCGGAATCCACCCGCTCCACTTCGCGGGCGATCAGGCCGTAGCACACATAGTTCATGCCGGCGCCGCCGTAGGCTTCCGGGATGGTGGCGCCGAGCAGGCCCAGCTCGCCCATTTCGCGGAAGATTTCCGGGTCGGTCTTCTCATGGCGGAAGGCTTCCAGAACACGCGGCGCCAGCTTGTTCTGGGCGTATTGCTCGGCGGTCTGGCGCACCATGCGCTCGTCTTCGGTGAGTTGCTGGTCCAGCAGCAGCGGGCTGGCCCAATCAAAAGATGCGTTCTGTGCCATGGAATTCGTCCTCTTCATTCCGAACCAAAGTCGGCCTGTCACGCCCCGGGGCGCCGCAAACCGGTGTCATTATTGGATTTGGCGTCATCCTAGGGAGAACGGCGCACCGCTTTCAAACGATAAAATTGCACCAACCTGTGCTATTTTGTCACTTGTTGATATCAAGCGAGTGAATCATGCGCCGAAAAATCCCCGCCACCACAGCCCTGGTCGGCTTCGAGGCCGCCGCCCGCCACCAGAGTTTCACCAAGGCGGCGGAAGAGCTGGCCCTGACCCAGAGCGCCATCTGCCGGCAGATCGCCAACCTGGAGGACTTCCTGGGCGTGAAGCTGTTCCGGCGCACCCGGCGCGGCGTGCAGCTCACCGAGGCCGGCCGCACCTACAGCCGCCGGGTCACCGCCCGCCTGGACGATCTGGAGCGCGATACCCTGGCGGTGATGGGCCAGCACGGCCCCGGGCAGACCCTGGAACTGGCGGTGGTGCCCACCTTCGCCACCCGCTGGCTGCTGCCCCGACTGCGCGGCTTCCACGACGCCCACCCGGGCATCACCGTGAACCTGACCAACCGCACCCGGCCGTTCCTGTTCGCGGACACCGAATTCGACGCCGCCATCTACTTCGGCGACGGCGAGTGGCCCGGCACCCGCACCACCGCGCTGATGCACGAAGAGCCGGTGCCGGTGTGCAGCCCGCGCCTGCTCAACGCCAACGGCGTGCGCACTCCGCAGCAGCTCGCCGAACAGACCCTGCTTCAACAGACTACGCGCCCCTACGCCTGGCGGGAATGGTTTGATTCGCTGGGCCTGCGGGTGGACCAGGACATGGCCGGCCCGCGCTACGAGCTGTTCTCAATGCTCGCCGAGGCGGCCATGCAGGACATGGGCGTGGCGCTGATTCCGCCCTTCCTGATCCGCCAGGAGCTGGAGGCCGGGCGGCTGGTTGTGCCGTTTCAGCACAGCTACCGCACCGCCAAGGCCTACCACCTGGTATTGCCGGAGCGCAAAGCGGAAGACCCCAGCCTGAGCGCGTTCAGCGACTGGCTGGTGGCGGAGGTCACCGCGTTTAAGGAGACGGCGGCGCTGTAACGGCCTCGGGCAGCGGCGCGCTGTTCAGGGTTTTCAGGAAGGCGACCAGGTCCGCCACCTGGCGGTCGGTGAGATCGGGGATCAGGTCCAGGGTGTCTTCGCGCTTGCCCAGGGTGTCGCCGTCCGGTGGCTCCAGGTAAAACCGCACCGCCTGTTCCAGCGTGGCGAAGCGCCCGTCGTGGAAATACGGCGCGGTGCGCGCCACGTTGCGCAGGCTGGGGGTCTTGAAGGCGCCGCGCGGGCTTGCCGGCGGCGGCAGGAAACGCAGACGGTCGGCGTCGCCGTCATCGCCCGCGTAGGGCCCGGCGGCGTTGAACGGGCTCGCGGCGAGGCGCCGCAGCCCCTGCTCCCGGCCGGTGTCCCGGTGGTCCGTGACCGACACGCCCAGGTTGTGGAACGCCTGGTTGCTGAACTCCGGGCCGCTGTGGCAGAGCGTGCATTGCGCCTCGCCGACGAACAGCTTGAGCCCGCGCCGGGCGGCGGCGGGGAAGGCGTCGTCCGGCGGCGGGTCCGGGTTGTCGGCGAGCGCGGCGGCGAAGCGATCGAACGGCGAATCATAGCGCACCAGCCGCCGCTGCCAGGCGGCCAGCGCCACGCCCAGATTGGCCATCACCCGGTTGACCGCGTCCTGGTCCGCCGCCGCCATGCGCCGCCAGGCCCGGCCTTCGAGCGAGTCCGATGCGGCCTGGGGCGAGCCGTGGGCCGGGAAACGCCCGCCCTCGGACATCGGCGGCAGGGGGCCGAAGCGGCGCCGGTAGGCGGCGCGCAAATCCTTATTTCGATACAGCGTATGCGCCAGGTTCAGACGGTCGTTATCCAGCTCCCGGGGGTTCTCAATCACCAGAAGCATTTGCGACCAGAGGCTGTCGGCGGCGCCGTCCCATTGAAACCAGGGGTTGTCCGCCACGTTGATCAGAGTCGGAGTATTGCGGTGGCCGCGCCCGGCCGCTTCCGGCAGGGCCAGGCCGTCCGTGAAGGCGCGTTCCGGCTGGTGGCAGGAGGCACAGGAAAAGCGGCCGTCCCCGGACAGCCGGCGGTCGAAGAACAGGCGCTGGCCGAACTCCGCCAGCGCCGGGTCCGGAACTTCCGGCGGAGTATGGCCCGGCGGCACCGCCAGCGCCCGCACCGCGGCCCGCTCGGCGTCCGTGAACGCGGTGTCACCGGCGCCAGCGGCGGCCAGCCAGGGCACCGCCACAGCCAGCGCCGCGATCAGGGCGGCGCCTCTCAAGAGCCGGCTCATCCCCCGCAGCAGGGCAGCGTCAGCCAGGCCCGGTCTTCGCCGTCGTCACCGTCGATGGCGACCTGCAGGGTCCAGGCACCGCCCATATGGAAGTACAGCCCCTCCACCAGGATCAGGCCGTCGCGGGCGCTCACTTGCGGTTCGGACTGCATGCCGTGGGCGAAACCCTGGTCACGACCGTGGCGCATGCCCGCCTCGACGGTGACGGCGGAGGCGTCCAGGGGCGCGTCGGGGTTATCCATGCTCACCACCCGTAACCCCAGGCTGAAGTGCTCGCCCTCGGGCAGCGGCTCGGGCACCTGGCGCACTTCCACCCGGTAACGTCCCTGCTCGCTCAACACCTGGGCGGGCACGGCGCCGGCGGCGTCATCGCCTCCGGCGGCCAGTACGGAGGGCGACCAGAGGATCGCGAAGAGCAAGGCAAAAAGGGGCAGGCGGCGCGCTGTTATCATTATCGGGCTCCCGGTGATCCAAACCCGTCATCGTCGTCACGGCGGCGTGAGCTTTCCGTGAAACGCCGTGTTTACCCTGGCCGTTTTCGGCGGCCCGGGCGGCGCTTCAAGAGCGCCGCGCCGGGGCCTCCGGATCCGCTTCCCGGCGCCGCTGGGCCCGTCCCAGCAGAAAGCCGGTGCCGGCCCAGGTGAGGGCAATGCCGGCGCCGATGAACATGGCCAGCCCCGGCAGCTCGCCGAGCAGATCCAGTGCCCGCTTCACCCAGCCGCTGACCGCGTCGCCGCCGCGATAGACCACGGTGTCGATGAAGTTCTTGGCTTTGAACTTCTGCTGCGGCGGCACCACCGTGTAGAGCATCTCCCGGCCGGGGCGCACCAGCGCGTACTCGCCGGCCCGGCGCGCCACCATGATCACCACGCACACCGCGAAAGTGGGCGCCAGCGCCAGCCACAGGAAGCCGGCGGCGATCACCACCGGCACCGCCACCAGCAGCACGCCGATGCCCAGGCGCTGGGCGATGCGCCCGGTGAGGAAAATCTGGGTGAGAATGGCGAGGCCCTGGACCACGGTATCGATCAGGCCGAACACCTGGGTCTGCCGGGTGGGGTCCGGGAAGTGCTCCGCCACCAGCCGCGCCTGCTCGAAGTAGAGAAAGGTGCTGACGCTGGCCAGCAGCACCACGAACACGGCGATGCCGATCAGAAACGGGGTGCGGGCCACCTCGGCGGCGCCCTCGAAGGGGTTGCCGCCGAGCGGCACATGGCGGCTTTCCTCCTGCGACCGCGTCCCGGCCGGCAAGGGATTGCGGTCGCGCCAACGGTACAGCCATACCCCGGCGCCGGCGCTCGCCGCCAGCAACAGGGCCGCCAGCATCAGCAGGCCCACATGGCCCACCGGCGCCACCAGCAGCGCCCCCAGGCCGGGCCCGGTGAGCCCGCCCAGGCTGGCGCCGCCGGCGATCATGCCGAACAGGCGCTTGGCCTGGGTGGTGGAGAACACGTCGGCGAGCACGCTCCAGGCCAGGGAAATCGCCACCAGGTTGAACACCGACAACCAGATATAAAAACTGCGCGCCGCCCAGGGGTTTTCCGGCCAGCGCAGGAAAACCGCGGCGAACAGCAGCAGGTTGGCGACGAAAAAGGCGTAGGCCCAGGGCATGATGCGCCGCCGCGCCACTCTCGAGGCCAGCCAGCCAAACAGCGGCAGCACCGCCAGCGTCGCCACGAAGGTGCCGGTGAACAGCCACTGCAGGTTGTCCACGCCGCCGGCCACGCCCATGGTTTCGCGTACCGGGCGCAGCATGAAATAACCGGTGAACAGCAGGAAGAACATCAACAGACCGGCCAGCACCGACGGCGCTTCCCGGCTGTGCAGATTGAACAAGCGGGCGAAGGTGCTCACGCCGCTACAGGTCCATCGCGATCAGTTCCCGGGTTTGTGCCTCGCTGAGCAGCGGCCCGTAGCCGGCCTGCAGGTTGTCCCTTTGATGCTTGGGTTTGCTGGTGGCGGGGATCACCGTGGTCACCGCCGGGTGGCTGATGGCGAACTTGAGGAACATCTGCGCCCAGGATTCCACGCCCACTTCCGCCGCCCAGCCGGGCAGCGGCTTGTCCTTCACCCGGCCAAACAGCTTGCCGTCGTCGAAGGCGCGGTTGATCAGCACCGCCACACCCTTGTCACGGGCCAGCGGCAGGACGGTTTCCGCCGCCGCCGGCGCGTTGATGGAGTAGTGGATCTGGATAAAATCGAGCGGTTCGCTGCGAAGGATCCGCTCCATTTCGTCCAGGCCACGATCCAGGTAGTGGGTGACACCCACATACTTGGTTTTGCCCTGCTCTTTCAGCTCGCGGGCGTAAGGCAGCTGGGTTTTCCAGTCGCGCAGGTTGTGCACCTGCAGCAGTTCCACCTTGTCGGTGCGCAATGCCTTGAGGGATTCGGCCCACTGCCGCTCGGCCTCGGCGCGGCTGTCGGCGGCGATCTTGGTGGCCAGGAAGCATTGGTCCCGCCAGCCGCCCTCTTCCAGCAGCGCGCCCAGCACCTTGTCCGCGCCGCCGTAGTTGGGCGAGGTATCGAACACGGTGGCGCCGCTGTTGAAGAAGATCGCCATGACCTCCTTGAGGCGCTGGTACTTCTCCGAGCCGATCTCGGCCACGAAGCTGCCGGAGGTGCCGGCGCCGACCACCGGAATTTGTTCGCCGCTGGCCGGGATGGCGCGGGTGCGCAGGCTTTCGCCGGCGGGCAGCGCGCCCTTGCCGTCCGCCGCCAGTGCCGCGCGGTGCACGCCCAGGGCCAGGCCGGCGCCGGCCCAGAGGCTGGTATTGAGGAAATCACGACGTGAAAACATGGCACTCTCCTTGTCACTCTCCAACGGCATTATTTTTGGTCAGACTAGACCACTGGACACTGGATAGGCGAAAAAGTATCCACAAAACGTGAAACCCGGATTGTCGAAACGGCGGCCGCCACGACGACTGTGAGACGACACCCTTCCGTTAACAGGAGCGAACATGAAATATCTTTGTCTGGCCTATGAAGCGGAACAGGACCTCAAGTCCCTGAGCCGCGAGGAGTGGCTGGCACTGCGCCAGGAAACCCTGGATTATGTGGCGGCGCTGCGCGAGCGCGGCGAGCTGCTCGACACCCAGGCCCTGCAAAGCCCCACCCGCGCCAGGGTCGCCCGCGTGCGCGACGGCAAAGGTTCGGTGACCGACGGTCCGTTCGCGGAAACCAAGGAGCAGATCGGCGGTTACTTCCTGATCGAAGCCCGCGACGACGAGCACGCGCTGGAGATCGCCGCCCACTGGCCGTCCGCCCGCATCGGCGCTATCGAAGTGCGGCCCATCGAGGCCGAGTTGCGCGAAGAAGGACGTTACTGAAAGGACCCCACCATGCCCCCCGCTGTACCCGATGAAATCACCGCGACCCCGGCGACCCGCCGCGAATGGCTGGGCCTGGCGGTATTGATGCTGCCCACGGTGCTGCTGGCGCTGGATATGACGGTGCTGCACCTGGCCGCGCCGCATCTCAGCGCCGACCTGCGGCCCACCAGCGATCAGTTGCTGTGGATTCTGGATATCTACGGCTTCATGATCGCCGGCTTCCTGGTGACCATGGGCACGCTGGGCGACCGCATCGGCCGCCGCAAGCTGCTGCTGGCCGGCGCCAGCGCCTTCGGGCTGGCGTCGGTGATGGCGGCGTTTTCGGAGAGCGCGGAAACCCTGATCGCGGCGCGTGCTCTGCTGGGCGTGGCCGGCGCCACGCTGATGCCGTCCACCCTGTCGCTGCTGCGCAATATGTTCCAGGTGGAGCGCGAACGCACCCTGGCGATCACCGTGTGGATGACCGGTTTTATCGTCGGCAGCGCCATCGGCCCGCTGGTGGGCGGCGCCTTGCTGGAATTCTTCTGGTGGGGCTCGGTGTTCCTGCTCGGGGTGCCGGTGATGCTGCTGTTGTTGCTGTGCGGCCCCTGGCTGCTGCCGGAGTTCCGCGACGAGAACGCCGGCCGCCAGGATCTGCCCAGCGCCCTGCTGTCGGTGGCGATGGTGCTGGCGGTGATCTACGGGCTCAAGGATCTGGCCCGCAACGGCGTGCACGCGGCGCCGTTCCTGTCGATGCTGCTGGGCCTGGGCCTGGCCGTGGTGTTCACCCGGCGCCAGCGCCGTCTCAGTGAGCCGATGTTCGATCTGAGCCTGTTCCGCAGCCGCCATTTCAGCACCTCGGTGGCGGCCATGATGCTGACCATCCTGGCGCTCTCCGGCGCCTGGCTGATGGTGTTTCAGTATTTGCAGGGGGTGCTGGGGCTGTCGCCGCTGCAGGCGGGCCTGGCCATGCTGCCGCCGGCGGTGGTGCAGACGGCGGCGTCGTTACTGATTCCGGCGGCCACCCGTTATATACCGCATTCGCGGCTGGTGAGCGGCGGCCTGGTACTGGCCGCCGTGGGCCTGGCGGCGCTGATGCGGGTCAACGATATCGACGACCTGATGCTGCTGGTGGTGGGTATGACGATCATGGGCATGGGCGTGATGCCGATGATGATCCTCGGCACCGACATGGTGGTGAGCGCGGCGCCGGCCACCAAGGCGGGGGCCGCCTCGGCCACTTCGGAAACCGCCACCGAGCTGGGCATGGCCCTGGGCATCGCGGTGATCGGCAGTGTCGGCGCGGCGGTCTACCGGCGGCATATGCTGGACGCCATGCCGGCGGGGCTCAACGACGCCCAGACCCTGGCCGCCGGCGATACGCTGGGGGGCGCCATCGGCGCCGCCGCGCAATTGCCCCCGGCGCTGGCCGCCCAGGTGCTGGAAGCGGCCCGCGCCGGCTTCAGCGCCGCCCTGCACACCAATTCCGCCATCGGCGCGGTAACCATCGCCGGCACCGCCCTGATGACGGCGCTGTTATTGCGGGGCCGGCCGGCGAACGGCGCCGCCCCGGCCGGCGCGGCGGAAACCGTGGAGGAGCAGCCCTAGGGCCGGCCCTTTACTCGAACTCATCGTCCTGGCTGGCAAACGCCACGAACAGGCAGCCGGCGCCCACGTTGATGGCGCCGGTGGGGCTCATGGTGGAGACCAGCAGCTGCACACTATGTTCGCGGGCGGCGTCCTCCAGCTCGGTGTAACCGGGCATGGTCGGCACGCGGGCGGCGTCGCCGGCGTAGCTGAGACAGACATGGCCGGACATCAACTTTCCGGCGCGGATCTGCTTGGCGACGTGCTCCAGCATGCGGCGCACCGACTTCTCGTAGCTGCGGTTCACCGTGGCCGGGTTTTCCTCGCCACCGTGGATGCGGATCACCGGGTGCATGGACAGCGCCGACCCCACGGTGAGTGCCACGCCGCGCATGGAATCGGAAAAGCTTTTGCGTTCGCCCTTCTTGAAACCCCGGTCGCGCACATAGGCCAGTTTCTCCGGCACCATATAACCGCAGATGTGCGGCAGCATCTCATCGATACGCAGGCGGATCGCATTCCGGTTGGCGCCCTGCTCGATCATTTTAGCCACCTCGCACACCAATACCGCGGTGCCGGAAAACAGGGTTTTACTGTCGATCACCCGCATCGAGAACGGGCCGGGCACGCCGGCGTCGGCGCGCACTTTCTGATACTGCTTGAGAATCGAGAACGACGCCTTGGTGGCGTTATCAAAAATCAGGCTACGCTTGCCGGATACGGTAATGCAGAACACCAGGTCATAATCGATGACCAACTGCTCCAGAAACACCGCCTGAATCTGATCCACGGAATAAGGAATGGATTCCGCATGGATCCCTTCCGAATCCAGCTGTTCCTTGTAAAACCGCCGCGTGGCCTGCTCGTCGCGCTTGTCGACCAGCAGCTCATCGCCCAGGCGAATGGAGATGGGAAGAATCTGTATATTATTTTTTTCGAAATAGGATTCCGGTAAATCGCAGGTGGAATCCACGACAATACCAATGCGCATTGTTTACCCCATTAATTATGTTTATTTTTATTTCGGGCAAACTTAGCATGACAAAGGACGCGCAACCACATTGTTAATGTAATTGCGCGCCACAAATTAAAACCGGTTCTTCACGGATCCTTGCTGCCGCCCGTGCCCGCCTGGTCGGCGTCCCGGTAGGCCTTGGTGTCGATTTTCTCCAGGGCTTCGCGCACCGCCTGCTCGCTCTGCGGGCGCACCAGACGCGCCACTTCCTCGCCCTCCTGCAGGAAGATCAGTGTCGGCCATTGTTTTACCTTGAACGCGCGCCCGAGCAACCGGCCCTTGGCGTCCTCCAGTTTCAGGTGCACCACCCCGGTAAAATCGGCGAACGCCGCCTTGATCAGCGGCGCGGCGGCCTGGCAGTGGCCGCAACCGGGCTGGCCGAATTCCACCACGGTGGGCTCGCGGATGGCTTCCACCTCGTCCCGGGTGGGGTGATCGGTAGCGTACTCCGCGCTATAGGTCATGGTGCTCTCCTTGCCATTGGGCGTGTATGAACGAGTTCCAGTGTAGACACCCGGCCGGCGGCGCGGATACGGCGCGAATGCAAAATCCGGTTAGAGCTCACCGGATACGCCGTGCCAGTGCCGCGATCACCAGCGAGGCCAGCGCGCCGACCGTGGCCAGTGCCATGTCCTTCTGGGCGTCCCAGGGGTCGCCCTGGGTGCCGAGAAAGGCGGTGCTGCCTTCCCCCAGCACCACGGCGGCGCCCCACTCAATCAGCTCGTAGAGCAGCGACGACGCCAGTATCAGGCTGAACGCGAACAGCGCCGCGGCAACCCGCCGCAAGCCGCCCCATTCCCGGCACAGCTCACTCAGCGGCAACACCAACAGCAGGCCATAGAGCAGATGTAGAAAGCGGTCGTACTGGTTACGCTGCCACCCCATCACCACGTCCGGACTGAAACCGAAGAGCGTATGCACGGTCTGGTCGTAGGGCACATGGGAATAGGTGTAGTGGGCGCCGATCTCATGCAGCGCCAGAAACGAGAACATCATCACGTAGGCGCTGCGCGAGAACCGGAACCAGCGGCGCGTCACCCACAGGCCGATGACGAACAGCACCGCCACGGCGTTTTCCATCGCCCAGGTCGCCGGCTCGCGGGGCGACACCGCCAGCACCGCGAACAACACCACGAACAGCGCCATCAGCACACCGAAACAGCTGCGGTTGGACATGCCCTTCCCTCTCCATTAACGGCCGACTATAACGTCACAGGACGGGCCGCTATTGCAAGTGGCACGGTGATTACTCCTCCGATC
>CENV01043680.1_pt1 | contig 13560 bp, 12 predicted proteins | sample 530231 | NCBI WGS metagenome assembly CENV01 (sample SAMEA2619815, study PRJEB7988) | marine metagenome | biome: marine biome (ENVO:00000447); feature: surface water layer (ENVO:00002042); material: "saline water (ENVO:00002010), including plankton (ENVO:xxxxxxxx)" | depth 5 m | reverse complement strand
GGCGACGCCCGAACCGGATTCGCCGTTCTCGACCATCACCGCCACGGCGATCTGCGGGTCATGCACCGGGGCGAAGGCGACGAACAGCGCATGGTCCCGATGGCGTTCGGCCAGCTTGGCACTGTCGTATTTCTCGCCCTGGCGGATCGCGACCACCTGGGCGGTACCGCTCTTGCCGGCAATACGATACGCCGCGCTGTCACCGACCTTCCTTGCCGTACCCCGCGCGCCATGCAGAACCTGCTCCATACCGTGGGTCGCGTAGTCCCAGAAGCGCGGATCGCGAAGCTGGATGTCCGGAACCGGATCATGGTCCACCGGCGCTTCACTACCGACGCTCCGCGCCAGATGCGGCCGAATCCACTTGCCGCGGGTCGCCACTAGCGCCGTGGCCTGGGCCAGCTGCAGCGGCGTGGCCTGCATGTAACCCTGGCCGATACCGAGAATCACTGTTTCACCGGGATACCAGGGCTGGCGATAGCGCGCCCGTTTCCAGTCGCGCGACGGCATCAGGCCCGCCGTCTCCTCGTGCATGTCCAGGGATACGCGCTGCCCCAGGCCGAAGCGGGTCATGTATTCGTGCATGCGATCGACGCCCAGCTTGTGGGCCATGTCGTAGAAGTAGGTGTCGTTGGAGCGGGCGATGGCCAGGTCCAGGTCCACCCAGCCGTCGCCGTTGCGGTTCCAGTTGCGGTACTTGTGCTTCACGTTCGGCAGTTGGAAAAAGCCCGGATCGAACACGCGACTGCTCGGCGTGATCACGCCGGCATCGAGGCCGGCAACGGCCATCATTGGCTTGATGGTCGAGCCGGGCGGGTAAAGGCCGCGCAGCACACGGTTGAACAACGGACGATCAATAGAGTCGCGCAGTTCACCGTAATCCTTGAAGCTGATGCCGGTGACGAACAGGTTGGGGTTGAAGCTCGGCTGACTGACCATCGCCACCACCTCGCCGGTGCTCGGCAGCAGCGCGACGATTGCACCGCGACGACCTCCGAGCGCCGCTTCTGCGGCCTCCTGCAGGTCGAGATCGAGCGACAGCGTGATGTCCTTGCCCGGTATCGGATCGGTACGCTTGAGCACGCGCAAGACTCTGCCGCGGGCATTGGTTTCGACCTCTTCGTAGCCGACCTGGCCGTGCAGCTCGTCCTCGTAGAATTTCTCGATACCGGTCTTGCCGACATGGTGCGTGCCGCTGTAATTGACCGGGTCGAGCTGCTTGAGCTCTTGCTCGTTGATTCGCCCGACATAGCCTACCGAGTGCGCGAAGTGCGGACCCTGCGGGTAATGCCGGACCAGCTGCGCCGCCACCTCGACCCCAGGCAGGCGGAACTGATTCACGGCAATGCGCGCAATCTGCTCCTCGGACAGCTCATACATGATCGGTACCGGCTCGAATGGCCGGCGCCCCTGCAACACGCGCTTCTCGAACAGCCCGCGCTCTTCCTCGCTGAGCTCCAGCACCTCGACCACGCCATCGAGCACAGTCTTCCAGTCGCCGGCGCGTTCGCGGGTGACGGTCAGGCTGAAACTGGGGCGGTTGTCGGCGATGACCCGGCCCTTGCGGTCGAAGATCAATCCGCGATTGGGCGGAATCGGCTGCACGTGGACGCGGTTGTTCTCCGACAGCGTCGAATGGTGCTCGAACTGCACCACCTGCAGGTAGTACATCCTCGACACCAGCACACCGATCAACAGCAACACGAACGCAAGGCCGACGATGACGCGCCGGCGCACCAGCACGGCGTCCTTCTCGTGATCCTTGAGTTGAATCGGTTGCGGCATCTTGAAGGGGTTCGCGGACTACTTATGATAGGGATGACCGGACAGCAGCGTCCAGGCGCGGTAGATCTGTTCGCCGATCAGGATTCGCACCAGCGGATGAGGCAGGGTCAGCGGCGACAGCGACCAGCGTTGCTCGCTGCGCGCGCAAACCTCGGGTGCCAGCCCTTCCGGACCGCCGACCATGAGGTTGACGTTGCGTGCATCGAGCCGCCAGCGCTCGATTTCCGCCGCCAGCTGCTCGGTGCTCCACGGCTTGCCATGTACTTCGAGCGTGACAATGCGCTCGCCTGGCTGAACCTTGCCCAGCATGGCCTCGCCTTCCTGGCGAATCAACCGCGCCACGTCGGCGTTCTTGCCACGGGTATTGAGCGCGATCTCATGCAGCTCCAGCGGTAGTTCGGACGGCAGGCGCTTGGCATATTCCTGCCAACCATCCTCGACCCAACGTGGCATCTTCGAGCCGACCGCAATCAGCTTGATACGCACGGCTTATTCCGGGTCGTGAGCGTGCTGCGCGCGGCTCTGCTCGGCGCCCTGCCAGAGACGTTCCAGATCGTAGAACTGGCGGGTCGGCACCTGCATCACATGGACGACGACATCGCCCAGGTCGAGCAACGCCCACTCACCGCCTTCGAGACCCTCGCTGCCAAGCGGGCGAACGCCCTGCTCCTTGACCTGCTCCAGCACGTTTTCGACGAGCGACTTGACGTGCCGGCTGGAACTGCCGCTGGCGATGATCATGTAATCGGTGACACTGGTCTTGCCGCGCACATCGATGGTGGTGATGTCCTGGCCTTTCAGATCTTCCAGGGCGGAAACCGCCAGCTGGACCAACTCTTCAGTTTGCATAACGTGAAAACAACCTCAGTTCGACGCCCGGTACAGTCCGTGCGCGTTGATATAAGCCAGTACGGCATCGGGAACCAGGAATCGGACCGACTTGCCGCTGGCCAGCAATTGGCGAATCTGTGTGGCAGACACTTCCAACGGTGTCTGCCAGACGAAGGCAATCTGCCCGCTGCCCCCGCAAAGCACCTGGGGATCGGGCACGCTGCGTGCGGCGAGCAGATCGCGCAGCACCTGCGGCGCCTCGCTGCCGGCATCCGGGCGTTGCAGGACGAGGATATGGCAATAGTCGAGCAGCTCTTCCCAGCGATGCCAGGTTGGCAGGCCGCAGAAGGCATCCCAGCCCACCACCAGCAACAACTGATCCTCCTCGCCCAGCTCGGCGCGCAGGGAGATCAGCGTGTCGATGGTGTAGGACGGCTTCTCCCGCTCCAGCTCACGAGCGTCCACACAAAGTGGCGGCAGGTCTTGCACCGCCAGGCGAACCATTGCCAGGCGATCCTGCGCCGAGCAATTGGGGGTGTCACGGTGCGGCGGACGCGCGTTGGGTATCAGCCGCAGCTCGTCGAGATCGAACATCTCGGCCACTTCCAGCGCCCCGCGCAAGTGACCGATGTGTACCGGATCGAAGGTGCCGCCGAGTATACCGATGCGCCGGGCGCCGCTGCCTTGGCTCATCAGGTACGGACGTGGCCGTCGCCAAACACCACGTACTTCTCGCTGGTCAGCCCTTCCAGACCGACCGGACCACGGGCATGAAGCTTGTCAGTGGAGATGCCGATCTCCGCGCCCAGGCCATACTCGAAGCCATCGGCGAAACGCGTCGAGGCGTTGACCATCACCGAAGCGGAGTCCACCTCGGTGAGGAAGCGCCGGGCATCGGTGAAATTCTCGGTGACGATCGCGTCGGTGTGTTGCGAGCCGTAGCGATTGATGTGCTCGATGGCGGCATCCAGCGAATCGACGATGCGGATCGACAGGATCGGTGCGTTGTACTCGGTGGACCAGTCTTCTTCGCTGGCCTCCAGCACATCGCCGCCAAGCAGCGCCTGGGTTCGCGCACAGCCACGCAACTCAACGCCCTTCTCGCGATAGATGGCCGCCAGTGGCGGCAGCACCCGATCGGCGATGCCCTGGTGAACCAGCAGCGTCTCCATGGTGTTGCACGGCGCGAAGCGCTGGGTCTTGGCGTTGTCGGCGACGCGAACGGCCTTGTCCACGTCCGCCGCCACGTCGATGTAGACATGGCAGATGCCGTCCAGGTGCTTGATCACCGGTACCCGGGCGTCGCGGCTGATGCGTTCGATCAGACCCTTGCCGCCGCGCGGCACGATCACATCGACGTATTCCGGCATGCTGATCAGCGCGCCGACCGCGGCCCGGTCTGTGGTCTCCACGACCTGCACTGCCGCTGCCGGCAGCCCGGCTTCGGCCAGGCCAAGCTGGATGCAGCGGGCGATGGCCTGATTGGAATGGATCGCCTCGGAACCACCGCGCAGGATGGTCGCATTGCCCGACTTCAGGCACAGGCTGGCGGCGTCGATGGTCACGTTCGGCCGCGACTCGTAGATGATCCCGACCACGCCCAGCGGCACGCGCATCTTGCCGACCTGAATGCCCGAAGGCATGTAGCGCATGTCGCGAATCTCGCCGATCGGGTCCGGCAGCGCGGCGACCTGGCGCAGCCCTTCGATCATGCCGTCGATCACCTTGGGCGTCAGCGCAAGACGATCGAGCATCGCCGCGTCCAGACCGTTGGCGCGGCCACCGGCAAGGTCCCGCTCGTTGGCACTGACCAACTCGTCGCGGGCTGCGTCGAGCGCGGCGGCGGCGGCCTGCAGGGCACGGTTCTTCTGCGCCGTGCTGGCGCGCGCAAGCACCCGCGAGGCCTCGCGCGCGGCGCGGCCCAGGCGGTTCATGTAATCGAGTACGGACTCGGTCATGGATCTAGCTGGCCTGACTGAAGGGAAAGCGGCTGATTATAGCCACCCCGACCGCCCGCGCACAGCGGCGCCGGGCGAAAGGCGCTCGAATGCATGCGCGGACAGCGCTACGAACCAACCAGCACGGCGCAGTATCCTTGCGCCGAGGAAACCCACCACCCTTTCGTCAGGTCGAAAGGCGATCTCGATTCAAGGAAATCCGCATGGGCCAGTGGCTCGAAACCCTAACCCAATGGCTCGCCGGGCATCCGCAATGGCTGGGCCTCGCGCTGCTGATCGTCGCCTGCATGGAGTGTCTGGCCGTAGTCGGACTGATCATCCCGGGCACGGTGCTGGTATTCGCGATTGCTGTACTCGCTGGCAGCGGAGTGCTGAGCCTGGGGGAAACCCTTTTGCTGGGCTTTATCGGCGGACTGATCGGCGACCTGCTTTCCTATGCCCTCGGTCGACGCTATCACCAGGGCATTCGCAGCTTGCGAGGCCTGCGCGACCATCCCGAGTGGCTGGTGCAGGCCGAGCACTACTTTCAGCGCTACGGCGTAGCCAGCCTGCTGGTAGGCCGCTTCATCGGCCCGCTGCGTCCCATGCTGCCGATGACCGCCGGCATGCTCGACATGCCGTTCGGACGCTTCCTGCTGGTCAGCCTGTGTGCTGCCGCCGGCTGGTCGATGGCTTATCTGCTGCCCGGTTGGAGCGCCGGAGCCGCCATCCGCCTGCCGCTGGAGGAGGGTTTCTGGAGCGAAGCCGGGATAGTGGTCGGCGCGCTGCTGACGCTGATCGCGGCAACTGCATTCGGCAGCCTGCGCAGCTTGCGTTGGGTCAGCGCACTCTCGGCCGGCCTCGGCGTTGCCATCCTGCTCGGTCTGTTCTTCGGCTGGCCGCACCTGAAGGAACTCGACGAAGGCCTGCTGGCAGTGATCCAGGGCGCACGCAGCACCACCTTCGACCGCATCATGGTGATCGTCACCCGCGCCGGCGACTTTCACACCCAACTGTGGGCCGCGGTATTGCTATGCCTGCTGCTTCTGGTCGCACGCCAATGGCGCGCCGCCCTGTTCGCCATTCTCACGCTGCTGGGCACGGCCCTGGCCAACGGCGCCCTTAAGGCCACCTTTGGCCGCGTTCGCCCGGAAGTACTGATGGAGCCGCTGAGCAGCTACAGTTTTCCCAGCGGGCACAGCTCAGCGGCGTTTGCCTTCTTCCTCACCCTCGGCGTGCTCGCCGGTCGCGGCCAGCCACCGCGCCTGCGCCTTGCCTGGCTGGTCCTCGCCAGCCTGCCGGCGACGGCGATCGCACTCTCGCGGGTCTATCTCGGTGTGCACTGGACCACCGACGTCACGGCTGGCGCCCTGTTGGCCGCAAGCATCTGCGCCGCCAGCCTGACCCTGGTGCAATGGCGCAGCCCGCTGCACGCAATGGCACCGAGAGTCTGGTGGCTGATCCTGCCGGCCTGTCTGGGCCTGCTCGGCGCATTCAGCGTCTGGGCCCTGCCGACAGCGATGCAGATGTATCGGTATCAGTGATTGCTCCCTCAAGCGTGTGATCCGAAATTTTTTTCTGGTGCGAAACAGGAATGTGCGAGGCGTCGTTGCGTATATCGCGCCACCAGCGGAAAGTCCGCACCTTGGCAGAGCAGCCTTCCGCCGTTGAGTTTCGGATAACTCAATAACTGTCCAGGGACCAGGATATTCCGATGCGCGAGTCACGCCTTCTAACTTTCAGCACCCACGATGCCTTAGAGCTTTCCTACCGCCATTGGCCCGCGCTTTCGCCCACAGGGCCTACAAGGCGGGCCGTCGTCATGTTCCATCGCGGACATGAGCATTCCGGCCGGCTGGCCCACCTCGTTGATGAGCTCGACCTTCCTGACTGCGATTTCTTTGCCTGGGATGCGCGCGGGCACGGTCTGTCGCCTGGCCCCCGTGGAGACAGCCCGAGCTTCGCGACGAGCGTACGAGACGTGCAGACGTTCATTGATCACATCGGCTCTATGCACTGCATCAAAGAGGAAGACCTGGCAATTGTTGCGCAAAGTGTAGGGGCGGTAGTTATTGCGACATGGGCCCACGACTATGCGCCCAAAGTTCGGGCGCTGGTGCTGGCGTCACCGGCGTTCAAGGTAAAGCTGTATGTACCATTCGCACGGACAGGCCTAAGGCTAATACGAGCGTTTCGCGGCAACTTCTTCGTCGACAGCTACGTCAAGGCCCGCTTCCTGACGCACGATCCCGCGCGGATCCAGAGCTATCAGCAGGATCCGCTCATCACCAAGGCCATTTCCGTCAATATGCTCCTTGGGCTGAATGAAGCGGCGCGGCGCGTGGTTGCAGATGCGCAGGCGATCCAGATCCCAACTCAGCTCTTTATCTCAGGCGCAGACTTCGTCGTAGAACACAAACCACAAGTAACTTTTTTCGAAAGACTTGGCAGCTTACGAAAAGAAAAACACGTTCTGCCGGGTTTCTTTCACGACACGCTCGGCGAGCGAGATCGTAATCGGGCAGTAAGCCAGGCCCACCGCTTCATTCGTCATAATTTCGATATGCCAATGGCGCCCCCATCGCTCCTCGATGCGGACCGAATAGGTCCGATGTGTGCGGAAGCGGAAGCACTGGCTGCCCCTGTAGCTCCGAATTCCGTGGAAGGATGTTATTGCCGCGCCATGCGTGCGGGAATGCGCCTTGGCGCCCGGCTTTCTCACGGACTGAAGCTCGGTTTCGAAGCGGGTTTCGATTCCGGCAGCACTCTCGATTACGTCTACAGAAACGAACCAGCAGGGCTGACTGCGCTGGGGCGCAAGATTGACCAGCTTTATTTGAACTCCATAGGCTGGCGTGCAATACGCCCGAGAAAAAGGCATGTAGAAGAGCTGTTACGTGGGGCGATGAGCCGCCTGCGAAGCGCAGATCAGCCAGTACATATCGTGGACATCGCCGCCGGCCATGGCCGCTACATTCTCGAGGCAATACAGGACCTCGGAGAACGCCCTGCCTCGATTCTCCTGCGCGATTACAGCGATATCAATGTACGCAACGGCAGTGCCCTGATCCGGGCAAAGGGTTTCGAAGAGGTCGCTCGATTCATCAAGGCAGACGCATTCGATCAGGCGGATCTGGCCGCACTCTCGCCGCGCCCCACGCTTGTAGTGGTATCGGGTCTCTACGAGTTGTTCGGCGACAACCAGATGATCGGCCGCTCTCTTGCCGGCGCCGCCGAAGCGCTGCAACCGGGCGGCTACATCGTATACACCGGACAACCCTGGCACCCACAGCTGAAGCTCATAGCCCGAGCGCTGACCAGTCACCGAGATGGGCAGGCATGGGTGATGCGGCGGCGTACCCAAGCGGAGATTGACCAACTGGTAGCAGCGGCAGGTTTGGTAAAAATCACGCAGCGTATCGACGACTGGGGGATCTTTACGGTGTCGTTGGCACAAAAACCCTACTGACGACCTTCTCTAGCGACACCAAGGTTGGCCGGTGCGGCGCTAGGTCACGCTGGCGAACACACGGGGGCGACACGCCTTACGCCCCGTCCTGCAATTGCTCGAGCAGGCTTTGAATCTGCTCGAGCTGCGACGCTGGCTCGTCCAGCCCCAGCAATTCGATCTTCTGCTCCGCATCGAATGGCAACAGGTAGGCCAGCTGACTGGCCAGAGCTGCCTGATCACTCACCGCGCCGCCCAGCCCCAGGGTTTTCACCATCGGATGCTGACCCAGCGCGGCGAGCAGTACGACGAGGTCGGCGTGCTGCTCGGCTAATGGCTGGCTGTCGGCTTCGCTGCGCCAGGCGACCTGGGCGACGGCCAACTGGTCACGCAGTACTTCGAACGATTGCACATCGAAGCGCCGCCTGCCTTCGACCCGGATACCCAACAGGCCGTTGGGCAGCTGTTGCCAGTCGCGAATCAGCGCTTCGCAACCGACATGAGAGAACGCCGCCGGTGCTGCGCCAACCTCCTTGCCATCCAGAATGTGCACCACGCCAAAGCCATGCCCGGCCTTGAGGCACTGGCTGACCATGTCGAGATAGCGTGCCTCGAATATCTGCAGGTCGAGAAAACAACCGGGGAACAGCACGGTATCCAGCGGGAACAACGGCAATCTCATGGCGACTCCATCACAGCAGCAAGGCAACCACCAGCGGCAACAGCACCGCAGTCATTACCCCCATCAGGCTCATGGCCAAGGCCGCGAACGCACCGCATTCGTCGCTTTCCTGCAGCGCCTGCGCGGTGCCCACGGCGTGGGCGGTCAGCCCGAGCGCAATGCCGCGGGCCGCAGGATGCTGAACGCCAAACCGGCGCAACAGTTCCGGACCGCAAATCGCGCCGAGCACGCCGGTGATCATCACGAACACCGCCGCCAGCGCCACCACACCGCCGATCTGCTCGGCCACCAGCATGGCGATCGGCGAAGTGACCGACTTCGGCGCCAGGGTCATCAGGATCATGTCATCCGCGCCGAAAGCCCAAGCCAGGGCCATGCCCAGCGCCGTGGCAAACACACCGGCGACCAGCAAAGTGATCACGATCGGGCCGAACAACTCGCGAATCCGCCGCAGGTTCAGGTACAGCGGCACGGCCAGCGCAACGGTAGCCGGCCCCAGCAGCAGCGTCAGCCACTGCGCACTGATGCGGTATTCGTCATAGTCGATACCACATAGCAGGAGGATGCCGACGATCAGCGTCATCGACACTAGAACCGGCTGCAGGAATACCCAGCGGGTCTTCTCATACGCCGCATACGCCAGCTGGAAGACAGCCAGGGTAATAGCCACACCGAACAGCGGATGATGGATCAGCGCCTCCCAGGCGGCCTGCCAGTGCAGTTCGATCATGCGCCCTCCTGCTGACGCTGCTTGCGCCGGATCAGCGTCTGCATCAGCCAGCCGGTGAAGACCAGCGAGACCAGCAGCGAAATTACCAGCACGCCAACGATGGCCCAGAAGTCATCAAGGATCGCCTCCGTATAGGCCATCACCCCAACCGCCGGCGGTACCAGCAGCAGCGGCAGGTAGCGCAACAGGCTGCTCGCCGCCAGCTGCAGCGATTCGCTGGCCCGGCCGCGCGCCAGCAGGCCGGCGAACAGCAGCACCATCCCGATGATAGGGCCCGGCAGCATGGGCAGGAACAGCACATTGAGGACGGTGCCGAGCAACTGGAATGCGACCAGCCAGGTCAGGCCTCTGAGCAGCATGGGAGCCTCCCGCAAAATTGCGACAGTATAAAGGGCAACGCCGGCAGGCGCCCGCGCTGCGCTATGACGGGCCATTCGCGGTGCCGATGCTGGTTTGCGGCGACACCTGCCCGTGCTGATCTAGAGCTGTAAATGACGCAGAGCCAGCCGGCCGCTTCGGGCCCGGCACTGCCCCTCTCTAGTCAGACTGCACATCACTGCAGCCATACAAGAACAATCAGGAGGACACATGCCACAGGTACCCGTCGCACAGCTCAAGGATTACATCGGCAAGGAACTGGGCCACTCCGAGTGGCTGACCGTCGATCAGCAGCGCGTCAATCAGTTCGCCGACTGCACCGGCGATCACCAGTTCATCCACATCGATGCCGAAAAAGCCGCGCAAACACCGTTCGGTGGCACCATCGCCCATGGTTTCCTGTCGCTGTCGTTGCTGCCGATGTTGTCTGGCGACCTTATGGTCGTGCCGGAAGGCACGCGGATGGGCGTCAACTATGGGCTGGACAGCCTGCGCTTCATCCAGCCGGTGAGGGTCGGCTCGCGGGTGCGTTTGGGACTGACGTTGATCGATGCCTACGAGAAGAATCCCGGGCAATGGCTGCTCAAGGCGCGCGCGGTGATGGAGATCGAAGGCTCGGAAAAACCGGCCTATATCGCCGAAACCCTGGCGCTGTGCGTCCTCTGAGCGGCAACTCTGCGCGATTGTCGCAGCCCGCTCGGTTTGCGGCATACTGCGGACGTCCTGCCTGAGCGGATGTCCGCATGCTGCGTCTTCTTCCCTTCCTGTTACTTGGTCTGCTCACCGCCTGCGGCGAGGGCGAGCCTCTCACCCCTGCCGATGGAGTGCTGCCGGACGGCGGCCGCTATCGCGGCGAAATCGTCGACGGCTTGCTGCAGGGCAGCGGTCGTATCGACTACCCGAACGGCAGCTACTACCTCGGCCAATTCAAGGACGGCCAGTGGCATGGCCTGGGCACCTGGCAAAGCGCAACAGGCGATCGCTACGAGGGTGAGTTCAGGCACGGCTTGTTCGACGGCCTGGGCCGTTTCAGCTATGTCGAGGGTGGCGTCTACGAGGGCGAATTCCAGGCCGGACGCATGCATGGCCACGGGCGCTTCAGCCAGGACGGCACGGTCTACGAAGGCGAGTTTCGCAACAACCTCTACCACGGCCAGGGCAGCCTGGAATATGCCGACGGCTTCAGTCATCGAGGGCAGTTCAGCAAAGGCCAGCCGGATGGACCGGGCACCCGCAGCGACGCCAATGGTCAACTCAGCGGGCATTTCAACGCGGGCAACCTGAACGGCGAAGGCAGCTTTTCGACCGAGCATGGCGAGCGCTACAGCGGCCACTTCGAGAACGATCAGTTTCATGGCCAGGGACGCTACGAGGACAGCGAGGGCAACGCCTGGAACGGCACCTTCGTCCACGGCGAACTGAGCGGCACCGGCACTTATGTCGCCAGCGATGGCAGCCGCTACAGCGGGCAGTTCCGCAACTGGCGCTACCACGGCCAGGGCCGTCTCGATCGCGCAGACGGCAGCTTCTATACCGGCGGTTTCCGCCACGGACACTTCGCCGGCGAGGGCGTACTGACCCAGGCCGACGGCACCGAGCTGCGCGGCAGCTGGCGTAATGACCGACGCGTCCGCGACGAGCAGGCACACGCGCTATCGGACCCGCTCGAGCTCGCGCTGCTGGAACAAGGCTCGCTGCTCGAGCGTGCGATCAGTGCGCTACCGCCTTCCAGCCCTGCCCAGGACCTCTATACGCTGACCGTGGCCGGCGATGGCCGGCAGAGCGTGTTCATGCGCGAAACCGATTACGTACAGAAGCTGCTAACCGAGCGTTTCGCCGCCCATGGCCAACTCAGCCTGGTCAACCACCGCGATCATCTCGTCGACCGGCCGCTGGCGACCCGGGAGAACCTGACCCGAGCGATTCGCACGCTGGCCGAACGCAGTGGCGAGGAAGACCTGATCTTTCTCTATTTCACCAGCCACGGTTCGGCGGACCACGAACTGGTGCTGAACCAGCCGCGTCTTTCGCTGGACGACCTGCCGGCAGCGGATCTGGCGCAACTGCTCGCGCCGCTCGCCCAGCGCAAGGTCATCCTGGTGATCTCGGCCTGCTATTCCGGCGGTTTCATCGAGCCACTGAAGAACGAGCAGACGCTGATCATGACCGCCGCCCGCGCCGACCGCGTGTCCTTCGGCTGCTCCGAGCAGAGCGACTTCACCTACTTCGGCCGCGCGCTGTTCGCCGAAGCGCTGCAGGAAACCGACGATATCGTGCAGGCCTTCACGCTGGCCGCAGCAAAAGTTGCCGAACGCGAGCAGGCCGACGACTATCAGGCATCGGAACCGCAAATTTGGGCGCCGGAAGCGGTCGTCCAACGCTGGCAGGAGCTGCGGCAGCGGCGTGCCACCCAATGATCGCCACAGGAGCAAGACCATGTATTTGACGCCACAGCGCATTCTGCTTGCCGGCGCCACCGGACTCACTGGCGAGCACCTGCTCGATCGCCTGCTCAACGAACCCACCGTCGAACGCGTGCTGGCGCCCACACGCAGGCCATTGGCGGCCCATCAGCGCCTGGAAAACCCGGTCGGAGAGCTGCTGGCGTTGCTGCCAACGCTGGGCGGCGAGATCGACACGGCCTTCTGCTGCCTGGGCAGCACGCTAAAGCAGGCCGGTGGCCAGGAGGCGTTCCGCGCCATCGATCATGATCTGGTGCTGGCGTTTGCCCGGCGGGCTAAGGAGATGGGCGCGCGTCACCTGCTGGTGATCAGCTCGCTGGGGGCCAACCCAGACAGTTCGATCTTCTACCTCAAGGTCAAAGGCGAAATGGAGGCGGCATTGCAGCAGCAGGACTGGCAACAGCTGACCATCGCCCGCCCCTCTCAGCTGATCGGCCCACGCCTGGAGCCGCGGTTGAGCGAACGCATCGCGGCCCCCCTGTCGCAGCTGCTGCCGGGCAAGTACCACGGCATCGAGACCTGCACCTTGGCCCGCGCGCTGTGGCGACTGGCGCTGGAGGAAGGCGACGGCGTGCGCATCGTCGAATCGGACGAGCTGCGCAAGCTGGGGAAATGACTGTCGGCGCCTCGCCAAAAGGCGCCGATTGACCACTGGATGGACGACGCTGCGGCATCTCTCTCGCGATGATCATCAGTAACGTTGGATGGATGTCGCTTTTTACATCCACCTTGCCTCGTCGGTGGATCGGTGAAGCGTGACCCACCCTACGATCCCCAAACGCGTCAGGCGTTAACGCCCCTTTCAGACCTTGATGAAATGCTCGCGGTAATGCCGCAGCTCGGCGATGGAATCACGGATGTCGTCGAGCGCCAGGTGCGTGCCGCTCTTCTTGAAGCCTTCCATGATCTGCGGCGCCCAACGTGCGGCCAGTTCCTTGAGCGTCGATACGTCCAGGTTGCGGTAGTGGAAGTAGGCCTCGAGCTTCGGCATCTGCCGGTAGAGGAAGCGTCGATCCTGGCAGATGCTGTTGCCGCAGATCGGCGACTTGCCCTTGGGCACCCACTGCTCGAGGAAGGCCAGCGTCGCCTGCTCGGCCTCGGCGGTGGAAATCCTGCTCTCACGCACGCGCTGGGTCAGGCCCGAGCCGCCGTGCTGACGGGTGTTCCACTCATCCATGCGCGCCAGTGTTTCATCGCTCTGGTGTACCGCGATCACCGGCCCCTCGGCCAGCACGTTGAGCTGACTGTCGGTGACGATGGTCGCCATCTCGATGATGACGTCGTTGTCCGGATCCAGACCGGTCATT
>CENV01045284.1_pt1 | contig 13561 bp, 5 predicted proteins | sample 530231 | NCBI WGS metagenome assembly CENV01 (sample SAMEA2619815, study PRJEB7988) | marine metagenome | biome: marine biome (ENVO:00000447); feature: surface water layer (ENVO:00002042); material: "saline water (ENVO:00002010), including plankton (ENVO:xxxxxxxx)" | depth 5 m | reverse complement strand
ATTTTCGGAACACCTTTGGGTGACTTCAAACCTCTCTCTTCACCATCTTTAATTAAATCTTTATGAAGTTTTAAAACTTGCTTTTTATATGTTTCAAATGGCGGCAATCCATCTGTAATATTATCAAATACAGTTTTATTAAATAGATGCATCGTGTTTGGTGAACCACTAATAATAAATATATATTCAGCCTTTTTTACATTGCCTTCCATTTCTGTAGTTGACATACTACTAGACCAAATCTCTCCTTCTTTTATCTTGTCATCAACAAACGCAGAGCTAGGTCCTCCATCTATACCGGTTTCTTGGTTGACACCAAGTTGGTCAGCCTTCCAAAACCATACCTTTTGTTTGTTATCTACAATATTATCTATCAAAGGGAGTATATCAATAAGATTGTCAGGTTTTATTAATGAGTTATCGTATGGAGTCGTAAAAGGTTTCACATCACGCATCTCCCTACCTTTTTCCTTTGAGATTTTCTTTTTAAGTACAACAGGGTTCCCTATATTTTCTGACCCTCCTTCTCTTAAATTTTTCATTACAGTCAAATCCTCTGCCACAATCTCTCTACCTTCACTTACTTTGCTAGATAAAGCGTTAAGCATACCAATTATATTTGAGTCCTGTTTTGTTACAATATCAAAGTTGAAACCAACTAGATTGCCAATCTTTTTGATAAAGTTTATTACTGCATTTTGTGTGGGTTGATTTAACTGTTGATAGTTTGCAGCGAGTTGTCCAAAAAGTTCTGCCAACTGCTCCTCATTTTGTATAGTATCTCCTTCTTCTGCATAAGCTTGTCCAAATCTTTTAATTTGTTTGGCTAACGCACTATTTGGATTCAAACCCTTTTGTGCTGCTGTAAGTAATGATTTGACTGCATTTGCAGTATTGGTATCACCTAATGTTTTAAAAATAAAAGCATGACCAACTTCATGAAAGACAGTTGATGCATCCGCTTTATTCATGTTGACATGAATAATATTATCTTCGAAACCAAAAAAACCTTTGCCTTTTGTCCCGGTTGCTTTTTCAAATTCTTTTTGACTTTCATAAAGAACAACTCTAGTATCAGGTAATACCTTACTTATAGCCTTTGCTGCATTGGTTGCTGTATTTAGAACTTGATTTCTAACTCCTTGCCGTATCGAATTTAGTTTTTTTCTACTCTTTCCTTTTCTATTGAAAAATAAATTTACTGTCTCACTTACAGTTGTTTCCTGTGTACCTTCTCCAAATTCTGCTATTATATCGGCTCTGTCTTGCTCCGACACACTATCATCTTTAGTTTCAGTCTTATCTTGTGATTGAGTTCTTCCAAACTCAGGTATAGAAGCTTCGGCTTGTCGAGCCAAATCTTGTTCTTGAACTCCTTTTTCTACAAGCTCACCGAGTTGAGTGTCAATTTGTTTAATTCTTTCTAACTGTGCTTTGACTAAGTTTTCATTCTTTCCCTCTACCTCCGACTTTAATTGTTGCTGTTCCATCAATAAGCCAAGGGCTTCTCTTTGTCCTTGTAGATTTAAGTCTTTAGGTATGGAAGGAAACAAACCCTCTATCTGATTGTATACCTTAAGCATATCGTCAGCATCTTTTTGAGTAAGCGGGTCTTTAGAATCTGCTACTCTTTGTTTTAAATTAGTTACAAAAAACTTTTTGTATTGTGGGTTGCCTAGCATTCCTTTAAATATATCAAACGCTTCATCAGTAACTAAATCTAAATTCTTCGGATTAGCTCCCATTGCCGTAATCGCAGAAGGGACTGCCATAATTTTTCCACCAACTGCTTCAAGGGCTCCTTGGTATAATAATTCTTCCATATAATCCCTAAAAGTCTCAGGGGTCTGAAACATTTTTTTATCTTTAGCAGCGTTATAAATTCTTTCCGATAAATCTTCCGCAACAAACTGCAACGCACCTGTCTCAAATTCCACAACACCACCTGCTCCAATCGTTAACAATCCTCTAGCCGCCATGTTATCTACATCCTCTCTAATCAATCTACCAAAACCCTTAGCACTTGTCCCGGGTTTTGCTTTATTTAGACCTCTTAATACTAAATTGTTTACGAAATTACTTGCTTTAGGATTTTTAAAAATACTTCTGAAACCCAAGTTCTCTAATACTGCAGTAGCAACTGCTACAGGTGCGGCTACTGTTCTTTGTTCATCCAAAGAAATATTATCAAAGTTTGGATTGTTTGCCATCTTTCCCATTTGAGCTTCAAATGATTGACTAATCAATCTTGCAACTCTGCTAGTTTGGTTCTTGTCTTTAAGAAAATTTCTCATCTTACGCACCACTACATTTCCTCCCTTTTCTAAAGCCTTTTTCCCAAGGGTTTTGAATAAACCAACAAAAGCAGGTATAGAATAAGCAACACCATGCGTGGCTTTTTCTATGAATGCTCCTTCATTTTTAACCAACTTTCTAATTATTTCTTCTTCGTTGGATTCTTGACCTATAAAATCACTGAAAACATTTCTAACATTATCCCTCATCCCTGATTCTAGGTCCATATAATTTACTCGACCTGTAAACCTATTCACATTAAACGCATCACCTAGTGCCGCACTCTTTGCTTTATCATATGCAGTTACAGTTTTCTTACGCAATGGTCCTCCCACATCTTCAATCTCTGTATCTTCATATTCTCTTGCACCTTTCATGGCAGTATTTCTATATATAGATTCCGTGACAGAATGCAACTCGTTTCCATCTTTATCTGTGATAGACTCCAAAGTTTCTTGAAGGATTTCAGGCTGAAGGCTACTCAACGCCTTTCTCAATTGGTCTTGGTCAAGTAAGTTTAGTTTTTTCTTTTTTAAAAGTCTTGATATTTTTTTTATACTTTCGTTTTGTTCTAACAAATCTTCAGACAATCGTTGACCTTCTATCCCTTCTAACATTAAATCTTCTGCGTCTAAATTGAAACCATCTGTATTGTTTTGAAGAATTTCTATTGCATAGTCTATATGCTCTCCTGCGTTTGTAAAACTTTCTCCTGCATTAAAGTCACCTGTAAGCATATTAATTTTATCAGCAGTAAAAGCAGAAGCCTCTTCAATTAAAGGAAGAAGAAAAAGAGAAGAGGTACCTTCAAGTAAAGTTCTTCCTAACCTTTCAACTTTTTTGGCTATATCAAATGTTCCACCCTTTGCATCTTTGAGCATTTGAGTATACTCACCAACCATAGCATCAAACTCTTTGCCTTTAATCTGAAAGCTTTTTTGCTCGTTTATTAACCTTCCTTCTACAATTTTTAAATTCTTTTTAAGTTGTAAATACTTGGCGTAATCAGGATTGTTTTGTAATTCTTGAGGAGTTAAACCTCCAAAATTATTACTATATATATTGCTCAGTCTTAGTTTTTCTAACTCATACTGTTTTACTTTTTTTGAAAAATCATCAACCTGAGTATTGAACAAAGTGTTTAGAGCTTGAAGTTCTTCTAGGTTCTGAATCTTTCTTAATTCATTTTCTCTTTTGTTGGTTCTTTCTGCAAATATTTTGGCTGACTCTTCTTTGTTTTCTTTCAAGAATTTTTTTAAATCCTCAGCTCTTCGTTTAGCAAACAAACCCACTCCTTCGTTTACGAAAGGAATACCGAAAGCATCTAATACGATTTTCTTTTTTTTACCATTGGCTGCTGTAACCACCATGGCATCTCCTATGTTTGCTTGTTCAAACTCAAACCCATAGTCACCAAACTTATAGTTCATCTCAGCAACTACAGATTCTTCTTCTCTATCGGAAGTGAGCTCTTCGTTTATACCGTCTACACTTATTTGAAATTCATCTACCTCATCATCTGAAAGTATAGTGCCATCAAAGGGATTGCTTGACTCTTTGAAAGGGAGACCTCCTAAATAAGAAGGACCATCTATAGACATTTCCTCTGAAGTAGAACTTGAAGAGGGTAATTCGTTTTGTGGAAGTTCGTTTTCTTGAGAAGGTGTTAAAGAGTTTATATTTTTTTTTTCAGGGTTTACTTGTAAATCAGATTGATTGATGCCTAAAAGAATGGAATAATCCTCTAAACTTCCGGTATAGCCTCCTTGTTTGAATAAACTATAAGAATCTTGAAGAGCCTCATCGTTGCTTTCAATTAACTGTCTAAACTCCTCTTCACTACCATTGTATCCGTTGGAAGTAAAAAGTCGATAAGCGTCTTGAAATGCGTTTTCATTCATTATTGTTGTTTATTGTATTTGCTAGTGTCTAGTGCTTTTCTTCTTTCTCTATCTTGTGCCGCTAAATCTTCACCTGTTATCTTACCAATTTCTTTATTTAAAAATTGTTCTTGACCCGCATATTCAGCAGCACCTGTGGCTCCTTTTACAAACCCTATTAAAGCCTGTAAAGCATCAGCCCCTCCATCAGTTTCAAATATAAACTCCTCTTCTCCTTTTGTAATTTTAATCCTATAATTACTCAAGTAATCTGCTTGGTCGACTGTAAAGCCAAATGGGCTTAAAATTGCAGATAAAATTGGCTCTGCTTCCTCTTCGGACAATGTGCCGTCAGCTAAATTACTTGTAAGTTTTTCATCATAATATCTTTGACCTTGTGCTTCAACAGTTTCATCTTGGAATACTTGGGCACCCCCATCAGTTCCTTGAGAAACAGACCTAAACTCAATAGTTTGTCCCACTAAATTTTGATACTTATCATCAGTTAGTTTTTCATTTTCACCTAGAGTTATTTTTTCCTTTCTTCCATTTTCAAACTCAATCACTATTCCATTCTCTTCATCTTCGTCTGCAATAACTGACTTAACTTTTCCTGTTTGTACGCCTCCACCTAAATCAACTGAATCTGCTATATTGTCTATACCCGTAAGTAAAGTAGCTGATTGGGCGAATGTTTCAAAGCCCATTAAATTTCCATTAGCATCTACTAATGGAACATCTCTTGTGCTTGTTGTTCCGTCATTGTTCCTAAATGTAACAACAACAACATCACCTCTTTTATCTACCTTAATAGCATTTTGTATATTGTCTCTAAAGAAGGTTTCTGCAGCGTCTACAGCAGCATCATCTCCATAATACAGGTCAGACAACATATTGAATTTATTTTCTGCACTTGATTTATCTCGGTCTATTGCAATGTCAGTCGCTGTGTCTTTTCCTCTTCTACTCGTTTGTGTAGATAATTGTTTGTCAATACTAGCATCTATACTACCTTTAATATATTCTCTTACTTTTTCTTTTTGACCTTCTTTAAAAACAGGAACACCATTGGCTCTCTGAGAAGTGTCTAAGAAAATTAAGTTTCCATCTTCACCTTGTGCATCAAACTCCTCTTTGTCTTCGGTAAAAGTAAACTGTTTACCATTACCTGCTCTAAGACCGTAATCAGTAAGTACGGATGTAATATGATACTCGTTTATCATCAGCTCCTCAACAGTAGCGTCTCTCCACTCGTTGTATAGTTTTAATTCTTCTGCTGCATCAGAAAACTTACCACCTTGTGATGCGGTCTTTCTAAGATACTCCAAGTCTCCTTTCCCACCCGTGATAATCCTTATCGAGTCAACTACGCCTAATGCAGATTTATTCAATTCAATAGCTTTATTTAGGTCAAAGTAATCATACTCCTCATTTAATAAGCCGGTCAATTGATTGACTGTCATAAATTTATTGGGGTTTCCATCCATACTACCATCCTCCCAATGACCAATGCTAACCATTCCATTGTTTTGATTAATCAGAGCTTTTGTGTTTTTGATATTAAACAAACCTTCTGCTTGTTCCATTTTCCATTGCTCAAGTTTTTGAGACCTAGTTGCAGGGTCTAAAGAATTTAACCTTTCCATTTTGGTTTTGTAAGCGTCTTGATATTTTTGTGCCATACCAAAGATTTTTGTGGTGGAGTCTTGAAGATTGGCTGTAATCAAAGAGTATTGACGGGGCTGAAGTAGACCTGCTTTTAATGCACGATTGGCAGCTAACATTGTAGCCGCACCATCTGCTGCATATGCAGAAGTAAATTCATTGGCTTCGATAAAATCACCCGAGGGTGCATTTGCAAGAATCTCTTGCATCTCTCTAGCCGCCTTATCAAGCTCTGCTTTTTTAGCTTCTCTTGTGGCTACCTCCGCTTTTAATGTATCAGTAAAACCTGATGCAACAGCCGACCAATCTATTTGATTTTCGACTTGTCTTTCTACATATCCAAATCCTGTGCTCATCCTTATTGATTGTATTTATTAATCATCATCATGTTAGGTAAACCAAAGGGGTTAAGTGGGTCAATTAAAGGCTGTATACCCGCAGGGGTAATGAAGTTTTCAACAGGATAAACAAATCCTGAATCTTTTCTTTGTTGGTCTTGTATTTGTTTTAATGTTCTTGCATCATCTCCTATGTTCATGCCTTGTTGAACATTATATATTTCTTGAAACTGAGGACCAAACAATATATTTCTTTGGTCTTGGTCAGCTTGTCTAGTAAACTTTCTGAATGCTCTCGGGTTCAAACTAGCGGCTTCGTTTAGACCAACATTATAATCTCTCTTTCTTCCTAAACCAAGGAACCCCCCTCTTTGACTAAAATCTACAGTCCCAAAGTCTCTCGTTTGGTCGAGTGTATAAGTAGTATCACCGACAGCCTGTTGCTGTGCGGCTTTATTCTGTTGGTATAAAGGAACTAGTGATGCTGCTTGACTTACTGTATTAACAGCACCTTGAAAACCTTGCATCATTGCTTGGTTTGCTAAAGCCTCTTGATTTGCAGACTTAGCTTGAAACCCTTGAACTTCACCTAAATCTAACTGAACATTTAAGTCCCTCAATCTAGCATCTTCTTCAGCAGCTAACCTGTCTAAATTAGACATCTCTCTTCCCATTTGTGCTCTGATTTGTCCTTGAGCCGCATCTTGAGCCACCTCTAATCTACCTGCCGTAGCAGCCACACCTCTTTGGTCTCCTTCTCTTGCGGCTTCTAATGCTGTTGCACCTTGCTGAAGTGCTGCTTCACGAGCCAATTCATAAGGTTCTTTCTGTATTGCTAATTCATCTAGATAATTAATATCTAGTCTTTTTCTTGCTAAACGCATTTGTTCTGCAGCTTTGCTTTCTGCATCTCTTGCAGCTCTCCGAGCCTTACCTGCTTGTGAGAAAGACAAAGTTGTGCCTACCGCAGCAAGTGTTGCCCCTACAATACCTGTTATTAATCCTGACATAATCTAAAAGCTTCTTTAATTATTTTTTTTGGCAACGATTTATAAGTGGTGGCATAAATTTCTTTTTCTGCCTCCTCCGGTGTCGTTGCATCTGTTTTGTATACACAAGCCCAACGGGTATCTTTATGTATGTAAAAAATTCTTTGTGTTCCAATTTTAGTAAACACAGTATAAGGTGCTTCAATGGTTTTTATCTCACCATTATCATCTAAAAAAGAAACTTTTCCTTCTAATAAAAATGAAGGATGTTCTTGTTTGTGTATAAAAGAAACATTCAAACTACCTTCCGGCATAAATATTTCCCTTGTATACAGACCACCTTCAAAATGATGTTTCAAAGGATAGTACTCTTTCATTATTTTTTCCTGCTCCTTCCCTAGCTCATGATTCGCTGCTCCATCTATCTGACTGATTTGATTCTGAAAAGTAGCAATCTTTTCCCACATCGTTCCCTTGTTATAGTGAACGGCATTCAATATTTTTTCAGGGTGATACTTTTCTTTTGTTTTCAACATAAATCAAAAATATACCTATAATTCTACAAAGATACTAAAATTAAGGAAAAGATTTCATGACCTCAGATTCTACGACAAACAACTCTGATGCCGTATTGGCTTCTATCTCTAATTGAAATATGCCATAATGTCCGAGTATACCATGTGATTCAGCGACAGGATTCTTTAGTGTAAAGTAAAATGACCCAATCTGTATAGGAAGGGGTGCTGTTGGTTGAGGTGCAGGATATATTCCTGCATTGGTACTATTAACAATAATACCCGCAAGAGGTGAGCCTGAAAATGATGAATCCATTACAGTATCTATTAAAGTTCCTAGAAAAATAATATCAGCACCATTTTTAAAATACACAAAGTCTCCCAAGTTATACAAACTACCTAATGGTTTATCTATATCAAACAAAATAAATATAGCTGCAGGGTCTGATTGGTCTGTATCAATACTTTCACCAATACCATTTATACTTCTTAAATTTAAGTTTGCACCTACCGGTATGGATGCACTTGCACCAACACCACCTGTAGGGCTATTACTTCTAAGGAATGCAAACCATGCTCCTTCTTTCTGTACAAAGTAATCAGCATCTATCTCTCCGTATATTTGTATATCAGATGTAAACTTTGCAGACCATGCATCATCTCCTTCTAAATTTAGTGTTTTGAATACTTTATTCTCTAGGGGTTGGTCGTTAAATACACTTTCAATTTGTGCGGGAAACTGCTCTCCATAATATTCATTTCTAGTGTCGTTAGTATTATGTCTATATAAATTGCCGTTTTTGAATGTATATAAAAACTGATTCATCCCAATAATAAAATCAGGGTTATAAGAATAAAATGATGGAAAGCCTTGCGAGTCCTCGCTATAGGTTATGGTTCTTTTAAATTCTGCTGTTATGGGAGTATAGGTTGGCATATTAACAAGGGGTATAAGAAGTTATTACATGGTTAGCGTCTATATCAATCAATGCAGTTGATGCACCTAAATTTATAACATAGTTACTTCCTGCCGGATATCCTACGGAGCCGTTTTCGTCTAGAAATGCAAACTCATTTATAGCGGGACTACCCGGTGTGCCTCCTGAATTAGGAGCAGCGTAAACTGTATTAGGGAAAGCCGCCACACTACAATCTGAATTAGGTGCTGAGATAGGGGTTGGTGTTAGAGCTACAGGACAATTAACTGTTGCATCCCATGCGGTTCCCGCACCCGGTGGACCGAAAACTCTAAGAGTTACTGAAGAGAACTGTGTGCTTGTTCTTGGTATTACTATAGTACAATCACCCGGACCCACATTAGGTGTAAAATTAACATCCGCACTTGAGCCTGTTACTACTCCATTTGTATTGGTAGGTGTATTGGGAAAGTTTCCATTAGCATCTGCCAAATAAAAATCTTGTCCTGTATATCCTCCTGCATCTAAAGTGGGACCTACACTAGCGGCTCCTGATGCATTATTGGCTCCTAAGAAATTGAAAGTACTTCCACTACCTAAAAAACCGAATTGGGGGCTAGTAACGGTATTGAAAATTTGATTGCCAAAAACACAACTAATTCCATCGGGTACATTTGCAGGGTCAAAGTAAACTATGATTGCTCCTAAATCTGTACCCACACCATATGTTATTTCGTAGAGACCATCGTTTCCACTAAATGTCAATGCACTTCCACATGGAGTCACACACGAAGGACACGCAACTACAGGACCTAAAGCTCCATTTATTTGCTGTCTATAGTTTGTTCCATTTGAATACCATCCATCTGCTGCCACAATTGTTAATGCAGCATCTGTAAAAACAATAGTGCTAGTCTCTAAAGTTGTTCCGTCTAAAAAATATGTTCCTAATGTTGCCATAATTATTATTATAAAGGTGATACACACCCACAATCTATTAAAGTTGCTACTAAACTATCAAAGTCTTTACCTGTATTGGAGTCTGCTCTCATACAAACTATAACACTTCCTCCACCTCCGGGAACAGTAACTGATGCACTATTACCAACACAAGTTAAATAATTTATTGTTATATCGCTAACTAAACCATTAAACAATTCATAAGTTTGACAAACAGAACTACAAGTTCCATTGAATACATTTGCTGCAGACTCAGTGGCTGTAGTATTTGTAAAGCCAATTACTTTATATGCACAACCTACATTTCCACTTCCTGCTAATGCTACAAAATCTCCTATACCAACAGTAGCGTTCTGAATATCATTTGTTGCTACAACAGTCGTTGGTGTATCCAACACATCACATCTTTCAAGTAGTAAATTTATACTACTGCAACCACAGTCAGTGTATTCAACTACAGGATTTCCTTGGTCAATAGATATATTTCTTGCACAATAAATTCTTTCTTCAAGTTCAGGTATTTCCTCTGTAAATGTGTTGCCGGAAGAATCTGTGACTGTTACTATAGCAGCTTGACCACCATCCGCAGTTACTGTATAGGTTCCGGCACTTTGGTTACAACTTGTTTGGCTTACTATTATATTATTTACAGTGTGCGTTGATGCGTCAGGTGTTTCTCCACCCACTCTGTATTCACAATCATTACTCACACCTGTTATAGTCACAAATGTATTTAATGTTACACCGTTAGTCGGTGGTATTATTACTGTATCAGGACTGCCTGATGTGTTAGTTATAGTTACACCGTTACTAGAATATACCCTACATAAAGTTGCTATCCTGTTTGAAGGTGTGTCACCCGAAGAGCATCCGCAACACGCATCTGTAGCATCGCTTGAAGAGTAACACAACTCAGCTTCAGTTGGGTCTCTATAGTCATATATTAAATACAGATTAGAGTCGTTTGATGTAGGCATTGTAAACTGCCCTTCATATTGGTTTCCTCCACCTGTAATATTAGGAATAGTATTTGCCGCAGCCAATAAATTGGCAATATCCGTTGGTGTGTTTAAATAAGTAGTGCTTGTTCTTAAAAACTTAAATGAGTTACTATTGATATTAAAATTAAAATCATCACCTGTAGCAGGTATCTTGTTACTTATAATCTTTACAGTAGCTCCATCAGCCGGTGCTATGTTTCCACCTTGTGCTCCTTGTATAGAAGAGAATTGAGAAACTATCAATCCTGTTCCTGATTGGAACTCTATTTGTTCTGACTGTAAAGCACTCAAGAAAGTGGTATCATTCCATCTATATTCATCGTGTATAAATTTACCCGCTTCATTGTCACTAGTAATTGCTACTTGTACGACATTCATTTGAACAGCATCAGGACAAAATACAGTAAGGTTTATGTCAGCAGACTGAACCACACCAACTGATTGTACTGTAACCTTAAGTAAGTCCTGATTGACAAAAGTCTTAGTGAATGTCAAAGCATAAGAACCATCAGTATTGATGGTTTGATTAAATACTTGAGGACCTGCAGGTGAAGGATAAACACCTGTAATTTCTACTTCTTCATTGGGTTGCAATCCTATAACTGTAAAATCTACCTCTACACTTCCAACATCAGCACCTAAATCGTAAACAAATTCTTCTAGTGCACTTTTACCTATATTAAAACTTTGTGTTATACCACATGGTATGGTTGTTTCAGGTATAGGAATTTGAGTGGTTGTATTGCTCAAGACATACTCATTCATGTAGGGGTCATACCCTCCTAATTTGAATGTATTGAAACTATTAATAAATAGGTCTCTAAAAAAAGAACGCATTCCTGTTTCAGATATTACCTGTAAAGTTTCGTTTTGTGCCGAACTACCTTTGAGTTGTAATACGGCTCCACGCTTGGCATCAGTGAAAAATTTATCTGCTCCCCATTTAGCATAACTTTCAGGGTTATTACTATTCCCATAATCTTCTATTCTTGCTATTTGTGTTCCCAAAACTTGAGGAACAGATGTAACAGCTCCCCCTCCTGTTGAATCACTTAATAGGTTTTTACCTGTTAATACATAAGAAATTTTGTCTTCTTGTAAAACAAGAATGTCAGTAGCCCTTCCATCCATCAAGGTGATAGGTCCATACTCATCTTCTAACGCCTTGAAATTTAGTAAACCTAAATTAAATTCATTTAGTTTGTTTACATTGGTTTCAGGATTAAATACACCACTATATGTTATGTCAGCAAATCTATGTGCAAGTTCAAATTCTTTTTCTGATGTACTTGTAGTTCTGTTTCCTAACTCTAATGGTTTACCTACTATAGAGTCTCTTATTTTACTGCTTTCAACTCCATTTCCAAAAGTGTAACAATTGAAAAAATCAGTATCTATTATAGCATTTTGATTGGCAGTCTGAGACTGAACATTTCCTTCATGAGTGCCATCAGGAAATACATTAAAGGTTTCAGCACTCTCATACCAAATGTCAGGTGCTGCATCTTGGGGAATGGTTTCAAAAACCATAAGAGTATTTCTACGAACCAATGTCATAGAAGCATCTAAATTAACTCTTCTATTTCTATTAGAGCCACACGATTTAAGACTTCTTACAAGGAACCTTAACTGACCTTTGTTGCTTGTTGTAGCCATTCTTTCCCATGCTATTTCTAAATCTAAGTCACATCCAAGGTTAGGTGGAGAAGTATTTAAACTCGTATTGTTAAAATTTAATGTAGGTGGTTGTGCGGTGTTATCTGTCCTTGCACTTGATGCAGAAACCATAGCTCCGTATATATTTTGTCCAATAAAAAAGTCATAAACATTCGCATAATCCTGTGAGGCTGTCACTGTGACATCGGTTATAAACTCTCGTAGTTCACACGCATCTCCACTACCACCCCTTCTAACACAATTTATTTTAACATTTAAAGTTGAACCTGCAGGAACATCCAAGTCTATTTGCTGATAAGTCAATGGGTCATTAGGGTTATATGGTGTTTGAGGTGAGTCAGGGTTGGGTATGCTACCTACCTTCAAACCTGCTGTCGCACAAGTAGGACCATTATCTCTTTTTGCTACTACCTGCTCACTATCTTGACTGACCGGATTGTCTCCTGCTTCTGTAGTAAACTGATTTGTTCTTAACCTCATGTATGTTCCGGCAGGAACTCCGGGTGCATCATCGCCACCTATAGGGTTTCCTGAATCATCTACAGGTGCAGGAACAATAAAGTCTCTACCTTTTGCTTCTTTACTCAAAACAGTCACTCTTGTGCAAGAAGCTCTTGGTCCGTTTGTATCAGCTTTTACGATTAACTCATCTCCTTCTTCAATTTTTCTACTGTTTTCTCCTTCTAGTAAAAACCATGTTGAACCTAATGTAACATCTTCAAAAAATAAGTTGCTGTATATAATGTCGTAGTTTTCTTTATCAGGCTTAATACAAAACTTATAATACTTTGCCCATGAAGGAGCTATCTGCGAAGGTGGTATTTCTACCTGTATTTTATTTTGGTTTACCGAGGAGCCACAAGGAAAAAATTCAGTATTGTTTTCACTAACCAAAGCAGTAGTTGCCCTCGAAAACTCATCTAAATATAATATACCAATTTCATATCCACGATTACTGTGTAAACTAGTAGCGTTTGCAATAGCAGTAAACTCTCCTGTTACAAGGTCTATAGTTTGATACTCATAAACCTCATTGACGGGTGGACCGGTTTCGGTATATTGTAAAGCATTAATCTGAATTTTAATTATGTTGGGAGTTGACTGACTTGTTATTATTTTAAAACCTTCTGCTAAACCATCCACACCACTAGAAGTTTTATTGTATGTTGCGTCTAAAGTTTGAAGAGCATCACAATTGAATTGGTCTGTCATTGAAGTTCCATTACAAGCATCAGCAAAGTTTGCTTCTAATAATTGTATTGCATCTATAAACTCCTGTGAATTACCCATAGTAAAAGCATCTGCATAAGAAGCAGGAAGCAAG
>CENV01065580.1_pt1 | contig 13598 bp, 11 predicted proteins | sample 530231 | NCBI WGS metagenome assembly CENV01 (sample SAMEA2619815, study PRJEB7988) | marine metagenome | biome: marine biome (ENVO:00000447); feature: surface water layer (ENVO:00002042); material: "saline water (ENVO:00002010), including plankton (ENVO:xxxxxxxx)" | depth 5 m | reverse complement strand
GAGCCCGCATTGCCAAGCACCGCCAATGGGTTGGGACGATGTTTGATGGTTCGCGCGGCCCGGAAAAACCCGGGTTGGCGCGGAAGACTTCACCGTAAGGCATGTGCCCTTGCGGACGGCAGGCGCTTCAACCAAGCGCTGAGATAAGTACGCTGCGACGCTTTGTCAATATGGGCAACAATGGCGGCAAAAACTATGGACTTGTGCGTTCGGGAGCCACAGATTGCAAAATATTGTGGGTATGTGGGATTCCTGAAATTGACGTTTGTATTGCTGTTCGCCGCCGGCTTGCTCGGCGGGATGATAAATTCGCTCGCCGGTGGCGGCTCTTTTGTGATTTTTCCGGCGCTTCTGTTTGCCGGGGTGCCTCCGGTGCTCGCCAATGCGTCGAACACTTATGCGTGCCTGCCCGGTTATGTGACCGGAGCCATCGGCTACTGGAAGCATATCGCGCCGCACAAGGGGCGGCTGGCCCTATATTGCGCGCTGGGGCTGGTGGGGGGATATCTGGGCGCCGAGGCGCTGATGCGGATTTCGGACGAAATGTTCGCCGGGATCATCCCCTGGCTGATGGCGTTCGCCGTGGCGATCTATATCTTCGGGCAGCGGATCAACCGGTTCTTTGCGGCGCGCTCGGTGGGCTCGCAACGCGCGGCGCGGGCCGGCGCGGCCGGGCTGTCGGCGCTGCTGCTGGCCATCAGCTTTTATGGCGGGTTCTTTAATGCGGGGCTGGGGATCGTGCTTCTGGCGTGGCTGGCGCTGGCCGGGTTCGAGGACGTTCATGCAATGAACGGGCTGAAGCTGCTGATCTCGTCGGTGATCTCGGTGGTGGCCGTTATGCGGTTCGCCGCGACCGGCTCAATCGCCTGGGTCGAGGGCAGCGTGGCGCTGGCGGGGGCGATGGTCGGCGGGTTCGCGGCCGCGTATTTTTCCCATCTGGTGCCGGCCAAGGTGATCCGGGGGTTTGTGATTGTGTATGGGGTGGGGCTGACGGGGTATTTTTTCTGGGGGGTTTATGGGTAGGGGTGATGGCGAACTAGACACATGCTAATCGCCCCCCCGCAGTGGGCCATCGGAATGTCGCATTCAACGTCAACGACTTTCGATTGCTCGAAAATTGCACCGACGATCACTTAAACTCGTTGAACGCTTTTAGCAGTTTCATCGTTGCAGGCATATTTAACTCATCACCCGAGTAACGGCACTCGTAAAGTCCTTGCAGGTTGGAAGGAAGCTCGACCCCCTCCTCAACCAGCAAGATAAAATTTCGGCCGTAGAGTGCCATTGCCGCGCCAATTTCTATCAGTACATTCCCGTTGATCTGGGGAACTTGGCTGCCGCTGCTGTCAAGCAGGAATCCCTCAGACCCCACGTGAATAACGGCAGCCTGACACGCTCTCATTTCGTCCATTACCTTATCGGGAACAGGCTTAGCCGCCGTCTCGCGCTCCTGAGCCACCACAGGCTCAAACTTGCCAAATGCTACAAGTTCCTTCACCTGCTCAAGAATTTTCTTGTTCTTACCATGGGTAATGAATACCCGGTTGCCGCGTTCTGGCCCGGTCTCGGGTTTGCGGATTGTATCAAGTGGTTGGCCAGCGAGTTCATCGTTCTCAGTGGCATTCTCTTCCCCGCTTCCAATCTCTTGCTCAAACGACTCATCGTGACGCACGCTCGGCACCCCGCCTTCCGCTAGTGCGCGCGAATTTGTGGCGTCAAACTCAAAGCGAGTGGGCTGCCCCTTTCGACCGATAACAAGCTTGCCTAAGTCAGCGCCTTCGGCAATTTGGAAGAAGCACACCGCCTGATCGTTCAATATCTTGTCGTTGGAGGATGCGTCGGCTTTGAAGTGCTGATGCCAATGTGCCGCAACATCGACAGCTGACAGAGTAAGCTCACCCCGATGGACAGCGCGTTCAACAACTGCCCGATACGGTGGAATGGACGCCACCACCTCGCGTAGTGCTTCCGCACGGCGCGCTCCCTTATCCTTGCCAACGAGCCTCCCCCGCTCGGTGACCACCATCTTCCCGCTCGCATCATCGAGCAAGTCCCATGCCTTCATGGCACTGATTTTCCGGCCATCAAGCACCTTGCTATCAAGGACCGCTTTAGCCTCGGGTAAGGTAGCGCCGGTAGGCTTCGTTACGAGATAAGCACAAAGTGCATCAATATCTGCAAGAGTGGTCCTGATAGGAAGTGCCATGGTCACTTAGCCCCTTTAACGATTTTTGTTTTATAAGCGGCTTATTTATGAGCGTCAACTTCGAGTGCGGCCTAACCTGTTAATAACCCGCCTATATAGACTGGTTTGCTCCAATACCAATGCTGCTCACGTCCGCAGTACATGGCGTGGCTTTGCCGCTGATGGGTCCCGGGTCGAGCCCGGGATGACGGGTGGGGGTGGGGCGGCTGTGGTGTTCATTTCCAGGGACAGTGGGCGAGAGGATTTGAGGTGCTGGTTGGCCCTACATCTTCGGTGTACGTGGCCGCGCAGCGGATCCCCGGGTCAAGCCCGAGGATGACGGCGGTGGGTGTGGCGGTGTTGGCGATGAAGGTAATGGTGGTCGTCCTGACCACGCCTAACCTCCGCGGTCATCCCGGACTTGATCCGGGATCCAGTAGCCGGCAGAGCCTGCGATCCTTGCACTGTGCGCCAATACACATCGCAAAACAGCGTTGATGACGAAGGGGATTGGGGACGTTGGGCTCCCCTTTCTTTGTTTGGGGGAGAGTTTGGGGCGATCGGGCTCGCCCCTTGCCCTACTTTTCCGGCGGCGCCAGCAGCATTTCATCCAGCACTTCGGCGGCGCATTGGTTGGTGAGGTCGCTCAGCGCGATGTCCTGTTCGGGGGTGCGCTGGGGGGCGTTGAGCATGGGCCAGAGGTTGTCGGTTTCGATGCTGTTCAGGGTGCAGGCGCAGTAGGCGGTGCAGTAGGCGGCGTCGGGGGCGGATTGGATGCAGCTGGATTGGCAGCTTGAGAGGAAGTTTTCGGCGCGGCGGGTTTCGCTGATGCCGGTCAATGACGCGATGCCCATCAGGATGCCGATGAGAATGGGCTGGTGCAGGACGTAGATGACGAGGCTCCAGCGGCCCAGTTTTGCCAGAACGCGGGAGGGCGATGAGGTGCCTTTGAACCGGGCAAGGCGGGTGACGAAGCTGGAGCCCTCGGAGGGTTCGGAGTCATTGTCTGGTCGCGCGGTCGCACCGGGAAGGTCTGCGGCTTTTTCCGGTCGCACTCTGGTGGCGAGCGCCCAGCGCGTGGCGGCGATGCCGAGGAGGGCGACGCCGAACCAGGGGAAAATGGGGACCAGATCTTCAGTGGGGGGCGGCGCATCCCAAAGGCCGATCCATGACCAGAGTTTTTCGCCAAACAGCGGGTTTTGGACGAACAGTTGCAGGCCGATGAGGATGATGGCCAGCCCGATGATGAGGACGAGCGGCGCTGTGAGGAAGGCCAGCCCCAAAAGGGAAAAGAGGGCTATGGCGTGCAGGACGCCGAAATAAACAAAGGTGCCGGGATTGAACGCGTAGGTGCCCGCAGAGATGAGGAGCGCGGCGCCAAGGATCATCGCAAAGCGGCGCCAGAAGGGGCGCCAGCGGATGGTTTCGCCATGGCCGAGGACGAGGGACACGCCGGTCAAGAAGATGAAGGTGCCGACGATGGATTTCTGGAAGATCACCCAGGGGAGAGACTGGGTGGGGTCGAAATCGACAAAGCCCAGGAAGGCCAGATCCCATGAGAAATGATAGATAATCATCGCGACGATGGCGACGCCGCGCGCGACGTCGATGGCGGCGATGCGCGGGCGGGATGCGGGGGCGATGGACGTCATGCGGCGGACGCCCGGACCCAGACTGCGGCATCGTGGAAGGCAGCACCGCCGAAGGGTTTGACCGGGTCGGACCCGATCAGGGTATTGATGCCCCTGCCCTTTCGATGCGCCTTGTGGGGGTGCAGACCCTCGGCCACGACAACGCCGGGGCGCAAACCGTTGAACAGGCGCAGGGTCAGCTCCACGCTGCCGCGGTGATTGCCGATGGTGACGGGGGCACCGTCTTGCAGCGCCAGCCGGGCGGCATCTTCGGGGTGCATGAGCAAGGACGGGGTTCCTTCGCGCTTCTGGCTGCCGGGCGTTTCCCCGAAGGTGGAGTTGAGGAACGTGCGGGCCGGCGAGGTGGCCAGGCGGAACGGGACCTTTTCGGTGGTCGGCTCGTTCCAGTTCATGAAATCGACCATGGCGGGCATTTCGGACGGGTCGCAGACCCATTCGACGCCGCGCTTGATGCGAGTGGCTTCCCAATCGGGCTTGAAGCGGAACTTGCCGTCGGGCCAGGCAAAGCCATCGGTGTAGCGTGATTTGTCATCGGGCAAGGCGCGGTCGACAAAGCCGGAGGCGGCTTCGATTTCGTCGAGATCGCCATAGCCGGAGCGCGAGAAGGTTTCGGCGACCATTTCACGGTCGGTTTTTTCGGTGACGGCATCGGGCGCCCCTACCCGTTTGGCGATCTCGTTGATGACGAAATGGTTGGGCATCGCCTCGCCGGGGGCATCGACGATTTTCGGGCCGTAGAGGACGCGGGTGTGGCCGCCGCGAGTGTAATAATCGTTGTGTTCGACAAACATCGTGGCGGGCAGAACGATGTCGGCCATCTGGGCCGTTTCGGTCATGAACTGCTCGTGGACGACGGTGAAGAGATCCTCGCGCTCGAAGCCCTGGCGGGTCAGCGCATGGTCGGGGGTGACGACCATGGGGTTGGTGTTCTGGATCAGTAGCGCCTTGACCGGAGCACCGCCCTTCAGCGCCTCGGCATTGCCGGTGAGGATGGGGCCGATGCGGCACATGTCGAGCTCGCGCATACGGGATTTTTTGAGCGCGGCGCCGGTGATCTGGGATTTATCGAGCCCCCAGGTGCCCGAATTTGAATGGAAGGCGCCGCCGCCACGATATTTCCACGCGCCGAGCATTGTGGGGATCGAGAGCGCGGCGTGCATGTTGAGCGCGCCGTTGCGCTGGCGGGAAAAGCCATAGCCGAGGCGGAAATAGGCGCGCGGGTTTTCGCCAACCAGATGGGCGAAGGCTTCGATTTCAGCGGGGGCAAGGCCGGTGATCTCGGCGGCCCATTGCGGGGTTTTTGCCGCAAGATGTGATTCAAGGGATGAATCGAAGTCCGTGTGGGACCTGAGAAATTCGCGATCGGCGAGATTGTCGCGCAAGAGGACGTGCATGACGGCCAGCGCCAAAGCGCCATCGGTGCCGGGGCGGATGAGGAGCGCCATATCGGCCTGCTCCATGGTGGCAGTGCGGTAGATATCGATGACGACGAGTTTGGCGCCGCGTTCCTTTCGGGCGCGGATGGCGTGGGTCATGACGTTGATCTGGGTGTTGACCGGATTGGTGCCCCAGATGATTACGCAGTCGCTCTCGGCCATCTGTTCGGGATTGGGGCCGGTCAGAAGGCCGGTGCCGGCGATGTAGCCGGTCCACGAGATCATGATGCAGATTGTGTCGTATTGCTCGGAATAGCCCTTGGCGTTGCGCAGGCGGTTTATGCCGTCGCGGTGCACGTGGCCCATGGTGCCGGCGTAGTAGTAGGGCCAGATCGATTGCGGGCCGTGCTCGGCTTCGATGTCGAGGAAGCGAGTGCCGATTTCATCGAGGGCTTCATCCCAGGATATGCGCTCGAACTGACCCGAGCCTTTGGGGCCGGTGCGGCGGAGGGGATGGAGCACCCTGTCGGGGTGGTTGGCGCGCTCGGCGTAGCGGGCGAGCTTCTCGCAGATGATGCCGGCCGTGTAGGGGTCGTCCTTGGCGCCACGCACGCGGCCGATGGTGCCGGTGTCCAGCACTTCGACATCGAGGGCGCAGGTCGACGGGCAATCGTGGGGGCAGACGGTGCGGGCGGTGCGGAGGACGAGTGGCTTGGTCATTCAGATCAGGTTCATTGTGGAGATGGCCATAGTAGGGCGGATCGGGGCTGGTGTCAGCCGCTTGCGGCCAAGTTGCAACACCTTGTTTTGCAACGGCACTTGTCCCGGAATGATCACATTCGGGCGTCACCATCGCCCGGAGAGCGGGGGCTCACTTGTCTATAGACCCAATAAGGAGGGTAACCCCCCGTGACACCAAAAATCTTCGCTCTTCCCGCCATGGCCGCAGCACTTGCGGTTTCGGGTTGCACCAGCTCGGGTTCGGGGCTTCCGCCCTCGCCGCTCAGCTATTCGGCCGTCGGGCTGAACGCCGGCGGGACGGCGGTCGGCAATGGTGCGTTTTCGGCCAATCCGAGCACGATCACCGTCGCTGTGGATGGCCGGAACTATACTGTCGGCAATGGCGCGGCGACGCCCGGCCTGCCGGGTGGGCTGACGGGGTACACCTATTCCAGCGGTGGTAATACGGCGGCCTATGTCGGAGGCAGCCATGCGGCGACGGCGCTGACCAGCCCGGCGGGATCGAACGCCGTTTATGCGATTGTCGACGGGCGGGAAACGACCGGCAGCCAGATGCAGAACCTGCCCATGCAGGCGGCCAATTACGATGGCGTGTGGGGCATTTCAAGCTCATCCGGCCAGCAGGCGGCCGGGACGTTCCAGGCGGGAGCGAACTTCGATTCGCGCACTGTCGGGTTCGAGCTTTACGACCAGTCCGGGCTCGTAGGCGGCGGCAATGGGCGGATCATCGGCACCGGGTTCACCAGCACGCTCGATACGCGCGATGCCGTCGACCAGGGCCCCAACAATGTCCGGCTCAATTCCAACAACACGATCGATGGCCAGTTCTATGGGCCGCGGGCCGATGAAATGGCCGGGCTGGTGCGTGGCAATACGACCGATGGCAATGGCGCGACGGCCGGCTATCTGATCGGCACGCAGTAATCTTAGGAGGCGGCGTGCGGCGCCGCCTCAACCCCTTGTAATGCGTATGGGTCTCTGATGGCTTTTTCCAAAATCCTTGCGGCGGGCTTTCTGGCCGGAGCCGTCTTTTTCGGTACGGCGACGGGCGCGTTGGCGCAGAGTGTTTCGCTGGCCTCGCTCGATGAGGCCATCGGCGCCGGCGACTGGGTGCGGGCCGAACAGATCGCGATCCAACTCGATGCGGAGGCCGGGCAAGGCGACATCATGGCAGCCTATGCAGCTTCGGTGCGGCACGCGCAGGCGGGGCAGTGCGGCGATGCGGTGGTGCTTGCCGATCTGGTGATCGGGGCTGTGCCGTTTTTCGTGCCGCCCTATCTCGTGGCGCAGCGGTGTTATTCGGAGCTCGGGCAATCGGAGTTGGCAGCAGCGCGGCTGGCATCGCTGCAGGCGATATTGCCCGATGGGCCCGAGCGCGATGTGGTTTCCCAGATGCTCCAGAACGAGCAATCGCGCGGCGAGCCGGTATTTGGCGGCTATTTCACTGTGGCGCCCTCGACCAATGTGAACCGGCAGACCGGGGAAGACACCATCGATGGCGGGGTGTGGGGACCGGGGCAGATCCCCGAGGAGGCGCGCGGGCAGCGCGGCGTTCTGTTCAGCCTTGGCGGATCGGTGGCGGTAGAATTGGCGCGGAGCGAGGCGGCGAGCCTTTCGGGCGTGCTGCGCACCGACATACGGTATTCGACGGCCGACAAGGTGTTCGAGCCAAGCTTTACGGCTGAACTGCCGGTGACGTTTTCCGTGGGCGAGGCGGCGTGGGCCGTGGTTGCGCCCTATGTGACGCTGGGGCTGGAAGAGGACACGCTGGAGCGGACGGAGGTGGGCGTGCGCTCGAGCCTGTCGGTGCCGCTCGATGCTTCCCAGCGGCTGGCGTTCGATCTGAAGCTGGCCGCGGTGGAGCGGCATCTGGATCCGGGGCGGTCGGGGATGCTGGCCGACGGGGCGGCGTCTTATTCGACATCGCTGGCGCCCAATACCAACCTCACGACGACAGCCCGGGCGGTTTACAACCACACCAATGACGAGACCCTGCGCACGCTGGTGGCGACGTTGCGGGCGCGGGTGGATACGCTGTTCGACAACGGATTGCTGCTTGGGGTCGAAGGGACCATCGGGCAGCGCTGGCACTGGCGCCCTGCCCCGTTCCAGCTCGAAGACCAGGTTGACCGATTTGCGACGGGGCGGATCGAGGCGAGCCATCGCGACATCACGATCGGGCCGCTGATGCCCTCGATCTATTATGAGTACACCAACAGCTGGTCGGACAATGTGTTTTACACATATGACAGCCACGATATCGGGCTGACGCTCAGGGCGAGTTTTTAGGGCGTTTGGCGGGGCAAGCTTGGGTGTCGATGTTCGGCGCTGGGGGTACTGGATCCCGGATCAGGTCCGGGATGACGGGTGGGGTGGTAGAGGTTGGTGCGAAAGCTCGGGCCCCGATTCAATGCGCTATGAGATTGAATCGGGGATTTGTTGTAAGTGCCTGATGCGGAGTCTTATTCGGCGGCTTGCGGTTCGGCTTCGATATCCTGCTCCGGGCTCGGTTTGCGGTCCGAGAGGGGGATTTCGATGAGGAACCAGCCGATGATGCTGGCCACTGCGGCAGCGGCAGCGGCGACCCAGTAGATGGGGTGCAGAGCCGAGGTATACGCCTGCAGCACGCTCAACTGTTCGGCGGCGGGCATTGCGGCGAGCGCCGTGGCATTGAACGCGGCGGTGCCTTCGGGGTGACCGATGGCGGCGGTTTCAAAGGCCAGCCGGTTGGCGAAGATGGCGCCCAATACTGCGACGCCGAGCGAACCGCCGATCTGGCGGAACATCTGGGCGCTGGCGGTCGCGACGCCGAGCACAGTGTGGGGCACTGCGTTCTGGATGGCGGTGACGCCGACGCTCATGACCGGACCGATGCCGAGGCCGACCAGCAGCATGTAGAACATGACGAGAGGGAACGGTGTATCGACGCCGAGCGTGCCGAGCAGCAGGGCTCCGACCGCGAGGATGGCCGTCGAGATTATGGGCAGCATCTTGTAGCGCCCGGTGCGGGCGATGAAGATGCCCGAGAGGGTCGATGAGCCAATGAGACCGATCATCATGGGCAACAAGGCGAGCCCTGCCTGGGTCGGGGCAAAGCCCTTCACGATGAGCAGGTAGGACGGCATGTAGGTGATGGTACCAAACATTGCGGTGCCGACGATGAAACCCACGGCGTTCGATACGAGGAACGCGTTGTTGCGGAACAGATAGAGCGGCAGAATCGGCTCTGCGGCGCGTAACTCGACAAACAGGAAGGCGACGAGAGCGACCACGCCAATGGCCGGCAGGATGAGCGCTTCGGGGGCAAGCCAAGGCAGGATGGTGCCGCCGATGCTGGTGTAGATGACCAGCGCCGAGAGTGCCGTGGTGAGCAGCGCGGCACCGGCATAATCGATCTTGCGCTTGTGGCTCTTGACGCGGCTTTCAAAGGCAATGGCGATAACCGCGAAGGCGATGATGCCGACGGGGATATTGACGAAGAACAGCCAGCGCCAGCTCAGCGCCTCGACGATTACGCCGCCAAGCAGCGGGCCGACGACTGTGGACAGGCCAAAGGCGGCGCCGAGAAAGCCCTGCGCCTTGCCGCGCTCTCGCGGCGGCAACACGTCGCCGATGGCGGCCATGGCGGTGACGATCAACCCGCCCCCGCCGATCCCCTGAATAAAGCGGCAGAAAACCAGCATGTTGAGATCGACCGACATCGCGGCCAGGACCGAGCCGGCAAGGAAGATGCCGATGCCGGATTGCAGCATGAGCTTGCGGCCATACATATCGCCCAGCTTGCCGAACACCGGCGCGGCGACCGTGGCGGCGAGCAGATAGCCGGTGATGGCCCAGGAAATGTGTTCGATGCCGCCGAGATCGGCGACGATGATGGGAAGCGCTGTCGTGATAATGGTCTGGCCCAGCGAGGCCAGCAGCAGGGTCGCCACCACCGCGCCAATCACCAGTTTGATATTGGGATCGGATATCTGGGGCGCAGCTGGTGCGGATTGCGACATTTCTAACTCCGGATCGTCCGAGCATTTGAGCTTCGTGTCGCTTCAACTGCTCTAAAATTGTTGTTCAGTTGCGCTTGCAAACCGGATCGAGGGTTGCCGTCGATGCGGTGAGCGCTCTGGATCATTTCACCGCTTCACCGAAACGGCGCAACGATCCAAATTTTTTGTTTTGTCGCGTTTCCGAGCCGGATTAGTGGATTCCATTTACCCCGGAAACGCTCTTGTTTTGTCGCGCTTCCGAACCGGATTAATGGGTTCCATTTATCCTGGAAACGCTCTAAGGCGCTTGATATATCTGCTCGAAGCAATTACATGTCAATAGCATGCACTTGCTTTTGGCATGCATTTAAGGGTGATCTCCCATGCCGACACGACAGGACACATTGCGAGGCTTGCTGACCAGACACGGCAAGGATGCCGAATTGGCCGACGCTCTGATCCGCATAGACAATGTGGTTCAGAACTGGCGCCGTCAGATGCACAAGCGCGAACTTGGCCACCGGGCCACGCGCGCGCTGGGTCTCGATATGGACATGGCGCAGATCGATGTGCTGTTCGCTATTGCCAACCCTTCCCTCCCTTCAGACCTCAACGCCGATGACGAGACAATGGTTTCGACCGTCGCGGACCGGCTGTACATAGACCCGTCGCGGGCCAGCCGGCTGGTGGCCGAAATGGTCAATTCCGGCTATGCCCGCCGCGCCGTGTCCCAACGGGACGCCCGGCGCACGATACTCGAGCTGACGCCGGCCGGCGAAGCGGTGATCGATGCCGTCCGGGGATATAAATGGCTGTTGCTGAGCGAATTTTTCAGCAGCTGGTCCGCTGATGACGTTGCCGCCTTCGTGCCACTGCTCGAGCGCTATTCAAGCTGGATAAACAGCAGCGAAGTGGCCGAGGAAAAATTTGCCGACGAGATCGATGAACTGGCGCAGTCGATAGAACAGGCCAGGACCGAAACGCCGTCAAGCAGCAAGAGCGGGTGAGTTCAGCTCCGATTTCACGTGAGTTAGAAACGCGTCCAGCAGCGGGTTTGCACCTGACGCGGCGCGTTTGATGCCGATTTCGGCCACACCCAATGGATAGCGGGCGTCCATTTCCTCGAGTATGCGGAGACCGGGGCCCACGAACCATGATGGAGCCACGGTGACGCCGAGCCCCTCTTTTACCGTCAGCGATATCAGCGCCGCGTTCGAGCTGGCCACGGCGAGACGCCATTTGCGGCCATCCCGAGCGAGAGCCGCCGACGCCATTTCGCGCCATGAGCAGCCCTGCGACCACGCACAAAACGGCAAAGGGTCATTGAAATGGGGCGCGAGACTCTCGGCGCCAATCCAGTGCAACCTGTCCGAACGCAGGACTTCGGTGTCGGTATCGCCTGTCCGGCACGATATGATGGCCGCATCCAGCTCGCCTTGGGCAAGAAGGTCACGCAGATAGAAGCTCGTGCTTGTTACCACTTCGACATGGACGGCTGGCTGCACCACCCCAAAGGTGCGCAGGGCGCCGGGAAGGAAGGCCTGCGCATATTCGTCGATGGCGCCCAGCCGCAGGCGCCCGCTCATTGCCAGCGGCTGGAATGCGCGCAGCGCCTCATCGTTGAGCCGCACCATGGAGGCCGCGTATTCAAGCAGTTTCAGCCCGTCGGGCGTCAGGACGTTGCGGCGCCCTTCCCTTTCGAACAGCGGCACGCCGATGATCTCTTCGAGGCGCTTCATCTGCGCGGAAACCGTCGATTGGGTCTTGTTCACCCTTTCCCCGGCAGCACCGAAACTGCCGGTTTCGGAAATGGCCAGAAAGGTGCGCAGGAAGTCCGGATCGAGCGAAAACACTGCATTTTCCTTTCATCAGCAATTTCGATGGGTTTAACAAAAAACATTCGTTAGATCAATTCATCTCGCCAACACATGATGAGCGTCATCGAACAAGGAGATGACAGATGACGCTTTATGAACGGAACGATCTATTTGAACGGGATGAATTTGTTGAACGGCTCCGGTATCGCGCCACGGTCTGGCGCTATCTGAAGCTTGTGATCTCGGGCTGGTGGGCTGACCGGCGGGCGCATGCCGCGCGGCGGCGGGGAATGGTCCAGCTGGCCCAGATGGAAGACTGGCAATTGCGCGATATCGGAATCGAGCGCAGCGAAGTCGATCGGCTGCTCGACCGGTACGGGATTGCCAGGGACCAGATCAGGGCGATCGAGGCGCGCTAGCGCCTCGATCAATAAACATAGACGTTGAGCACGGCGCCCTCGGTGGCCATCGCGAATACGTCTTGAGGTCCACGCCCTGCGCGCTGGAGGGCAAGCGAGACCAGTTGGTCGCCGGCCGCGGCGCCACGCACTGCACCCAGCCGTCCATCGGCCCGCATCTGGCCCTCCAGGGCCTGCCGGGTCTCAGCGCAGAAGCCCATGGGAACGACACGCACATTGGGCACCCGGCCCCAATCGCCCAGCTGTGTCGTATCGAACAGGAACAGTGCCCAACTGGGGCTTGCCGTATCGCAATTTCCTTCCGGCGCGGCGGCGATTTCGGGCTCCGGAGCCCGGGGCGCGGCAGTCGGCGTCTGAGGCTCATCGGGAATTTCCGCAGGGGCCTCGGCCAAAGCCACCTCAAGCACCTCGGTCTGCAACCCCTCAAGCGTTGGCGTCATGTCGGGCAGATCGAGCCAGGTCGGCAGCCCGGACGCTGCGACCTGCGGTTCGGGTTCGGGTTCGGGTTCGGGCTCCGGTTCAGGAGCAGCGCGGACGAAGGATTGCTCGAACAATTCCCCCGAAATGGCCGGCAGTGGCGGTTCGGGCGCCGGTTCGACCGTTTCCGGCGCAGCGACGACCTCGGCCACAATGAGCTCTGGCTCTGGCTCTGGCTCTGGCTCTGGCTCTGGCGCAGGTTCAGGTTCAGGTTCAGGCTGAGCCAAAGCGGGTTCGGCCACAACCGGCTCAGCCACAGGCTCGGCGGCGGCGATCTCGGTCACCAGAGGCTCGATGCCTCCTGCGTCCGCGTTCTGCAATCGAACGATCGCCAGAGCGGCAATCGCCCCAAACGCAAGAGCGGACACAAGAACAACCGACGCCAACCGCAATGCATAACTGTGCATGCTCGCCATGGTTCTTCCCAAAAAAGGCAGAACGCACTCACCCAGAGGTGGCACGCAGCCGCAATTTCGGTCCGGGCATTTCTCTTCCGGCTTTTTAGCCGGAGCCGCGGCGGCAATCGTTTGGCCTCTTTGCCGCCAGGCTCAAAAATGCCCTGGACCCATTTTGCAGCTTATTTGCTATCGGGCCCTTGATGCAACTCGCAAAAAAACGCCGCGTCCCTGCGGACGCGGCGTTGATGATATTGGGTCCGAGCCTGCCGGTGGGCGGATCGGCCCTCGCAGCAGGCTTGGTGGTTATCCTACGATTTCTTCTTCGGTGAAGAAGAACTTGATTTCTTCGGCAGCGGTTTCCGGTGCGTCCGAGCCGTGGACCGAATTTTCGCCGACCGAGAGGGCGAATTCCTTGCGGATGGTGCCGGCATCGGCGTTTTCGGGGTTGGTCGCGCCCATGACTTCACGGTTCTTGGCGATGGCGTCTTCGCCTTCGAGAACCTGAACGACAACGGGGCCGGACGTCATGGAGTCGACCAGTTCGCCAAAGAAC
>CENV01060476.1_pt1 | contig 13599 bp, 11 predicted proteins | sample 530231 | NCBI WGS metagenome assembly CENV01 (sample SAMEA2619815, study PRJEB7988) | marine metagenome | biome: marine biome (ENVO:00000447); feature: surface water layer (ENVO:00002042); material: "saline water (ENVO:00002010), including plankton (ENVO:xxxxxxxx)" | depth 5 m | reverse complement strand
GGGCCGGCGTTGTTGCGGGAACGCAATGTCGAGCTCGACAATGACATGGAGAACGCAAGCCGTCGCTTTGGTGACAACGGGCAGGCCGCGATCTATCTTTTGGAGGGCGAGAACGTTTTGGCCGTTTTTGCGATCGCCGATCAGGTACGCCCGGAGTCTAGGGAGGCAGTAGCCAAGCTACAGTCGATGGGTATCGAGGTCGTCATCCTGACGGGGGACTCAGAGGCCGTTGCGCGATCTGTGGGTCGAGAGCTTGGGATAGATACAGTCTTTTCCGGCGTGTTGCCCGATCAGAAATCGGACAAGATCAAGGAACTGCAGGCCCGGGGCAAGCGCGTCGCCATGGTAGGTGATGGCGTCAACGACGCTCCCGCTCTCGTCACCGCCGATGTAGGTGTGGCCATAGGTGCGGGAACCGATGTTGCTGTCGAAGCAGGCGACGTGGTGCTAGTGCGTTCCGATCCCCGGGACATTGCCCGCATCGTAACCCTCAGCCGCGCGACCTATCGCAAGATGATCCAGAACCTGTGGTGGGCCGCCGGATACAATATTGTTGCGATCCCGCTCGCTGCCGGGGTGCTCTATTGGGCCGGTATCGTCCTGGCGCCCGCGGTGGGGGCGGTGCTAATGTCTGCCAGCACGGTCATCGTTGCGATCAACGCTCAGTTGCTACGGCGGCTCGACATGGCGCGATAGACAGATCTTACTCGGACGAGCCCGTCGGAGATGGGTTGCGCGGCCGAGGCAAAGCGGTGTCGGCTATCAATGCACGCGGCAGACGAGGAAGGGCGCGCTGGCTTGCCGGCCCTTCCTCTACCCTTAAGCAGAACAGGCGACGTAGCCGCCATAGCCTACGCGGAGTTCGGATCCGATTTCGAACACCATGGTGGCTTCATTCTGATCAGCATCCCAGCCCTGTGCCTGTTGCTCCGACGTCAGGCTGATCCGAATGTCGCCCGCTTCATACCCAAGGGCTCCCTCGGAATTGCTGGCCAGCGCCAAGCGAACCAATGCTCCGTTGACTTTGATGAGGGCAGCATCTTCCCCGTCAGCGCCCGGGTTAAAAGCGAAAACAGGGTTTCCCTCGCTGGTGTAGCGAAACACGCAGCGACGATCTCCATCCAGACCCTCTTCGATCTGGGCATCATCGAGCGTCGCCGGATCCAGACCGGCGATCTGCGCACCCTCCAGTGCGGCTCCTGCCGTCATGAATTCTGCGGGCTCGTCGCCGAGCGCGGGATCGATTGCATCGTCAGGCGCACCACTATCGTCGCGATCCGCAAGGTCACCGATGAGAAACTTCATTTCTGAAATTTCCCGCTCCTGGGCCTCGATGATTTCGTCGGCGAGCTTGCGGACGCGCGGATCGGTAATCTGGGAGCGTTCAGATGTCATGATGGCAATTGAGTGATGTGGGATCATTGCCTGCATGTATTCGCTGTCGTCAACGCTGACTTGACTACGCACTAACCAGAGCGCACCCGAAAACACGACGATTGAACCAGCGAAAATGGCGATGTTGAGCTTGGTGTTCTTGTACATTGAGAGCATGTACGCCAGCATGATGACGGCCATGGTGGCACCCATGACCAGCGCCATCCAGGCGCGGGTTTCACTCCAGAATACGTGCTCGAAAGCGTACGTGTTGAGATACATCAGGCCGAACATGACCAGCGTCGACGTGGCGATCATGGCGGCAAAGCGCCAATACATTTTCATGAAACTTCTCCGATCGAAATGAATCCAAATGATTTGCGGACCTGCTTAGGTCCGGTTCATCTGGGCGGAGGTGGATCAATGCCTGCATTGTTAGCTGGTGGCGCTGGGAAAGCCCAATGATCGACCAATGTCTGCTTTTCGTCGGTATTTATGTTGATACCGGCGGGCAGCACAGCGGAGGTGGCGCAATGGAGATCGAAGGCGTTGCCGGACCCGGCGTGATGGGCCTGGCTTAGTTCACCTGGCGTATTTTGACCGAGCGACTCAGCATCTTGCGTGGGGGCGAGAAGGAATGTGTGTTCGCTTTGGCAAACTGCCCCAATCGCGGGTAGGGCCGTCAAGACCATCATGAGAAAGCCCAGCGATATGGCCCTGCGGAAGCGCATGAGGGTCATAGCATCCTCATCATCCACAGCGCCATGGCGACCATCATCACGTTCTCGGTCAGGGACACGAAGCCCAAGGGGACGTTGCTGTTTCCGCCGACGCAAGCGCATTTGAGATCGCGCTTGTCGATATAGACGGCTTTGAATACTGAAATGGCACCAATGGTGCCGATGACGAGGGCGACGGGGATCGCGATCCAGAGCAGAGCGCCTGCGATCATCAGAACGCCGGCGAGCGCTTCCCCGAAAGGATAGAAGTAGGCGTAAGGGACGTAGCGTTGCGCTACGAGATCGTATCCGAGGAACGTGTTTGAAAACGATGAGATGTCACGGAGCTTGAGGACCGCGAGGATGCACATGGAGATGGCGATGAACCACTCCACGGACCGAATGGTCACAACGGTGCCGAATGCTGCCCAGGTCGCGGCCAACGCCATTGCTGCAGCCATGGCAAAGACCGCGACTACCGGCGTGTAGCTTGTCTCGCCTTCATTTTTGCCTTTGCCAAAGTGCCTTTTGAGGTCGTCGTAACCGCCGACGCGCCTGCCACCAAGAAAGGTTTGCGGCGTGGTATCGACCTGATGCTCTCGCTTGAAAGCGTCGGTTTGCTCCCGAGTTGTCAGCCAGTTGTCCTCAACCTCGTAACCTTCGGACTTCAGCAGATGTCTCGATTTGAGGCCGAACGGACAGATATGGTCGTCCATCACCATCCGATAGAGTACAGCTTTTTCGGCACTTTTACTCATAGGTTCGCACCCCCTGTTGAAATGTAAACGGCCGGGCGGCGGCATGGTTCACGACTTCATCAAGGATAACTCGACGATTTCCGCGTCGACGGCGCTGCGGCCCGCGCCCTAAACGAGGATCGGCCGCACGGGTGATCTCCAGCTTGTGAGTTCAGCAGGGGGAGTGGGGTTCTCTTCCCCACGTTGACGAACACCGGTGTGCCTTGCGTTTCCTGCTTGCCAGATTGAAACTTTGCGGTCGGGGAAACGTGGCTTCTCCCAGCGGAGACATTTGTTTCTCTCCGTGGCCCTGTCCGGGCATCTTGAATTCATCAAGGAGAAGAACACCATGCTGAAACAATCGATAGTCGCGTTGGCGCTTGGTTCGAGTGCATTGATCGCGGGTCCTGCACTGGCCGATCATCTCAATATTGCAACGGACGGCATTCAGGTCGATGGCGATACGGTGACCATACCCTCGGTCCTCATCGATGAACCTGGTTTCGTGGTCATTCACGAGGTTCTCGATGGTCAACCGGTGGTGCCGGCCTCGATCGGCAATGCATATGTGGAAGGCGGAACAACGGACAGCGTAGAGATTACTACGGAGTATCCGCTTGAAGATGGCGCCGACTACATCGCCATGCTGCATTATGATACTGACGGAGACGGGAAATATTCGTTCGGTGACGGAATGACCGATGTCGACACCCCGGCGCTCAACACGGAAGACGCTCCGTATGTTCAGCCGTTCACCGCCGGCGACTCCATGATGTAACGTTCGGCAACCGAATGATGGAGGCTCCATCATAGAACCAACATCAGGGTCCGTAGCACCACGCTGCGGGCCTTTTTATCTTTGGGCCGTTTAGTGGTGGGATGGGGACAAAGGTGATTGGCGACAACCGGGATCGTGATTTATGGCCATACGATTACGTTCGGCTCGTCGGCCTCAACGCATGGAAAAGATTCAGACGTGTGGTCGGGTCTCAACCGGCGGCCAATCGTCACCGAAAGGAGCGGGCCTGCGAATGGTGGGCAGGTGAACGCGGCGTTGCTCCAATCAGGCTTGGTCGACGTCAGTCTTAAGTGTCGTTTTTCGACATTCTAATTGACTTTCCGGTCCAATTCAGGCATAAGAGGCAATCTGACTTGTCGGCACTGAACCTGCCAGTCACCTCCCGATGCGAATCGATCACCGCTTTAGAGACATCGATTCGGAGGGAACGAGCGGTTATCGATATCCCTCCCCAAGAGAGAAATGTTTTTTTGCACTCACGATGACGTGATCGCACGCGCTTCTGCATGCGTCACTTTTCCTCATCGAGACATGCTCCCTTTCTTCTGGAAAATTCATGCTCAAGGGAATTGGACTGCGGCGATCCAACCCCGCCAGAATCGATGCGCGCGTCGATTTTACCCGCAACAACAAGCGCCGTCGATTAGTTAATGTAAAACATTAGGAAATGCCGATAGTGGACTCTTTTGACTCCACCAATTCAAAGGCCGGATGGCAAAAAGTTGGTCGCCACCCGTCACTTAGGGCTTTCAATCCCGACTGATTCGGAAAATCATGACATAGAGATTCGCAGCTGCCCTTCGGCGACACATTGCGGGTCAATAGGAAAGGAAAGGTAAAGGGGATAGGGAGCGCCAAGTGCAAGCTACCCCATAAAAGAAAGCGCCCAGGAAATCCTGAGCGCCTCTTTATCAGCATCAACCGTCTTTGCGCCCAAGACGTCGAAATCGAAGCGCAAAGACACAACCAAGTGCCCGAGGAGCATTGCGTACACGTGCGCACATGTCAACCCTCGGGCGCTGGAAGGACTGCCATGTCCAGCGTTATCTCAAGAGAGAGCCTCGGTCGCTTCGACCACCGTTCTGACCACAATGCCCTCGAAGGCACCTATCTCGTTCGTAGCGGTATCGATCCCGCTATCCTGAGCTTCAGCTACGCGAGTGGGGAACACATCTTCTTCCGCGACGGGGCGGGCAGGTTGGTCCATATTGCGGCGCATCAATTCCAGGTCGCTCGCGATGCCGGCGACGTTCTCGATGTGCACTTAAGTTCCCCACCTGTCATGCTTTTCGATGACTGCGGCACGGAGTGGATCGCCTACCTACTGAACTGCGATGATCAGTCTTGGCACTTCATGGTGGAGGCGTCGGGAGAGGTCGTTTCGTTTTCCGACGACGAGTATGAGGCGCTCCTTGACGCGGACCGCATTGTGCCCCTTGCCGATCTGGACGCCTGCTGCTGTTCTGGACCCGGGGGTGCAGCATGACGATGGCGAGCCTGGAGCGTTCTGATGCGGCTTGGGCCGAGATGGCTGCTCCGCCGGGCGAGTTCGTCCCGGAAGCCGTCGCACGGCAGCCGCGTGCACGCGAACGCCTCGACATTCGCCGGCAGCTTGAGCTCGATCGCGAACTCATCTTCGCACACATCTTCGTTTCGCTCGATGGCGGACCAGTGCGCACGATCATCAACGGGCTGCACAACAAGCCGACCGGACGCGAATATATGATCAAGTCCGCGTTTCGCGCTGCACCGTGGGAAAGCATGCGCGGCGAGCGCAGCTTCATGCGCTTGTGCGAAGTTGCGTCTCCTGTTCGCAGTTACCTCGCCCAACCTCATCGCCTCGAAATGCAGATCATCGGCGACATCGACCGGTGGGTCTATTTCCCCGACGCCCGCATCGAAGTCGATGAAGGTTTTGCCGATATGCTGAAGCGCGGCGTCCCGTTCGCGGAGGCTGTCGCCGATTGGCATCCAGACATGACTTTGGGCCGCGATGCCGTTCTGTTGGTCGAGATCAAGACTGACAAGGATCGACGGGCCCAGGATGATCTCTATCGTGCCAAGCTCGGGTTGGCGCGGGAAGTATATGAGAGGCTCGGCTGGCAATTTGCTGAGGTTCTCACGTCGCGAGATCTCGCAGTGCCCAAGATCGAGAGGGCGGTGCATGAGATCTGTCTTGATCACGATACTTCCATTACGGCTGAGGACGTTCGAGTAGCGCGTGAATGCACCGGAAGCGGTGTCGACCTCGGCCAGTTGATTACCGAATTGGGGGGACGACCCCTTGGCATGGCAAAGGCCGCCGCCCTTCATGTTCGGCGTGTGATTTCTCTCGGCCTTGAAGAAGGATTGGCTGAGCATACAGCGGTTCATCTGGTTCCGGCAGGCCAGGATTTGTTCGGAGTCATGCGCAAATGACATTCGATGCAATGACACTCCCGAAGCTCGATTTCGACCTTCGAAAGGATGATCTCTATTGGGTCAAAACAAGCCCTGACGAAAAGCGTGCCCTTCGCTTCCTCCGTATGGATATGAAGGGTCTGTTGGTTTTTCAGGGGGACGACGGGCCGGATATCAAGATTGCCGTGCCGCTGTTCAAAACCATGCGTTCGGACGGGCGCGCGGCACGCGTCCCCAACAAGGTGCGAACCAAGAAGTCTCCATTGGAACTCGGCGACGTCAATCCGACCAATCTCCTCGATCCCGAGGAGCCGGGGATCACCACAACCGAACAGGCCCGTCGGCTCAAGCAAATCCGAATCTTCCAGAAGGCTCGCGACCTCCGCTGGTTCGTCGTTGAGGCAGATTTGGCCCCTCTGACGACCCGCGGGCACGTTGGTGTCGATCGTTTCATTAGTTCGAAACGGGCCGACGCGAAACGGGCGGGTATCAGGTGGACACCTTCCGCGCCCACGCTTTTGCGCGCCATCGACCAATGCGGCGAATTCCAGTCGCGGCCTTTGTCCGCCTTCTTTTACGACTACGGCAAGCACGAAAAGTTGCGTCGCTGGCATCCCTTCGTCATCAGCGAAGCCCAGAAGATGATCGAGGCGTTCTGGCACCCGGACAGAAAGCCCCATCACGAAGTCCGCAACGACTTCTACAACGCGATACTCAATGAGATCGCCCGTCTCAAGGGTGAGGGCCTGGCTATTCCGCCTTCCTTGCGCAAACCGGCCAAGGAGACAACGCGGCAATGGATTAATCTTGCGGAGAGCTGGTATCGCTGGCGGGACCGTTATGGGCAGCCGGCAGCCGATGCCCGCTACCTCGGCCGGGGCAGGTCCATCGAGGCAACGCGTCCGCTCGAATACGTGGTCTTCGACCACACTGTCGTAGACTGTTGGGCCCTCGTTGAAGATGAAGGCGGCAATATTCTGCTCGTCGAGAAGCCGACTCTGACACTTGCCGTCGATCTCAAGACCCGAATGCGTCTTGCGGCTTTTCTCTCTTACGAACCTCCGTCGCTGTATTCCGTAATGGCCTGCCTCAAGCAGGTTGTGCGGGTGAAAGACTGGCTCGTGGAGGAATTCGGCGCTGTCAAAGGGGCGTGTGACGGTTGGGGCAAGCCGAGGACGATTGTGGTCGATAACGGGTGGGAGTTCGCGGGTATGAGCTTTCAGGCCACGTGCGAGGCAGCGGGTATCAGTGTGATTTGGGCCCCGGTTCGCTGCCCGCAGTTCAAGGCAGTTGTCGAGCAGGCGTTTGATGATCTCAATGAGCACGTCTGGCATCGCATGAAGGGTGGCATCCCATTGACACCCCAGCTTCGGTCCAAGTTCAGGATCGATAACAGCACCAAAGCCGCACACACCATCCGTCAGATGGAATATTTGATGTGGCACCATTTCGTCCACGTCCGGCATCTCGAGCCCAACGAGGAGATCGGATGTGCACCGGCGTTGGCTTGGGCGAAGGGGCTTCAAGCCCACGGCAGGCGAACGGTTGATGATGTGACGGTGTTTGATGGCCTTCTGGGTGAGGGTGTGCGTTGCACGCTTACGCCGCAGGGCGTCGCCATCGATGGTCAACGTTTTCATGATCCCTCCATCACCTCGGATCTGCTGAACCGCCTTCTGAGATTCGCGCGAAAGGGAAACCGCACAAAGGATTTTGCACGCGCCGGCTCGATGGACGTCTATGCGACCCGCGATCGCGTTGATGCGAGTTATGTGATGGTTTGGGATTTCGAAGCCAAGAAGTCCATTCGGATGCCCAACGTCCGGAGCAGATACAGTCACGGCATCAGCTGGAAAGTCCTGAAAGAGGTCGAAAGGTTCGCCGCCGAGGAGAATCTCGCGTTCCACAGTGAGGACGAAATGATTGCTGCGCGAGCCGCGTTCAACGCCATGGTCCGCTCGGAATTGCCCCATCAAGGGTTCCGGGCAGCGCGCAAGCGGGCCGCGTTGATCGACAAGGCTCCGAGCCTGGTTCCGGGCGACCGAGTCAAGGAAGTGGCAATCCCTGCCAATCCCACCGGCGCTGTCAACATAGCACACGACACTGCCGCCGTGCATCGCACCGACGACCGCATCCCGCCTGCGGGACCAGACCGGAGCAGGCAGAAGAGAAAAAAGACGTCCAAGGGAACGCAAGGAGCGCGGACGCGGGATGCACCCCTGTCCGGAACTCAGCCACCAGATACCGAGGTTACGGTGATGGAGCCCAGCGCCTTCGCACTCGATGACCCGGCATCGTTCCTTCGACATCTTGCACAAACCGATGAGGACTAACATTCATGGCCAAAAACATCGCCCCGTCCACGACTGCTGTAATCACCGCAACGGTCTGGAATACGTTCGAATCTCTCTACATCCAGCACGGCGCTCTCGAGAAGGCGCATGACCAGTTCGATGCCGTCAGGCTGGCATTTGCCAAGAACAGGGAGTCAAACTCTCCGACCCGCGGCCTGTGCATTTTCGCTCCTTCCCATTCGGGCAAGAGCCATACGATTCGCAGCTACGTTCGGCAAAAAATCGTTCCTGCATTGTTGGCTGAAGATCCGGCCCTTAGCGTCATGGACGTGGAGGATCTCGTGCGGGAACAGAAAAAGGTCGTCCACGTGACGCTGTCGGCGCAGGCGACCCCGAAAAGTCTCGCCGTGGACATTCTTACCGCCTTGGAAGATGACGAGCCGGACCGGGGAACCAAGCAAACGTTGTGGCGTCGGGTTCACAAGCTTCTCAAGTCGGCCGGAACAGAGCTGCTGGTCATCGACGAAGTGCAGCATCTTGCCCACCGTCGCATCCGCTACAAGCAGAATTCCGATGAGATCGTTTATGACCATCAGCAGGACCAGACCGTCGCCGACACGCTCAAAGTCATGATGATCCGCGGGTCGGTCCCTATTGTGTTCTGCGGTATCCTGCAATCGCGCCAGCTTCTGTTCGCGTCTACCCAATTCAAGGGCCGGGTTCTCGACGAAATTCGGTTCGAAACCCTTCGCTGGGCAGTCGAAAGCGAGCGCATGGAGTTCTTCGCCTTCTGCGGTCGTCTTGCTCTGAAACTGAAGCAAACGGGGCTGCTGACGGAAGAGCCGCCCCTGGTTCACGACGATGTTCCCAGTGCACTCTATGCTGCATCAGGGGGACGGCTCGGCCTTGTTTGTCGCATCGTCGAAAAAGCCACCATTCTCGCATTGACGAGTGGATCGACGACCATTTCCCGCGATCATCTAAGCATGGCCGTCGACATCGTTATCGTCGCCCGCGGTGAATCTGCGCACAACCCGTTCAACAACAATCCCGGAGCCACGCTGGTATGAGACGCTTGATCATCGCTACCGACATCTATCCCGATGAGCATCTCCCTGGGGCAGTGGCGCGCGCTGCCGAAGCCAATGGGCGCCAACACTGTTTTGAACTGTTGCAGATGGTGGATGTGAAGAGCCACCATCCCGGAAGCAAGGTAACGGAACTCGACGATAACGAAGCCGAACGCCTGGCGGTGCTGATGCGCACGAGGGCGCCGTCGGTCTTGCAATCGCGGCACCTCGTTGATGACCTCGGGAACTGCGGTTTCTTTGGAACGACGATTCGTAACAGACACCGCGAAGCCCAGATCCGGCGTGTGTCGCCCCGGGCGATGGCGATGAAACCCTATGTGCGGGCGATGTGGCAGCTGAAGCCATTCTCGTTTGATCCGCAGACGAAGGAGGCATTGATCTCGGCGTGTCCGGTGTGCCATCGCGGACTCGGCTTTTCACGCACCCAGGGAATCTGCTTCTGCGACTGGTGCTCCTCTCCCGACGATCTGGGATTCGCACAGCCTACGGTCGATCTTCGAGACTTTCCCCAGCCCATCGTTGAACTCGAGGACATAGAGGCGCTGGACTTTGTTACCGGGCTTGTCGATCCTGATCCCGACGTTCGTTCCAGCTTCTCGCCCCAGCTCGACAATGACCTTTCCGGCTTGTCGAGGGGCGAGGTGTTCGAACTCGCCATGGCGATCACGGGAATCATTGAACAGGATCCTCGGCGCGCCGTGACATCGCCTGCAAAACCCAAGACGAGACAGGACTACGCACGGGTGTTCACCCCGGAGAGGGTTGCAGAGGCCGGCCGCATTCTTCTGAACTGGCCGAAGGGATTCGATGGCCTGTGCGAGAAGGCGCGCGCCACAGCGCCCGACCGTGCAGGGTTCTACGGCATCAAGTCCGAACTCGGCCAAGTCTACGCCCTGACTGTGGATCGCACGCTCTCCGAGCCTGCGCGCGCCCTCGTCCGCGGTGCCGTCGAGCGCAACATGGAGCTCACGTCGTCAGCCGTTCAAGTGCGCCGGGCGGAACATCGTGGCCGCTCGGACCTCATCACGATACAGGAGGCTGCGGAACGACACGGGCTGGATCGCCGCGTCTTCACCAAGCTCCTCCGGTTTCCCGAGGTGACCCGATACAGATCTTCAGGAACGTCGAAGGGACCGGTCCTTCTGGTGTCGGAGGAGATCGCGTCCCTGGTCGCACTGCGCGAAGATCTGGAGAGTTCATCCAGTGTCGGGTTGCGCCTCGGCATCCCCAATGGGTCGGTTTCACAACTTGCCGCGGCAGGCCTGATCGAGAAGGTGACCGGACCCGTTCTGGCTACGGTCACGGGCAAGCACCAATATCGCCGTTCCTCCGTCGATAAGCTGATTGGCGACATCGAGGCCAGGATCGTTCCCCGCGACAAAGGAGAATTTCACATCCGCTTGACGAAGGCGATGTATCGCTTGCCGGCCGGCGAGAAGCCTTGGGTGCCCGTTGTTCAGGCTATTCTAGACGATCGCCTTAAGGTGTTCGCCGTGAAGGGCCGACTGGAAGCCACTCTGATTCGATTGGCCGCGCCCTCCTTCGAAGCGATCACGCGTGTTTTGGATTGTGGGTATCGTCCCCCGATCCCGATCGAGCCGACAGTGACGCGTGCCGAAGCGGCCGATCTGCTCGGCATAACTGTCGCGACGACCATCGCGATGGTCAACGAAGGCATCATTCCCTCCCACGGGTCTGGGGTCTGCACCATTTATCGTCGCGATGTGCTGGCGGTCGCTGAGGCCTACATCACGACTGCCGAGATCTCGAGAATGATGGGTGTCGGCTACCGGTGGGTGAGGACCCGCCTGGCCACCCTTGGCGTCGAGCCACAATTTGAACTTCGAAAAAACCGGGGACTTGTCTACGACAGAAGGCAGGTCGTCGCCCTCTGCGCCCAACTCCGCACAAGGGAGGATGCTGCGTGAACACGACCCCGAAAACAACTGGGACGGCCGATCTGGAAGAACGCAAAAATGCTGCGCGTGCCGAGCTCGATGCGCGGGCGCAAGGCGATCTCTTCCTTGATGGCGAAATCAACCAGGCAGAAACGTTGGCCGAGATCGATGGCCTTGTGAGGTCAAGAAAGCGCAGAAGGCCCAGAGCGACTCGATCTGCAACTGCGACGGAGGCTGTCCAGATGGTGATGGATCTGGAGAAGGTGCCTGCCACGGGTCTCGACCACGAAGATTTCGCACCAGAGCCTTCGGAAGACGTTGCGGACCATCACCAGGACTTGTCCATTGGCGCTGTGGTGATTCAGGGTTCGTCACAATGCCGTTCGTCGCCTTTCAATCGGATTCCATATCGGCAGTGGCGCGTCCCGCCGCACTCAAATCCCGCAGTTAAAGTCGATCTCCGAGCGCGATGGAAATCGGGACCGGTGGATGGCAATTGCCGGAACCCCGTCCGTCATAACAGCCCATCGGGTGGAGTTGGTCCTCGAACGGCAACAATGCGCGGTCCACCGTTAAAATCTCGCTTCTAGATCAGCAATTGAGATGCCGCTTCACCGCGGTGGCTTCGCGCGTGCGGTTTTCGCCGGCAGATCGAAGGATCTGCCGGCTTTTTTTGCCTCCGACTATTGTGGAGCCGCTGACCTCAAAATCGATTCACAAAACATGGTCGATGGCTGCATATCGACTCACAATTCCCGGTTTCTTCTGATATTCGACTCACAAAATGTGGTCGATGGGACTCAGCGTTTTTGGCCGATGCCTGGTTTTCTGGGATCAAATCGACTCAACTTTTTTTGGTCCCATCATGGCTAACGTTGCCGCGTCAGGAAACGCGGGCCCAGGCGCCGACCAGGCGCGGGTAGAAAATGCATGGGTCATGGCCCGCCTGGGCTTCTTCGATCAGACGGTCATGGAGCGTCTCGATGTCGATTTCCACCGCACTTGCGATTCCGAGAGCTTCCATCGCCGACATCAGGCTCTTGGTGGATTCGACGATGAACTCGAACCCATCGACATCCTGATCATTGCTGACCCGGGTCAGCCCGATCATGTCTGGCGCAAGGCCCGCGGCCCGGTACGCGGGGTAGAGGGCGGCGCCCATATCGGCGGTTCGACCCGAGCGGCGGTAAACTTCGCCGATCCGCTCGATGCATTTGTGGAGCAGCGGCAGGGCGGGTTGTGCGTAGGAGGTGGAGATATCGAATTCGATGAAGCTGATGAGCGTGCCCGGTTTGAGCCGTTTGGTCAGTTCGGCCATGGTCGCGCCGGGATCGGCCATGTGAAGCAAGAGGAACCGGCCGGTTACCGCATCGATACCGGCCGGGATTTCCGTTTCTTCGAGTGTGCCGGCAACAAAGGAGATGTCGAGCCCCTTGGCCTCGGCCCGCGCCCGGGCAACCGAGAGAGCGGCCTGCGATGGGTCGAGACCGATGACGGCGCCGTCCGGCCCCACAATGTCGGACGCGATCAGGGAAACGTCGCCAACCCCGCATCCGACATCGAGCACGCGCATGCCCTTTTTCAGCCCCGCCCGCAAAAGGATGTCGCGGGTCAGGTCGGCAAACAGGGCCGCCTGGCGTTCCAACCGCACCAGTTCGCGTTCGGAATGGCCCAATATGTAGGCCTGATCTTGTGCTTGGGGCTGGGGGGTGGTCATGGGCGTCCTCTGGAGATGATTGCCGGCCGGAATTTTGGAAACGTCGCGGGAAGGGCCCGAGTGCGGTGTTAACGCGGCTTACACGCGCGCTCGGATAGACTGGGTCGGTTGGTATCCTGATCGGAACCCCAGATGTTGTACAGGCGCATACAGACAAGGCAAGCGAGTATCGCTCTGGCCGAAACCCGCACGGACGGGTTTCCGGTCCTGTTTCTGCATGGCAATTCGAGTTCGCGCGACGTCTTTGTTCGGCAACTCGAAAGCGAACTCGCAAGCCGGCATCGCCTGATCGCGCTCGATCTGGCGGGCCATGGCGCGTCCGGCGATGCAGTCGATCCCAAGGCGGCCTACACCATTCCCGGCTTTGCCAGCACGGTTGGAGAGGTTCTCGATGCCCTGGCAATCGACCATCTCGCTATCGTGGGGTGGTCGCTCGGCGGTCACATCGGCATCGAATTGCTCGAGAGGGACCCGCGCATTGCGGGCCTGATGATCATGGGGACGCCGCCTGTATCGCGCGGGATCTTTGGCATACTGCGCGGCTTTCAACCTCAGTTTGATCTTACCCTG
>CENV01018908.1_pt1 | contig 13601 bp, 10 predicted proteins | sample 530231 | NCBI WGS metagenome assembly CENV01 (sample SAMEA2619815, study PRJEB7988) | marine metagenome | biome: marine biome (ENVO:00000447); feature: surface water layer (ENVO:00002042); material: "saline water (ENVO:00002010), including plankton (ENVO:xxxxxxxx)" | depth 5 m | reverse complement strand
GCGGCGAATGCGCAAGGCTATGGGCGGCAATGATCTTAAGTCTGTGTCGCTGGGTACTTTCTTTGGCTTTATCTCCAGTTCCTGCAGTTTTGCTGCGCTATCAACCACCCGGGCTTTGTTTAACAAAGGGGCTGCGTTCAGTGCTTCAATGGCGTTTATGCTGGCCTCCACGAATCTGGTTATTGAACTGGGTTTTGTTATTTCTATTTTCCTTGGTTGGCAGTTTGTAGTTGGTGAATACGTTGGCGGGTTGTTGCTAATTCTATTCGTCTGGCTCTTTATTACGCTAACCAACCCTAAAAACCTAATTAAGAATGCGCGAAAAGAAGACGAAGAGGACGACGAACATCAACACGAGAGCACATTATCGGATCTTTTCAGTAAGGATACCTGGCAGAAAGTTGGCCAAAAGTACGTAATGGAATGGCAAATGGTCTGGCAAGACGTACTCATTGGTTTTACCGTTGCCGGCGTTATTTCAGCCTTTGTGCCTAGTGCGTTTTTTGAATGGTTGTTTATTGGTGTGGGTACAGAGGGTGACCCGGGTTTCTGGTCGTTACTTCAACAAGCGGTAGTGGGTCCGGTGGCTGCATTTTTCACCTTTATTGGTTCTATGGGCAACATTCCATTAGCGGCCGTTTTGTTTGGTGAAGGTGTGGCCTTTGCAGGGGTTATGGCGTTTATTTTTTCCGACTTAATTGTACTGCCGGTGCTCAAAATTAATGCGCGGTATTATGGCTGGAAAATGGCTATGTACATCGCTTTAATGCTCTTTACCTGCCTGGTCGCGGCGTCTTTAGCTATGCATTATGGTTTACTGGCGTTCGATCTACTGCCGGATGCGTCGCAGTGGTCCTCTCCGGCAGAACAACAGCACTTTAAGCTGGACTATGGTTTTGTTCTGAACCTTATTTTCTTATTGCTGAGCGTGGTTATGGTTGTGCTTTGGCGGCAGAAGCAAAAAGAACACGAACACCACCATCATCATCATGACCATGGCGACTCTTCTTCGTTGAGCGACAAGGTCATGAATGGACTGTGCGGTATCAGTGTCCTTTGGTTATTAGGAGGAATGGGCTTTTATCTTACAAGTAGCGCCGGTTAGTCCTGACCGGCGCAGTGCTCGTGCTTTAAATGAAAAAAGTGACCACTAATTAAGGTAAGCGAGCCAATAATAGTGAGTAAGATTTCAATTGGGCCATGAAAAAACTGGGCGATAACGACCGCTAAACAACCAAGCGGCAGTAGTACCCGACTGAGCTTCGCCTGCGGGTTTTTCCAGGCATAATACCCCTGAAATATCGCCATGGTTAACACCGGCAGCAATAATAGCCGGTGGAACAAAGGCGTTTCCAGAACACTCGCTAACGAGTTTGTCCCCAGAAAAATAAGCAGTATTGGCGTTGCCAGACAATGGACAAAACACAGGCCAGAGAAAAACATACCGAGGCGGTCACTCATTCCTTTCTCCTTAACCATCATAAATATTTCACCCAGGCTTTATTGCTGCGACGTTTGTATCGGTTAAACACTTGCGTTGGCTTATACAGTAAGGCGGCCAGTACAATGGTGGTTAACCACACCCAATAAATGTTGGGCAGACTCATAAAGCCTTCCTCCGGCGCCCCTAAAACTGCGGTAGCCAGAGTATAAAGCAGCAATAAAATGTAAAGGTGGACTATGTAGAAAAACATGGGTGCGCCACCGAAAGCGGTCAGAACTTCCGTCCACTTTCCTTGTAAGCGCTCCATTAGGTAAAGCATGGCAAACATGCCGGCAAAGGTTATTTGCAGAAAATTCAGCGATGGCGGGTACTTGGTCACATTGAATATAGCCCGCGCGGTGGCGGCTAAACTCTCTTGCTGAGACCAGGCCTGTGTCTCGCCGTAGATATTAAAACCACGCAGCAACAGAAAGCCGGCGAGGCAAAACGTCGTTAGCCCTAATAACCAACAGGCTCTGCGCTCAGATGAGAAGGATTTGGAATACAAAGGTCCGGCCGCATAACCCAGCAAAATAACGCCTATCCACGGCAGTAACGGGTAGCTGGCTCGTATTGATAATGCGTCGGACTGTAAAATATAGCCGCGGTCATGAAGAATGGTCCAGGCTGTATAGCCCCACTCACCCGGGTTCAGTTGAATAAAGTCCAGTGCATTGTGCCCGGCAACAATAAGCAGACCCAACACAAACAGAAGCCGGTACGGTAAATTAACGCAGGCACCCAGAATGAGCATGCACAGACCAATAACCCATATTACTTGCAGGTACAGTGTTTCGTAGGCGCCAAACCATGAAAAGTTGATGACCGTAAGTTCCAATATCACCAGGAACAGTCCGCGCTTCCATAAAAACTCACGGGCGACGCTGGGCGAACCGTCATGCTTTTGCTGATACAACCAGGCTGAAAGGCCGGTTAGAAACACAAATATGGGCGCACAAAAATGTGCGGCAAAACGGCTCCAGAATAAGCCCGGCTCCGTAGTTTCCAGTATCATAGGGTCTGCAACCGGGTGGTTATAAAAAAAACGTTCCCGTACGTGGTCCAGCAACATCAATATAATGACCAGCCCACGCAACGCATCAATACTGTTAATTCTTTGCGTAATATTTTTAGAATTCATAAGTCAGGCTCACTGAAAACTGTCTTGGGGCTCCTGGTGTTGTCCAAAGCGCAGAGTAGGCGTTCGACATGTAATACTCGTCAAAAAGGTTATCAACGTTTATCTGTAATTCAGTGTTGTCGGTTAACCGGTGTGTATAGAACAGATCAAACACCTGATAACTGGGCAGACGATACGACTGATCGACCGTAGCGCCTAAACGGTCATCCACATATCGTGCGGTAAGCCCTATATCAGCATTAATTTGCCAGTGCCTGAGATCGTGTTTAACCATGGCGTTAAAGGTATTCTGAGGAATATTTACCAGGTCACTACCGGCAGGGACATTGACGCCCCAGTCGTAAACGGTAATATCATTTTTTGTTTCACTGTCTATGTAGCTGTAGGCAACCCGTAAATCGGTGTAACTGCCCAGCGACATGCCCCCATCTATTTCAAACCCTCTGCTGGTTGCAGCGCCCAGCGTGGCCGGGTAGCCTGGGTGAACCGGGTCATCCGTAAGAATGTTGGTTTTGGTGGCATCGAAAACAGCAGCGTTTAACCGAAAGCCGTTAGCGGAATATTTCATGCCCAGCTCTACTGAGTCGCTCTCTTCTGGCTTAAACCCCTGACCTTCGAAGTCGGTGCCGCTAATAGGAACAAAGCCTTCTGAATAACTGGCATAAAGGGTTAAGTTATCCGTTGGCAGGTAGCTCAGTGCCACGCGCGGGCTCACTCGGCTTTCATCCTGTTCAGATTCCGTACCTGATACCAGTTCTAAGGTTTCTTGCGTGTACTGATCCAGTCTTAAGCCCATTAGTAGATGCCACTGGTCATTAAGTTCAAGCTGATCCTGCAGGTACAAACCAAAACCTTTTTGATTCTCGTCGTTAATGTACTGGGTATGAAGTTCCGGTTTAGCTGCACCATACTGAGGGTTAAAAATATCCAGCTCGTAAGTACCTGGCTCCGGACGGACACGGTCTAATAAAGTGTATAAGTCATAACGGTATGCGTCGGTTCCCATCAGTAAGTGATGGGTCATGCCGAACAACTCTGCGTTACCGCTTAATTCGAGTCTTAATGATAAATCATCGGAATCGTAGTCACGACGACGGTGCTGACGGGTTAGAGTGCGACCGTCTTCAAATAATTTTTGGCGCGAGCCGGAAAGTTCGGCATCCGACGAGTAGCCGTCTAACTTTGTGCTTCTGGCATTAATACCACCGGTTAAAAACCAGTCATTTAGCAGGTAGTGCTCAAAGGTTAACTGGTGGCCTTGTGAAATGATTTCAGTAGGTTCATCACTTGGTTCGCCCAGAAAGCGGTCTCTTGGCACGGTTCTAATATTGTTATCTAAAACCACTATGCCACGGTCAAACAGCTGCTCCTGCTGCATGAATTCAAAGGCATAAAGTATGGAGGTGTCTTTACCCAGTTGCCAGCGCAGAGACGGGTTAACAACCTTTTTCTTGCTGCTGACATGATCCCGGAAACTGTCATCATCCTGTATCGCACCGTTTATCCGCGCGGATACGCTATCGCTAATACCGCCAGTGTAGTCACCTTCAATACGATAGCGGTCATCGCTGCCAAGCGAGGTTTTTAAGTATCCTTCTGGAGCGTACTGCGGTTTGCGGGTAACCACGTTAATCACCCCTCCCGGGTCCGAGCGGCCATACAGTGCAGAGCCCGGGCCTTTCAGAACTTCTACGTACTCAATATTGGAAACGTCCCGATGCCCGCCGAATCCGCGACCACTGGAGAAACCATTAACTAAATAACCAGTAGGTACATTTTCGTTGCCCGGAAACCCGCGCATGGAGTAGCTGTCCCATAAGTTACCGCCGTCGTTTTGCAAAGCAATTGACGGAGAAAACAGCAAAACATCGCGAAAACGGGAGATATTAATATCATCCACCAGGCTGCGGTCCAGCGTAGTAATTGCCTGAGGAATTTCTGAAACAGGAACATCTCCGCGGTAAGCCTGACGATAATTGACTTCAATGTGTTCGAAAGACTCCTGTTCTTGCGCGAACGAGCCCGTACTCATGATAGAGAGTAAACTTAGAGTAACTGCTTGGTATTTCATGGGGGCAACACAACTCAATTAAAAACGTAATGTTATATTATAACAATCGGTTTCTAATGTCGAATTCTGGTTCGCTTAGTATTAAGATGAATGAATACCGACATTGGTAATAAGGAGCTTTATGCACCATCACCATCATCACCACGAGAGTTCATCGGAGCGAATTGGTTGGGCGTTTTTCCTTAATCTGTGCTTTACCGTTATTGAATTTATCGGTGGGATATTAACCAATAGTACGGCCATTTTAGCTGACGCGGTGCACGATCTCGGCGACAGCATTTCTATTGGTATGGCCTGGTTGCTGGATAAATTCAGTCGTAAAGATGCCACGCAGACCTTTACCTATGGCTATCAACGCTTATCTCTGGTTGGCGCTTTTATTAACGCGGTTGTACTGACTGCAGGCTCAATCTGGATTTTATTTGAAGCCATTCCCCGTTTATGGAACCCGGTAATGCCAATGGCGGAGGGTATGGCGTTACTGGCGGTATTCGGCGTTATTGTGAATGGTTATGCGGCGTTTAAATTGTCGCATGGTAAATCGTTAAACGAACGCGTACTTAACTGGCACTTACTAGAGGACGTTCTGGGCTGGGTTGCTGTTTTAATCGTGTCGATTATCTTAATCTTTGTCGACTGGCCTATTCTTGACCCTCTGCTTTCCATTGGCTTCACTTTGTTCATTCTGGTTAACGTTCTTCGTCACTTGGGTTCTACCGTTAAGCTCTTTGTTCAGGCCTCACCAGACCCCGAAGTGTACCGGAAAATACGTGAACAATTGACCTCGCTGGAACTGGTTGATGACGCCCATCATTTGCATTTTTGGTCGTTGGATGGCGAGCGTCATGTATTAACCGCGCATATTGTGGTATCAAAAGAACTGGAATGTTCAGAGCGCGCACTTTTAAAGCAGCAAATATCACAGCAGCTGGCAGCGTTTGAATTAGCTCATACCACCATTGAACTGGAATACCCTGACGAAGCTTGTCGAGACCATTAACAGGAGAAGATCATGGAATTGTTCGGAAGTTATACCTCGCCGTTCGTAAGACATTGCCGTATTGCTTTACTTGAAACTAAGACAAAGTTTTCATTTACCGAAACGGATTTTGAAACCAGTGCCAAATTAAGTCCGGCGAAAAAGGTTCCCTTTCTTCACCACAATGATTTGCGCCTGCACGACTCTACCAGCATTCTCAAATACGTGCGGGACAAGGCGGATGAGCGCTTCATTGCCGATGTAAAAGATTTTGATCAGTACTGTCTGGTCAATACGGCGATGGACTCGGCAATTAACGTGTTTTTGCTGGAGAGAGAAGGCGTAACAGCTGACAGTGTTAAGTATGTTAAACGCCAACAGCAGCGTATTGATGACATACTGCAACTGATGGAAGATAAAGAGCATGCGGTGGCTTATGAAGGGCCTCATCCCTTTAGTGACGGAGAGCTACGTTTAGGTTGTTTCCTTAGCTGGGGGCTTTTCCGTGAGCGTTTTAACTTAGATAAGTATCCGCGACTTCAGGCCTTTGTCGATAAGTTAAACGACTACCCTTATTTCGCGGATACTGATCCGAACCGTTCTTAAATATCTTTAATGGCGCGGCTGCGTTCGGGGATTTCCTCGTTCAGCAGTCGGTCATTTTGTGAATAGTTCACGGGTACATCAATAAGGTGTACGCCGGGTTTGTTCAGGCAGTCTTTTAACAGCGGTATCAAATTTTCCGTTTTATCTAAACGGTAACCGTTAGCGCCGTAAGACTCTGCATATTTCACAAAATCCGGGTTATTGAAATCTAAGCCGTAGTCGCTCAGTTTCATATGCTGCTGTTTCCACTTGATCATGCCATAGCCGCTGTCATTTAAGATAACGACAACGATATCCAGCCCCATGCGCACAGCAGTTTCAAGCTCCTGAGAGTTCATCATAAAACCGCCGTCACCGCATATTGCCATGACTTTCTTTTCCGGATTAACCAGCTTCGCGGCCATGGCCGATGGTAAGCCTGCACCCATTGAGGCAAGGGCATTATCCAGTAGTACCGTATTTGGCTGACGAGCCGGGTAATTACGTGCAAACCAAATTTTGTAGATGCCGTTATCCAGTGCAATGACACCGTCATCTGGCATAGCTTCACGCACATCTTCTACCAGACGCTGGGGTAACACCGGAAAGCTTCCGTCATGAGCGCCTTCATCGGTATGGTCGCGCATGTGATCGCGAACTTTCAGCATAAAGTCGAAATCCCAGTGACTTTGCGGCTCAATCCCTTCTTTTAACTGCCAGATACTGTTACCAATATCGCCGATCATGCTGGCATGAGGAAAGTAAACCGAATCAACCTGGGCACCCTGAAAGTTAATGTGTACCACTTTACGATTGTCGTTGTCGCCGGTTTTCATCATAAAGGGCGGCTTTTCCACCACGTCGTGACCGACATTAAGAATCAGGTCAGATTTTTCGATGGCGCGGTGCGGGTAATCGCCGTCGGAAACCGCCGCATTACCGAGCCAGCGTGGGTGGTCTTCGTTAATAACGCCCTTACCCATTTGCGTGGTAATAAAAGGAATACCGGTTTTATCGACAAATGCGCGCAGCATTTTTGCTGTAATTTTCCGATTGGCCGCAGCCCCTATCAACAGTACCGGGTGTTTTGCTTCGCGCAGTAATTCCAGCACGTGGCGGACCGATTTATGCTCGGTAATGGGGCGGCGCGAATGACTGGCTTCTATCGGAAGGCTGCTGACCTCTTCGCGACTGATATCATCCGAGAGCTCCAGGTGAGAAGCGCCGGGGCGTTCATCTTCAGCGCGACGAAAAGCCTCACGGATGTGCGCCGGAATACTGCTGGCGCTAATAATCGCCTGAGTGTATTTGGTAATGGGAGTCATCATGTCGACCACATCAATGATCTGGAATTGACCCTGATGACGTTCCTTTATGGGTTTTTGTCCAGTAATGACAACCATAGGCATAGCGCCGAGTTGCGCGTAGGCCACCGGTGTAACCAAGTTGGTTGCCCCCGGGCCTAAGGTGGAAAGGCACACCCCGGGTTTGCCGGTCAGGCGACCATAAGTGGCGGCCATGAAACCTGCGCCCTGTTCGTGGCGGGTTAAAATTAGCTCAATGCTGGATTTTGAGAGCGACTCAAGTAAGTCCAGGTTTTCTTCGCCGGGAATGCCGAAAATGTACTTCACACCCTCGTTTTCAAGTGCTTTTACGAATAAATCGGATGCTTTCACTTCGCTTTCTCCTTGCGTTAAAGAATATTCTTCTAGTTAGGCCTACGTAAAGCATAGGAGAGATGATCAAAAAAGGCAGCCAAAAGGCTGCCTTCTTAAACTACAATCGAGTAAATCGATTAAGAGTTTTCGTCACCAGTCAGCTTTTCTAAGCGGCCACGAAGTTCTTCGTCGTTTTGCGCCTGCTGAATAATCATGTTGTACTCTTGCGGAGTCAGACCTGCGTTTTCAACTGCTGCAATCATTTCTTCCTGTGCAGATTGTTGAATCTCACGCGCTTCTTCCTGATTTTCAGCTTGCTGGAACTGGTCGCGGTATTTTTCAGTAACGCCCTGAACATCTTCCATAGCGGTTACAAACTTAACCAGCATGCCTTCAGAAATTTCCTGAGTTTGCTGCTGTTGCGCCATAGACTCCTGAGCTTGTTGTTCCTGAGCTACTGCTGCTGTGCTACCCAGTGCGAATACTGTTGCTAATGCGATAATTGTCTTTTGCATGATAATCTCCTAGATGAATTTATCAGTTTTACTTACGCTCTAACTAAAGCGAAGACTGTGCCAACTTTTCAATTGTCTGATTTTTATAACTTTTTGTTCTTGCGAAGTTTGCGCCGAGAAAACCAACCAAAAAATGTGTATCCTTAGTACACAATTAAAGGAGGTCGTGTGACAAAAAGATACAGTTGGCCACTATCCAGTCTGCAAAGGCGGCTTCTGGTTTATGTCGTTATGCCAATGTTATTGATTTCCGGTGTAGCAATAAGCGTTGGGTTACAGGTTGCCTCTGATGAGTCTAATGAGCGGCTAAAAAGTGACTTAGAACTTCTGGGGCGAGCCATTAGCTTGCCTATAAGCGACGCCTTGTTGAATAACGACTTGTCTACAGTACAGGCGAATCTGGATTCGGTGTTCAATATTGGTCGGGTTTATGGTGCGTCGGTTTATAACGTGTATGGCCAGCAGGTAGCGGAAGCGGGCATTACTGAAACCGACTTAAGCAACAGTCAGTTAGCGCTACAAACCGTTCAGACTGGAATAAAGCAAGACGATTATCGTCGGGTGGAAGGCCGCGATGTCTTCTCTCAATTCCTGCCTATTGTTGATCGCGGTGGTCGCATTATTGGTTTATTACAGATAAACCGGCGGGCGAGTGACTTTGATGAGTCTTTTGAAACTTTAAGCCAATACGCATGGCTGAGCTGGGCGGCGTTCGGTTTAATTACTATTGCGGTACTGGTTTTTGGTCATTATCGCGGTGTCGGTCGGCATGTGGTGGCACTTAAGGACGCCATGTTGCGGGTCGCTGAAGGGAACCGCAGTACGCGGGTTACACCTGCTGGCCCGTCAGAATTGCAGGAGGTTGCGCAGGGTTTCAACCGTATGCTTGATAGTATCACCGAGGCTGAACAAGAGCTGGAGCAGCGCCGAGAGCACGAGGCCTCTCTGCAGCAAGCTTTGCGAGAACAGGAAAAAATGGCGGCTATTGGGAGTGTCGCCAGTGGTGTTGCGCACGAGCTAGGTGCTCCGCTTACCGTTATTGACGGCCGCGCCAGCCGCTTATTACGCAACCATAAAGACGAAGACAGTCAGCGCCAGCTAAAAGCGGTAAGAGGCCAGGTGCAGCGGTTAACCGGGCTGGTAAACCAGCTGTTGGCTTTCTCCCGTACGCCGGTACAGCAGCGCGAAACCATTTCTTTACGTGAGCTGATAGCAACAGCCATGACCAGCATAGAGTTTGAGCAGGATAAGGGGTCGGCCAAAGTGGTAATTAAGGAGCTTGTCGATGTTATTCTGAAAGTGGATATCAAGCGACTGGAACTGGCCTTGGTTAATGTTCTTCGCAATGGTTTGCAGGCCGCTGAATCGGAAGTTGTGGTGGCAGCTGAGTACGCCGGTGAAGGTGTCATTATCACCGTTGATGACGACGGTGAGGGGTTGCCCGAGTCTATGAAAGATAAAGCTTTGCAGCCTTTTGAAACTAATAAACCTCAGGGAAAAGGCACCGGGCTTGGTTTAACCATAGTGAAACACGTATTGAATGACCATAACGGAGAGTTGTCTTTAACAAACAACCCCAATGGTGGCTGTCGGGTTACCTTGAGTTTACCTGCGCAATGCCTTCGGCAAGCCGTTATTAAAGGAGGTAGTGAATGACCGCAGCAAAAGCCATGATAGGCGTTATTGAGGATGATCCGGCTCTGCAGGAGTTGCTGGTTGAAGAGCTGGAGGCCGAGGGCTATAAAGTCACCGCGTGGGGAAGTATTGAAGCCTTTAAAAAATCGGTAACGCCATTGGATTTGGTTATCAGCGATATTCGCTTACCGGGGTTGTCAGGCTTGTCTTTACTGGAAAGTTTAAAAAATGAAGATAACTCCCCTGCGCTGTTATTGATTACCGCATTTGGTACGGTTGATCAGGCGGTTGATGCCTTAAAACAAGGGGCCGATGACTTTCTAACCAAGCCGCTGGATGTTGAACACCTATTGCTTAGCGTAAAACGGATATTAGAACATCGGTCACTGCAGCGTGAGCTTAAACGGTATCGTCAGCAACAAAAGGGCCCCGGGGGCTTAGTCGGCCAAAGCCCGTCAATGCGTAAACTGTATGACCAGATAGAGCGCATAGCTCCGGCAGACGGCAGCGTCTTAATTACCGGTGAAAGCGGTACGGGTAAAGAGTTGGTGGCAAAGGCACTGCATCAGTTAAGTGACCGCGCTGAGCAGAGCTTCCAGGCGGTGAACTGTGCGGGCATTCCAGCCGAGTTAATGGAAAGCGAATTCTTTGGTCACACAGCTGGCGCATTTACCGGTGCTCAGAAAAAGCGTCAGGGTCTGCTTAAGCAGGCCGACGGCGGTACTTTGTTGCTGGACGAAATTGGTGAAATGCCAATGGCGCTGCAGGCTAAACTGCTACGTGTATTGCAGGAAGGCACGATTCGCGCCGTGGGCAGCGACGAAGAAGAAACGGTGAATGTCCGGATCCTGGCTGCAACCCACCAGAACTTAGAGCAACAGGTAGAAGACGGGCGCTTCCGGCAGGATTTATTTTACCGTCTGGAAACCTTTAGTTTACGAGTACCACCGCTGCGGGAACGGGGAGAAGATATTGAGCGTTTAGCTAATTTTTTCCTACAGCAGCTGCAGAAAAACAGTGATAAACCGGTTCGCAGCATTTCTCCGGCTGCACTGGAGCAGCTTTATTGCTATCGCTTTCCGGGCAACGTACGTGAATTACAGAATGCTATTGAACGTGCCTTTACTTTCTCCAGAGACGATAAAATAGCGGTTGAAGATTTACCGCAAAGAATTTTGGATAGTGAGCATGAACCCGACGTGGATTATGGCACCGAGTGGCCGACTCTGGATGAATATCAGAATCAGTACATTCGTAAGGTATTGACGCATGCCGAAGGGAATAAATCTAAAGCGGCAGAAATTCTCGGAGTCACAAGGCGCACTCTATACCGTTGGCTGGAACAGCATGGCGAGTGATCAAACGCGCGTTTAGGCACGTAGTCTATACTAAGTTTTTGAATCATTTAACAGGAGTACTAAGTGAAAGTATTAATGGTATTAACCTCACACGATAAGCTTGGTGACACAGACCATAAAACGGGTTTCTGGGTAGAAGAGTTTGCTGCTCCGTACTATGTTTTTACGGATTCCGGTGTGGACGTGACTCTGGCATCGCCTAAGGGTGGCAAGCCACCGATTGATCCAAACAGCACCACACCAGATGCACAAACCGAAGCAACAGAACGCTTTGATAAAGATGAGACGGCTCAGCACAAATTAGAAACGACCTGTAAGCTTGATGAAGTTGATCCGGAAGGTTTCGACGCAATTTTCTATCCGGGTGGTCACGGACCATTGTGGGATTTAACCAATAACGAGCATTCAATTAAGTTGATTGAGCATTTCTGGAGTCAGGGTAAACCCGTTGCTGCGGTCTGTCATGCCCCAGCCGTGTTGTTAAATGCTAAATCGCCAAGTGGTGACCCGATTGTTCAGGGACGCACGGTAACTGGCTTTAGTAACAGCGAAGAAGCTGCAGTAGAACTGACCAATGTAGTTCCGTTCTTGCTGGAAGACGAGTTGACCGCCAAAGGCGGCCATTATCGTAAGGTGGATGACTGGCAGGCATATGCCGTTCAGGACGGTATGTTAATTACCGGTCAGAATCCCGGTTCATCTGAGCAGACGGCACAGCGCCTGCTCGATGTGTTAAGAGCCAGCCTGTAATTGGCTTAAAAGCGTCGGCGCCAGCTAATGCCGACGCTTGCCTGCCGGCCTACGGCGGGCTCAAATGAACGTCCACTGCCCTGATTAACCACAACAGCTCCTACGTAGTCTTTGTCGGTAATGTTATCAACCCGTACCCACACATCCAGCTCGCTCTTAGCCCATTGCCAATCGCGGCTTACAGCAATATCCCAGGTCGTGTAAGACGGGGCAAAGGTATCATTTGCATCATTAACCGGTGTCTCGTTACGGTACTGGCCGGCTAACTGAACTAGCCACTGCTCTGTGGGTTGCCAGTTAAGACGCAGATAGCCCTGACTTTTTGCTACGCCGGGCAACTGATTTCCCTGTAACGGACCATTATCAAAAGTCGCGTCTATATAGCTGTATGACAGTAGTAAATCTAACTGCTGGGTCAGTGCGCCGTTAATACTGAGTTCAGCACCTTCGCGCGAGGTTTCCGACGCGTTGCGGTAGGTTGTGCGACCGTCGTTTGACTGATCCACCAGTATTTCGTCCTCGCTTTTAATACCGAAGAACGCGAAATGCAGTCGCCAGTCTTGTGGTAGTTGGTGTTTGATACCCCATTCCCATTGATCATTCGTGGACGGACCCAGTTCGCGGTTCAGGCCCGAGCCCTGGTTACGGTATGCCAGCTCAGTCAGTGTCGGTGTTTCAAATCCCTGCCCGATGCTCAGATAAGTCGCCGAGGTAGGCAGAAACTGCCAGGTAAATGAAACAGCTGCGGTGGTCTCACTAAAGTCGCTGCTGCCGCTGTCATCGGAGTTATCCAGATCGGTAAAGTAGTCTTCTACTTCATAATTGATGTCGCTGTAACGAACTCCGCCGGTTGCTGAAAGCTCTTCCGATAACTGCCACTGAAAACGTAGATAAGCTGATGCATTTTCAATCCAGTTAAATTCGTTGCGGCGCAAATCACCTTTTTCACCGCTGTCATTCACATAACCAAAGCGATGATCCTGCTGGCGCTCTAATTGCGCTCCCAGGGTTGCTGACCAGTTAACTCCGCGTTGACGCCAGCGCGCATGAGCACCTTCAAATTGACGAGAGACATCAATGACGGCGCCCGAGCTTGTTGTGTCGTCACCGGCAAAAGGCAGAAACTGCTCTATATCGCGGTCACCCTGCCACAGCGAGAGTAACCCCTCACCATTGTTGCTCTCATGAAACCAGCTAAAAGACCCCTGACGGTGGTGAATATCTTTCCGCGTGTTGAAATCAATTGCCCGTTGTACTGTCTGAGTTGGGTCTTCGCGCCAGTCTTCGGGCGTTAGTGCGCTGGGGTCTTGCAATAATGGCGCATCGTTATTGTCGTAACGAATAACAAAGCGGTTCTGCTCGTCCCACTGATGATACCAGCGTATCGCCTGCTGTTGGCGCTCGGCTGAGTTATGCCTGCGCGGGC
>CENV01031530.1_pt1 | contig 13670 bp, 9 predicted proteins | sample 530231 | NCBI WGS metagenome assembly CENV01 (sample SAMEA2619815, study PRJEB7988) | marine metagenome | biome: marine biome (ENVO:00000447); feature: surface water layer (ENVO:00002042); material: "saline water (ENVO:00002010), including plankton (ENVO:xxxxxxxx)" | depth 5 m | reverse complement strand
CTCGCCCAGCCGCGCGTGAAACTGTTTCAGCCCGCCCTGCCCGTAAAGCACATGCGCGAAAAACTCATACGGCCGGTCGAAATCGAGCCGCTGCCGCAGCCCGCTCAACCGCGCGTGGGCCGCCTGCGCCGCCTCAAGCGTGCTCGCGCCCAACCGCTCGAACAGGTTCGCCTTCCCCCGCCCGTGGGCCAGCGCGAACAGATCGTCCTCGGAAATCGAAAACAGCGGCGAGCGCAGCACCGCCGCCAGTGTCAGATCGTCCGCCGGATTGAGCAGGAAGTCTGCAAGCCCCAAGAGATCGTCGATGGCGATATGGGCCGAAACCGGCAGCCGGTCGGCGCCCGGGCTGGCGATATTGCGCTGTTTTAGCGCCCGCACGATCTCGGGAAAAATCCCGCTCCGTTTCTGGACGAGGATCAGGATGTCCTCGGGCCCTATGGCGCGGCCCCCCGGCCCGATCGGCGCCCGGCTTTCGATCCATCCGGCAATTGTTTCGGCAATTCTATTGGCCAATTGCCGCGGCGCAGCGGCAAGGCTTTCCACCGGCACCGTCGGCCAGGCCTCTGGCATTTCCGGGCTTTCGGGACTTTCGATCACCGGCCAGATTTCGATCCGCCCGCCTGTCCGCGTGCGCGCCGCCTCGTGCCGGACCGTTTCGGTCAGCAGCGATGCCGCGATATCGGGGCGGTTGAACACCTTGTCCACGCCATCGAGAATTTCACTGAGCGTGCGAAAGCTGGTTTCCAGCGTTTCCCCATGCCATTCCCGCTCGGCGCCCCGCGCCCGGCGTTCAAGTTCCCGCCCCTTGTCCAAAAACAGCTTCGGCTCGGCCCCCTGAAACGAATAGATCGATTGCTTGGGATCACCCACCGCAAAGATCGTCTTGGGCTTTTGCGCTGCCCCGGCGCCGGAAAAATAGTCCTCCACCAGGGCGTCGATCACCGCCCATTGCTCGGGATTGGTGTCCTGGCTCTCATCGACAAGGATATGGTCGATCCCCGCATCGAGCTTGTAGCGCACCCACTCGCCCATCCCCCGGTCGCCAAGAAGTGCCGCAGTGCGCGCCACCAGATCGTCGAAATCCATAAGCGAGCGCGCCCGCTTCTGGCTCTCGTAGCGCTTGAGAATCGCCGTGAGCACCAGCGTCAGCGCCGCGCTGTTCTGGGCAATGATCAGTGCCTTGTATTTGTCGTACAGCCCCTCGAGCCGCTCGGCCTCTGCAGTCAGCCGCTCGGCCAGCTCGGGCATGGATTTGGCAATCGCCTTGGCCGGGAACCCCTTTTGCGGCACCGCCCCCGCCGCCGTCAGATAGGCCGAAAAAAGCTGGCTGACGCTGGGCGCGGCCCGGTCGATTTGCGCGAGCTTGTCCTCGAACCGTGAGCGCTTGGCATCGCGCGGTGGGGTCACTTGCCAGATCAGCGGATATTCGTCCGGCGTCACCACCATGCCGCCCACCACATCGCGGCTGAACGTTTCGAGTGTTTCACCCGGCCCCAGCCCCAAACTGGCCCGCATCGCACCAATGGCCCGTTCGGGATCGGCAAGGATCGGCCCCAGCTTGCGATTGTTGGCAAGGCATTGGGCAATCGCCGTTTCGATCTGGCTGTCGCTGAGGGCATCAAACAGCGCCCGCACCGCTTCGCCCACGGCACCGTCCGCCGTAAGCCCCTCGGCAATCACCCCCTCGCGCGCCTCGCGCAACAGGTTCGCCGCCGCCTCGTCCTCGATGACGGTAAAATTGACCGGCACCCCGGCCTCGCGCGGAAAGCGCTGCAGCACGGCCTCGCAAAAGGCGTGGATGGTGTTGATCTTGAGCCCGCCCGGCGTATCGAGCGCATGAGCAAAAAGGCTCCGCGCCCGCAGTTTTTCGTCGGCGCTGGCCCGCTGCCCCAGCAATTCGGCCAGTTCGCGTTCGAGCTCCGTCTCCTCGGCCCGCGCCCAGCGCGCCAGTATTCCCGTCACCCGGTGCCGCATCTCGGCCGCCGCCGCCTTGGTATAGGTCAGGCACAGGATCGCCTCGGGCTGCGCCCCGTCCAGCAGCAGCCGCAACACCCGGCGCGACAGCACAAAGGTCTTGCCCGATCCCGCATTGGCCGAAACCCAGGCATTGGCCCGCGGCTCGGCGACGCGCGCCTGCTTGGCGGTGGTATCGTGGGGGACGTTAAGGACTTCCGCGCTCATTCGCCGTCCTCCCCGCTATCGAGCAGCGTCCATTCCTCGGTGCGCGCCAGATGGTCGTAATCGCCCTTGAAGCGCTGGTTGGCCTTGGGCAGAACCCGCGCCGTCATTGGAAAATCGTCGCGCAACAGCAAGGCGCTCACATGGTTCTGGAACAGGGCAAATGTCGTATCGATCACCTCTGAAAGGCACATGCCCTCGGGCACAGCGTATTGGGTAATTTCAAGCGCCTTGGGCCCGTGCGAAAGCTTGATGAACGCCATGCCCTCGGTCTGGCCCTCAGCCCCCACAAAGCCGCCCGTCCGCGCCATATGCGCTTCCAGCGGCAGCTGCGGTGCAAAAAACTGCTTCATTTCCGGGGGCTTTGGCACCTGCCCGGTCTTGAAATCGATGATTTCCAGCCCGCCCGATGTCGTTCTGTCGATCCGGTCGGCCCGCCCTGAAAGCACGAATGGCGGGTCGCACAGCGGCAGCTCGATCTTCCCCGAAATCTCGGCCATCCGCGCCGCGATTTGCGGCCTGTCGCGCTCGAAATCGAGAAAAGCCCGCGCAATCGCCCCGAACCGTGCCAGCCAGATATCGCGCCGCGCCGGAATGGCGTCGAGCCGCCCATAACGCTCCCGCGCGATTGCCATGATCGTCTCGAACGCGTTGCCGTCCGCCGGGTCGTGGCCCGCCGCAAGAAAATCGCCAAGAATGTCGTGGATCAGCGTGCCGCGCTCGGCATGGTCGGGGTCGGCGCCCAAAGGATCGATGCGCCGCAGCGCCAGCACGTGGCGCGCATAAAGATCGTAGGGCGAGCGCAACAACGTTTCCGCCTCGGTGATCGAGAGCCGCCGCGGGCGCACAGCCGCCGGCGGTTTGGGCGCTGGCCGCCCGGCCGGTTGCGGCGGCAGCCCGGTGGCGTCCAGCCGCCGCGCCATGTCCACCCACACCGCGCCGCGCGCCTGCATCGTCTTGTTGATCTCGGGCCCCACAAAGGCCTCCAGCCGCTGGATCAGCCGCGATGGGTTGGCCGGTGATGTTCCGGCCCGCTCGGGCAGGGTAAACACCACCTCCGGTCCGCCAGCCGCCATCAGAAAATCATGCGCCGCCAGCCCGTGCAGCTTTTCCGGCGGCTCCAGCCCGGCCGCCAGCCGCATGCCCCGGCTCATCCACGGCCCCGGATCGGCCACTTCGGGCCACACCGTTTCGATCATCCCGGCCAAAATCATCCGATCGGCTTTCATCAGCCGCGCTTCGAGCCGCCCGAAAAGCTGAACGTCCTCGGCGTCGGGCTGACGCGGCCGCACGCTCTGGCCGGCCATCAGCCCGTCCAGCGCGAAACCCAAGCCGCCACCCGTAAGTTTCGGCCCGCGCCCGCCCTGCCGGGCCGCCATCTCGATCCAGCGCGCCAGTTCGTCCTCGCCCTCCAGCGGTGCTTGTTTTTCGCCCTGCGGTACGTCCCTCAAACTCTCGATTGTCTCGCCAAGCGTGGCCGCGACGTTGCTCGCCGCAAATCCGTCCCGTGCCATCAGCCCGGCCAGTGGCGTCAGCGCCGCTTCCAGCGCATCGATCAGCGCCGTGACCGCCTGCGCCTTGTCAGCATCCAGTTTCAGCGCCGGACGCCGCGTCGCGCCTTCAAGATTGTCGGCCACGGCGCGCCGCAAGCCGTCAAAGCCGGGCAGGGGCCTTTGCCCGCGCAACACGCCAAGATCGAGCCATTGCCCCGCCAGCGCCACCTGGCCCCGCCCCAGCCCCAGCGCCACATGCCGGTTGCGCAGCAGCGCCATGATATCGACTGCCGATAGCCCGTTTGCCAGCACAGACACCGCCTGGCGCACCAGCCGCCCGGCCCGCGATAGCAGCAAGGGCGTGCCCGCCGCATCGTCCAGTTTCACGCCGAACCGCGCCAGTTCGGCACAAATCCGCCGCGCCAGCGTCTGGTCAGGCGCAATGATGGCCACTGACTTGCCCTGTTCCAGCGCGTCATGCACGCAAACGGCTATGGCCCGCGCCTCTTCCTCTGGGGTGCGGGCCACGAGAAGCGACAGCCCCTCGGTGCCCGCCTCAAGCCCTGCGCCCAACCCTTGCGCAATCGCTTGCCATTGCGCCGTGGCATCAGGCAACCCCAGCGCTGCGTTGAGAATTTTGGTGCGCGGCGCGTCATGTGGCGCCAGTTCGGTCACTGCCTCAGGCACTGTGCCCAGCCGTTTGAGCAATCGCGCCAGCCCGTATTGCGGGTGCCCGTGCGGGTTGTGTCCCGGATCGTTCAGCGTGTCGCTATCGATCTGCCTGTCGAGCCCAGCCAAGACCACCGCACCATTGGCGAGCTTTGCCACAGCCCCGATCAGATCGGCAGTCGCCGGGATCGAGCCGGTCGAACCGGCCACCACCACCGGCCGGTCCCCATGCACCACCTCAAGCGATACCGCCTTGCGCTCGAGCAGGATATTGGTGCGCTCCGCCGCCTCCATCTCGCCCTCAGCGGCCAGAATGTGCGGCCAGGCGTCCAGAACGAAGGTTACGAAATCGAGGTGCTCTTGCCACTGGGCCGGCAACTGGTCGCCCTCGATCCCCTTGAGCGAGCGCGGGTCGAGCCGCGCGATTGTGAAATCGTCGATCAGCGTGCCCAGCGAATCCGCCAGCGCAAAGATTTCAGCGCCATTGGGCACGCCGGAAAACCCGCCCGGCCCAGGCGCCGAAAACGCGCCTTCGCCTTGCACCGCCAGCCAGCGTTCGATGATCTCGGCCAGAAGCAACCGCCGCTTGAACCTGTTGATGGCGCCCGGCAGTTCCACCGGCTCATAGGGCGGAATGAACGGTTCCTGGCTCGGGTCGTCCCCACCCAGCGGCCTGATGTCGGGCAGCAGCATCGGTGTATCGCCCAGCCGGTCGGCAAGGATGCGCGACAATTTGTTGGCGGCGCGGCGCGTCGGCAGATAGATCGTGAAGTCCGAGAGCCAGAACGGCCCCTCACGCCGCCAGCCGGGCGCAACGCGTCCGTCGATGATCGCCTCAGCCAGCGTATCGAGAAACGGCGCGTGCGGGCCGATCGAGAAAATCGTGTCCGGTTGCGCCATCACACGAGCGCGCCGATATCCTGCTCGGTGCGCTCCAGCGCCTGGCGATCGCCAACGTGAAACCACGGCGCGGCAATTTCAACGCCCCAAAGCCGCCCGGCCTCCCGCGCCGTCTCAAAGTGCCGGTAAAGCGAAAACGGCACGTCCGGTCCGGTTGCAGCCAGTTCGCGCGAAATCAGCGCCGCACCGGCATAAACCATGGGCCGCCCGTGTGCGCTGGAAAGCCGCCCGTCTCCATCCATGAGATAATCGGCACCCTTGCGAAACCCCGAGGCTTTGTCGGGCGCCACGCACAACAGCACGATATCGGCCTCATTCGCCCCAAAGCACGCCAGCATCCGCGCAATAGGGGTGTCGCTGCCCGGAAGCCAGAACGTGTCGGTGTTGAGCGCCAGCACCGGATCCGATGACATCAGCGGCAACGCTTTGCGCAATCCGCCCCCCGTATCGAGCAGCCGGTCCTTTTCGTGGCTCACGGCGAAGTCCAGATCGGGCAGGGCGCTGTCCAGCCGCGCGAAATGGGCGGCGATCATTTCGGCCTTGTGATGGGCGTTGACCACAAACCGCGTGCAGCCCTCGGCCAGTGCCGCGTCGATTGCGTGGTCGATCAGCGGCTTTCCCGCCACTTCGATCAACGCCTTGGGCCTCTCGAAGGTTATTGGCCGCATCCGCGTGCCCAGTCCAGCAGCGAGCAGCATCACATCAGGCATGGCAATCGGGGAAACGGGAAAGGAATCGCTCATGGCCTATTGTGTCTCCTCGGCCCGCCAGGGTGCAAGCGCTCCGGCAAGCTGATCCATCTCGCGGCCCCGGGCCGTAACGTTCAAGACGCGACCGACCCCTTCGGCTCCCATGCGTATAGCAATGCCCAGCCCCGGCCGCCGCAAAAGTGATGGCGCGCGCTCGGGCCATTCGACAAGCACGATGTCGCTTTCATCCTCGACCAGCCCCAACTCGTCGATCTCGGATTCATCGGCCAGCCGGTAAAGATCGGCATGGATGATCCCCTTGTACGGCTGGACGATGGCAAAGGTCGGGGAGGGGACTTCAAGGTCGGGCTCGTCGAGCCGCGTCCTGATGACGGCCCGCGCCAGCGCCGTCTTGCCCGCGCCCAGATCGCCCTCCAGCGTTACGATATCGCCCGCCTTAAGGTGTACGGCAATTGCGGCCCCGATGGCATCGGTGGCCGCCGCGTCTGGCGCGAACAGCGCGATCATGGCCCTATTCGCCCGCGTTCTGGGCCAGCGCGGTGTTGGCGGGAATGATCACCGTCACCCGCGTGCCGCGCGGCTGGCGGCCTTCGATCAAAACCGAACCGCCGTGGAGATTGACGAAGGTCTTGACGATGGCCAGCCCCAGCCCTGCGCCCCGCTGGCGGCCCTCGACCGATTGCCCCTCGAAGCGCTGGAACATCGCATTGCGCACGTCCTCGGGAATGCCCACCCCGTCATCCTCGACGGCAAAGGCAATCCTGTCATTGCCGCGCGAAGAAACCTTGAGCCGCACCAGTGAACCGGGATCGGAAAACCGCGCGGCATTGGACAGAAGGTTATAGAGCACCTGAACGATCCGCGTGCCATCGGCCACAAAGGTCGGCAGATCGTCTTCGATCTCGACAGCCAGATCGACCTTTTCCTCGCCGCCCGTAAACGTAGCATCCAGCCCGGCCCGGGCCTTTTCGATCAGTGTCGAGATATCGAGCACTTCGGGGTTGAGCTGGGCAATCCCCGCATCCACTGTCGCCAGATCCAGAATGTTGTCGATCAGAAGGCCCAGATTGGCGCTCGAAGCGCGGATATAATCGGTATAGGCGCGCTGCTTGTCGGAAAGCGGCCCAATGTCGTCCGAAGCCAGAAGGTCGGCAAAACCGATGATATTGGTCAGGGGCGAGCGCAATTCGTACGAAACGTTCTGCACGAACGTATCCTTGAGCCGATCCGCAGCGATCAGCGCTTCGTTGCGTTCTTTCAGCACCCGCTCGTAATTGGCGCTTTCCGAAACGTCCACGAACGTCATCATGGTCTGCCCGTCCGGCAGCCGCACCACTGCATAATCGAGCAGCCGCCCATCGGCGCGGGTGATCCGCCCCTTGGTGTCCGACCGCGTGGGGTTGAGATCGATGATGCGTTGTTTCAGATCCCCCCAGATGCGTCGCCCGTCCTCGGGAAACGCCTCGGCGCAGGCCCTGGCGATCTCGTCGATATGGGGGTGGCTGCCCAGCGTGTTCATGGGCAGTTTCCATAGCATCGACAGCCGCGGATTGTGCAGTTTCAGCCGCCCGTTTGTGCCGAACACCGCAACGCCTTCGGTCAGGGCATTCAAGGTTTCGCGCTGTACGTGCATCAGGGCGTTGTGGCGGGTTTCCAGCGCCAGGCGTTCTGTCATGTCCTCAAAAACATAGATCACCCCGCCCGTGCCGGTCGCCGGTGCGGCAATCACATTGGCGCAGCGCCCGTCGGGCAGATACCACGGCACCTCGCGCGGCGCGGTCAGCGCATAGCTCATCAGATGCTTGCCGCGCCAGTCGCGATAATCGGTCTCGGCCGGCAGCGCCCCTTGCGTGCGCAACTTGTCGAGGATCGCCTTTTCATTGGGCTCGGTGTTGAGCCAGCTGGTCTCCAGCCCCCAGAAATTGGCATAGGCGGTGTTGTAGTGGGTCAGCTGCTGGCGTTTGTCGAACACGGCAATGGGCGTCGCCAGCGCATCGATCACAGTGGTCAAATGCCCCAGATCGGGCTCGGCATTTTCGGTTTCAACCGGCTTGGCGCGTGCCACGGGCAGATAGCAATAGCCGGCGCTGCCGCCCGAAAGCGGAAACAGCACAAGCTCGAGCCCGCCGGCAATGGCGTGCTCTTCGGTAAAGGCGATAGTATCGGCCGCATCCTCGATGGCCTTGAGGTGCCGCTCGCGGGTCGCGACGTCAAAAATGTCAGGCGCCGTGCCGCGCTCGCCCTTCAACCCCAGCGTGCGAGTGAAATGGAGATAGGCCGCATTGGTGTAGATCAGCAGACCATCCTTGTCGCGCAGCCAGGCGGGGATGGTGAGATTGGCCAGAATGGCCTGCGCTTCGGCCGGTGAGGGCAGGCGGGTCAGATCAGCGCCCCGGAGCGGCGGTTCGACTGTCGCGCCCGAAGGCCGCAACCGCACCACTGCCGCACCGCCCACCAGCCGCCCCGTGGCCCGGATGATCCGTCCGTCGCGTGCGGTAACCGATGTTTCGAACACCCGGCCCTCGATCCGCAGATCGGTCAGCCGCGCCGCCAGCGCCCGCGCCGCCTCGTCTTCAAGCCAGGAGCGGAATTCGAGCACGGCGTGCGTGCGGTTTTCACCCGGCAGAAGTGCGGTGATTGGCCCAATGACCGAAGGTTCGATCCCCGCATCGCGCCAGATGATGGTGACTTCGGGCATGCCGGCCAGAAGGCCCTCGAACTCGTCGAGCGCGGCGCGCATCGCCCCCAGCTTTTCGCTCGCATCAAGCTGCGCGGCTTCGGCTTCCCGTCGCCATTTCAGCGCTAAAAGGGTTGCGACCAGCCCGAACCCGGCGGCGCCCAGCGCCATCGTATAGGGTGCGGCGCCCGATATAGCGGTGGCTGCAAAGGGAGCGGCTAGGGCAGGGGAGGCGGCAAGAAGGGCTGCGCCCGCGACGCCAACGGATACGAATCCCGTAAATTTCCGGAATCCCGCCGGCTGCATTCCTGATGCCCCCTTGTCCAATGATTTACCTTGACTGGCCCCTGGGATCGCCAGAAAGGCCCCCCGAATCAGTTAACCATAGCCGTGCGGCGAATCGCGAAAAAGAGTCAAACTGACGACCCGTGGATAACTTAGGGCTTGCACAGTCTCGCGCAGCCTATCTGATCCTGATTTGTTCCTCAAAAGGTTAAAAAAAGGGGCGCCGAAGCGCCCCAAATCCGTTCACAAAGGTTAACGCGCAGCCCCTCAATACCGGTAGTGGTCGGCCTTGAACGGGCCCTGCTGTCCAACGCCGATATAGTCGGCCTGCATCTTTGAGAGCGTCGTCAGTTTGGCGCCAAGTTTGGCCAGGTGCAGGCTCGCGACCTTTTCGTCCAGGTGCTTAGGCAGCACATAGACCTTGTTTTCGTAATCGTCGCCCTTGGTCCACAATTCGATCTGGGCCAGCGTCTGGTTGGAAAACGACGCGCTCATCACAAACGAGGGGTGTCCGGTCGCGTTGCCGAGGTTCACAAGCCGCCCTTCGGACAAGAGGATCATCCTCTTGTCGTCGGGGAATTCGACGATATCGACCTGCGGCTTGACGTTGGTCCATTTGAGGTTGCGCAGCGCGGCCACCTGGATCTCGTTGTCGAAGTGCCCGATATTGCACACGATCGCCATGTTCTTGACCCGGCGCATGTGGTCGATGGTCAGGACGTCCTTGTTGCCGGTCGCGGTCACCACGATATCGGCGCGCTCGATGGCGTCTTCGAGTGTCACCACCTCATAACCGTCCATCGCCGCCTGCAGCGCGCAGATCGGATCGACTTCGGTCACCAAGACGCGCGCTCCGGCGCCACGCAGGGATTCGGCCGAACCCTTGCCAACGTCGCCATATCCGCAAACGATAGCCACTTTGCCCGCCATCATCACGTCGGTGCCCCGGCGGATGGCGTCCACAAGGCTTTCGCGGCAGCCATACTTGTTGTCGAATTTGCTTTTGGTCACGCTGTCGTTGACGTTGATGGCCGGGAAGGGCAGATCGCCCTTTTCCTGCAGCTGGTAGAGCCGCATCACGCCTGTCGTTGTTTCTTCCGAAACGCCCTGGATCGACGCCCGACATTTGGAGTAAAAGCCCGGCTCACGATCGAGCCGGCGCTTGATGACCTTGAACAGCTCTTCTTCTTCCTCGTTGGAAGGATTGGCCAGAACCGAAGCATCGGTTTCGGCCCGCGAGCCGATCAGCACCAGCATGGTCGCGTCGCCGCCGTCGTCGAGGATCATGTTGGCGACTTCGCCATTGCCCCAATCGAGAATGCGGTCGGCAAACTCCCAGTATTCGGCCAACGTTTCGCCCTTGTGCGCAAACACCGGAATGCCAGCCTCGGCAATCGCCGCAGCCGCATGATCCTGGGTCGAAAAGATGTTGCACGATGCCCAGCGCACCTCGGCGCCCAGCGCCACCAGGGTTTCGATCAGCACAGCTGTCTGGATGGTCATATGGAGCGAACCGGCAATCCGCGCGCCCTTCAAAGGCTGGCTGGAGGCATATTCGGCCCGGATGGCCATAAGGCCCGGCATTTCGATCTCGGCCATCTCGATTTCCTTGCGGCCATAGGGGGCCAGCGAGATGTCCTTGACGGCGTAATTGGATGCGGCGCTCATCGGCCCGATCTCCACGTCTGAATAACTGAAAAAAGCGTGGGCCGGTTATACAAGACAGAGGGCCACCCCCGCAACCGGGATATAAAGAAAGTTTTATATCCTCAGAAAGGAGCCGATGGTGAGAACCGAGTTTCCCCGTTTTCCGCCGTCATCCCGGGCGAAGACGCCTGCCTACATCCGCTCGGCGCGGCTGATCTTGACCCGGCTCCGCCGCTTCCGGAACGGCGCGCCGAGTACGCTGGCCAACACCCAGAACACGATGAACCCGGCAACCAGCCCGGCAATCACATAGGCAAGCCCAACGACAGTCAGCGGCACGGCAGGCTCGAAATCCTCAAGCGCCGCGGCGCCCACTTCGGTGTCGAAATAGCGCGCGATCTCGAAAAGCTGTGTTCCGGCCGGCGCCTGGCGCAGGTCGTCCAGTTGCGCGGTCAGCCGCGCGTGACGTGCGAACACGGTTTCCATGGAAATGCCGCGCTCGGTCAGAAACCCGTCCGCGCTGGCCTGATAGCGCTCCAGCCCTTCCTGCCGGGTCAGCCCGAACTGGGCGGCATCGGCATCGAACTGCTCGATGATCGCGGTCAATTCGTCGACGGCCCCGGCCAGGCGCTGGGTATATTGCTGGGAGTATTCGGGGGCTTGGGACAGCGTCATGCCGCCCAGAGCGGCGCCGATCAGGCAGACAATGCGTTTGAGCATCGATGGGGCTTCCTTTCGCCGGCGGTAAAAATGCCGTCAGGCGCCCGGTTCGCCGTCCTGATCCTCGTCGAACCCGCAGCTCACCAGCTCGGTGAGCGCCTCGACGGCTTCGCGGGCCTGGTTGCCGGTGGCTTGCACCAGAATTGTCGATCCGGGCCCCGCCGCAAGCATCATCAGCCCCATGATCGAGGTGCCGCCCACGGTCACCCCGTCGCGCGTCACGCTGACCTGCGCGTCGAAATGGTCCGCGGTGCGCACAAAGCGCGCCGAAGCGCGCGCATGCAGGCCGCGTTTGTTGCAAATGGTCAGCCGCTGGCACACGGCCTTGCCCGGCTCGGTAACTGTTGTGCTCATTTTCCCAGAACGTCGTTGGCGACGTTAATGTATTTACGCCCAGCCTCGGCTGCAAGGCGCACCGCGTCGCGCATCTCCATTTCCGGTCGGATACGGGCCAGTTTGACCAGCATGGGCAGGTTCAAACCCGCCAGCACCTCGATATCGCGGTCCTGCATTACCGAAATGGCAAGGTTGGATGGCGTGCCCCCGAACATATCGGTCAAGATCACCACCCCGTCGCCGCTGTCGACGGATTCCACAGCGGCAATGATATCCTGCCGCCGTCCTTCCATGTCGTCGTCAGGACCGATGGACACCGAGGCGATCCCATCCTGGGGTCCAACGACGTGTTCGAGCGCTGCGCGGAACTCTTCGGCAAGCCTGCCATGGGTCACGAGGACCAAGCCCATCATAGCTGTTGTCAACCTTCTTGCTCTACCCGCGCAACCCGGGCGAAGTCTTGATCGGCTCGGCGCGGGTTTCAAGTCTTTTCGGCCCGCTTTCCCAAGAGAGTGGAGCCGTGCCGGATTTATTGCAGGTTTGCGCCAAGTGCCCTTAACGCAGCATGAACCAGAAACCGCTGGTGCAGCCCATCGATCCGTCCGCGCCGCGGCACCGGGCAGCGCGGCACCCATATGCCTTCCATCTTTGTGGTCAGCGCCGATTCCTCGAGCAGGCGCTCTTCCTCTTCCACAAGGTCGACGACGAGATGGACATGGGCCTTCTTGGCAAAAGGCAGCGTGATGATCCCTCGCCCGCGCAATTCGATCATCCCTTCGATGGTCTCGGGCGCTTCCATGATGAGCCCGTCCTCATCGCTCGACAGCACCACCCGGTCGTCGGAAATCAGCAGCGCCGTCTCGCCCCGCAGCCGCGCCTGTTCGAGCAGGTCGAGCGCCAGAAGCGATTTTCCGGCGCCCGAAACGCCGGTGAGAAGGATGCCATGATGGCCGATCAGGATGCCGGTGCCATGGGCGTTGTGTTTTTCTGCCGTCAAGTTCTTGCTCTGGGTAGGGTGAGGGTGAACACCGCTCCAGTTGCATTGCTTTGGTTGCCCGCGTCAAGCGTACCCTGATGCGCCTGGGCGATCTGGCGCGAGATCGACAGACCCAGCCCTGAATGGTCGCCGAAGCTCTCGCCCTCGGGCCGGTCGGTATAGAAGCGCTGGAACACCTTTTCGGCGTCGCCCAGCCCCGGCCCCTGATCTTCAACCCGGGTAATGACGGTCTCGCCATGGGCGGCGATCCGTACAGTCACGGTGCCACCCTCGGGCGAAAAGGAAACGGCATTGTCGATCAGGTTGGTAAACACCTGCGCCAGCCGCGTATCGTGTCCCTTGACCAGCGGCGCGTACTTGCCGTCCTCGATCTTGAGTTCGACCGACACATCGCGACTGGCCGCCAGGTCGGCCTGGATCGAAACGATCGCCGCCGCCAGCTCGCCCAGATTGACGGTCTCGGTATTTTCGCGCGCCAGCTCCGCATCGATGCGGCTGGCGTTTGAAATGTCCGAAATCAGCCGGTCGAGACGGCGCACATCGTGCTGGATGATGTCGACGAGGCGCTTGCGGTCGGTCTCGGTCTTGGCGAGCGGCAGGGTTTCCACGGCGCTGCGCAGCGATGTCAGGGGGTTTTTGAGTTCATGGGCAACATCGGCCGCGAACCGCTCGATGGCTTCGATGCGGTTGTAGAGCGCGTTGGTCATGGCCCGCAGCGATCCCGACAGATGCCCGATCTCGTCGGACCTGTCGGTATAATCGGGAATTTCGGCCCGCGCTTTCATTGAGCTTTGCACGCGATCGGCCGCCGCCGAAAGCCGGCGCATCGGCCCGGCGATCGTTCCCGCCATCAGCGCCGAAAGCGTGCCCGTCACCAGCGCCGCCACCAGCGCCAGCCGCAGGATCGACCAGCGCTCCTGGGCGACGATTGCGTCGATCTCCCCCGGGCTCGTCGAAAGCAGCAGCGCCCCCACCACCGAGCGCTGGCGCTGCACGGGCACAGCGACCGACACAACCAGCTGTCCGCGCGCGTCCACCCGCACGATATCGGCGGGCGA
>CENV01133260.1_pt1 | contig 13700 bp, 10 predicted proteins | sample 530231 | NCBI WGS metagenome assembly CENV01 (sample SAMEA2619815, study PRJEB7988) | marine metagenome | biome: marine biome (ENVO:00000447); feature: surface water layer (ENVO:00002042); material: "saline water (ENVO:00002010), including plankton (ENVO:xxxxxxxx)" | depth 5 m | reverse complement strand
CTCCAGGTAGGCTTTCAACTGGGTCTTGAGATTGGTGTCCAACATTGGCAACTGTCCTCGTGAACTATGGTGGCCCGGAGGGCTCGGTAAGGTGATGAATCTCGAATGAAGCAACCTTACGCCGGAAAGGGACTATTTCGAAATTGATTAAAACAGTCAGTTCGATTTAGACAGCCTATCCCTAAAACAAAAAACCCCGACCTTATGAGTCGGGGTTCTGTTTTGTTGCCTTGGTCTGGAACGGCGGCGGATCAGAAGTCCAGATTAGACACTGCCAGAGCGTTGGTTTCGATGAAGTCGCGACGCGGTTCAACGGCATCGCCCATCAGGGTATTGAAGATCTGATCTGCACCAATGGCATCTTCGATCGTCACTTTCAACATGCGCCGTACATTTGGATCCATGGTGGTTTCCCACAGTTGATCCGGGTTCATCTCGCCCAGTCCCTTGTATCGCTGAACGCTGTGGCGGCGCGTGCCTTCGGTCATCAACCACTCCAGCGCTTGCTTGAAGGTGGATACCTGCTTTTTGCGCTCGCCGCGCTGAACATAGGCTCCCTCTTCGAGCAGGCTGTTCAGCTTCTCACCGAGAGCGGTTACGGTCCGGTAATCGTTGCTGGCGAAGAAATCACGGTTGAAGGTGATGTAGCTGGCCAGGCCGTGGGAGCTGATCTCAACTTCCGGCAGCCACAGGTGGCGCTCTTTGTCTTCACGCAAGCTGACGTTGTAGATCAAACCGGAGCGTTCACCGACCTTGAGTTGCGCGCTGTACTGCTCCAGCCAGGCCTGCATCGCGGCGTGATCGGCCAACTGCTCTACTGAAACACGCGGCAGGTAGATGAAGTGCTCAGTCAACTCCAGTGGATACAGACGCGATAGGCGCTGCAGAGTTTTCATCACAGTACGGTAATCGTTGACCAGCTTCTCGAGCGCTCCACCAGAAAGGCCTGGGGCATGCTCATTGACGTGCAGGCTGGCGTCTTCCAGGGCCGACTGGGTGAGGTATTCCTCCATCGCCTCGTCGTCCTTGATGTACTGCTCCTGCTTGCCACGCTTGACCTTGTAGAGCGGCGGCTGGGCGATATATACATAGCCGCGCTCGATCAGCTCAGGCAGCTGACGGAAGAAGAAGGTCAACAGCAGCGTCCGGATGTGCGAACCGTCGACGTCGGCGTCGGTCATGATGATGATGTTGTGATAGCGCAGCTTGTCGATGTTGTACTCTTCACGCCCGATACCACAGCCCAGAGCGGTAATCAGGGTGCCCACTTCCTGGGATGAGATCATCTTGTCGAAACGCGCCTTCTCGACGTTAAGGATCTTGCCCTTGAGCGGCAAAATTGCTTGAGTCTTGCGGTTACGACCTTGCTTGGCCGAGCCACCCGCGGAATCACCCTCCACTATGTAGAGTTCGGAAAGCGCGGGATCCTTTTCCTGGCAGTCAGCAAGTTTGCCCGGCAGGCCGGCGATATCCAGAGCGCCTTTACGACGGGTCATTTCCCGAGCCTTGCGCGCAGCCTCGCGAGCACGGGCGGCATCGATCATCTTGCCGACCACGGCCTTGGCCTCGCCCGGACGCTCGAGGAGGAAATCACCGAAGTACTTGCCCATCTCCTGTTCCACAGCCGTTTTCACTTCCGAGGAAACCAGTTTGTCCTTGGTCTGCGAGCTGAACTTAGGATCCGGAACCTTCACCGAAATGATCGCAGTCAGGCCTTCGCGGGCATCGTCGCCGGTAGTGGCGATCTTGTGCTTCTTGGCCAGGCCTTCCTGCTCGATGTAGGAATTCAAGTTTCGCGTCAGCGCGGAGCGGAAGCCGGCCAGGTGAGTACCGCCGTCACGCTGAGGAATATTGTTGGTAAAGCAGAGAATGTTCTCGTTAAAGCTGTCGTTCCACTGCAGCGCCACCTCGACACCAACGCCGTCGTCACGCTGAACGTTGAAGTGAAACACCTCGTTGACGGGTGTTTTGTTTGTGTTCAGGTAAGCAACGAACGCGCTCAGACCGCCCTCGTACTTGAACAGCTCTTCCTTGGCGGTACGCTCGTCCCGCAGGACGATACCGACACCCGAGTTCAGGAATGACAGTTCGCGCAGACGCTTGGCCAGAATATCCCAGCTGAAATGGATGTTCTGGAAGGTCTCGGACGACGGCTTGAAGTGAATCTGTGTACCCGAGGTATCAGTTTCACCTACCGGAGCCAAAGGTGCCTGGGGCACGCCATGACGGTAGAGCTGTTCCCAGACCTTGCCCTCGCGGCGGATGGTCAGCATCAACTCCTCGGACAGCGCATTGACCACCGAAACACCTACGCCGTGGAGTCCACCGGATACCTTGTAGGAGTTGTCATCGAACTTACCGCCGGCGTGCAACACGGTCATGATGACCTCTGCCGCCGAAACACCTTCCTCATGGATATCCACCGGAATGCCGCGACCGTTGTCGCGAACGGTGATGGATTCATCGGTATGGATGGTGATGGAGATGTCGCTGCAATGCCCGGCCAGCGCTTCGTCGATCGAGTTATCGACGACCTCGAAGACCATGTGATGCAAACCGGTGCCGTCGTCGGTATCGCCGATGTACATGCCAGGGCGCTTGCGCACTGCATCAAGGCCTTTGAGTACCTTGATGCTCGACGAATCGTACGTGTGGTTTTCGCTCATGCCTTCACTCCCGAGGGGCCGTGGATCTGGGTAATTTGCCCATGTTCCACGTGAAACATTGAGACTGGCGTCTGTTCATGCCAGCCTTCTTGCAAAATGGATGAATCTACGCAGGTGATAAACACCTGACAGTTAAGTTGCTCAAGCAACTTGCACAGCGCCAACCTATGTTGGGCGTCCAGTTCTGACGGCAGGTCGTCGACAAGATAGATGCACTGACCGCGCTTGGTTTCGCTAACCAGATGGCCCTGAGCAATACGCAATGCACACACCACCAATTTCTGCTGGCCGCGCGACAGCACTTCAGCCGCGTTGTGATTGCCAACCTTCAGTCGTAGATCCGCACGCTGCGGCCCGGATTGGGTGTGCCCTAATGACCTATCCCGTTCCAGCGAAGACGCCAGCACATCAGCCAAGGAGCGGTCTTTATCCCACCCCCTGTAATAACTCAGCTTCAGGCCGTCTAAGTCGAGCAAGGCCGCGAGGGTCGATTCAAATGCGGGTTTAAGTGCCTGAATATAGGCCCGTCGATATCCGTCAATTTCATCACTTGCCAGCGTCAGTTCCCGGCTCCAGGCCGCATCCGAAGCGCCGTCCAGTGTACCATGCCGCAGCCACGAGTTCCGTTGCCGGAGCGCCTGCTGCATGCGTAGCCAGGCTGGCATAAACCGATGTTCCACGTGGAACACGCCCCAATCAAGAAACTGCCTACGTAATTTCGGTGCGCCTTCGAGAAGGCGGAAGCTATCTGGATTGATCAGTTGCAAAGGCAGCGTATCGGCAAGCTCCGCGGCTGACCTGACCCCCTGTCCATCGATACGGATCCGGACGTCACCGCTACGATCCCGGGAAACCCCCAACGCACGACTGTGCTGATCTGGCAGATCAACTTGACCAAAAACGGTGCACGCTGACTGTTCATAGGTGATGACGGGGTTCAGCCGAATGCTACGAAACGAGCGCGCCAGCCCGAGCAAGTGAATGGCTTCGAGCAGGCTGGTTTTTCCGCTACCGTTATCGCCGAAGAGGATGTTGATTCGAGAGGAGGGAGATAACGTCACCGGGTGCAGATTGCGGACCCCGGTGACGGAAAGGCGACTGAGGGACATGAAGCTGGTTTACAGACGCATCGGCATCACGACATATGCGGTATCGTCGTTATCGAATTCCTGAACCAGAGCACTGCTGTTCGCGTCAGACAGAATCAGACGCACCTGTTCGGTGGTCATCACGCCCAGCACATCGAGCAGATAGCTGACATTGAAACCGATCTCCAACGAACTGCCGTTGTAGTCGACCGCAACCTCTTCCTCAGCTTCTTCCTGTTCGGGGTTGTTCGCCTGAATCTTCAACAGCCCACTTTCCAGCTGCAGACGAATGCCGCGGTACTTTTCGTTGGAGAGAATCGCGGTGCGACTGAACGCTTCACGCAGCAACTGACGATCTCCCACCACAAGCTTGTCACCACCACGCGGCAGCACGCGCTCATAGTCCGGGAACTTGCCGTCCACCAGCTTGGAGGTGAAGGTGAACTCGCCAGTGGTGGCGCGAATATGGTGCTGGCCCAGAACGATGCTGACCTCGGCGTCCTGATCATTGAGCAGCCGCGCGAGCTCGAGGATACCCTTACGCGGCACGATGACCTGATGCCGATCGGGTTGCTCGATCCCCGCCTGCATCGAGCACATCGCCAGGCGGTGGCCGTCCGTCGCTACCGCGCGCAGCATTCCGCTTGAAACTTCGATGAGCATACCGTTGAGGTAGTAGCGAACGTCCTGCTGCGCCATGGCAAAGCTGCTGCGCTCGATCAGCTTGCGCAGCTTGCCCTGTTCGACGGTGAAGGAAAGCGAACCTGGGCCTTCTTCGACCGTAGGGAAGTCATTGGCCGGCAAAGTTGAAAGGGTAAAGCGGCTGCGCCCGGACTTGATAACAACCTTCTGATCATCGAGACGGATATTGATCAGCGCATCGCTCGGCAGGCTCTTGCAAATGTCCATGAGTTTGCGCGCCGGAACGGTGATCTCGCCTGGCTCGGCGGCCTCTTCAAGGGCAACACGGCCGACCAGTTCGACTTCGAGATCGGTACCGGTCAGCGACAATTGCTGTCCTTGCACCACAAGCAGTACGTTGGACAGCACCGGCAAGGTCTGACGGCGCTCAACGACGCCAGCAACCAGCTGCAGGGGTTTCAACAGGGCTTCGCGCTGAATGGAGAAATGCATGGTCTGGTCCCTTGCCTATAGATTAGGTCGCACTCAGGTTGTCAAAGTTCGCAGCAAATTCTTGTAATCTTCACGTATATCCGCGTCAGTTTCCCGTAGTTCGGCGATCTTACGGCAAGCATGCAGAACCGTGGTGTGATCCCGCCCACCGAACGCGTCGCCAATTTCAGGGAGGCTGTGGTTGGTCAGCTCCTTGGACAGGGCCATGGCCACCTGCCGCGGTCGGGCGACCGATCGCGATCGCCGCTTCGACAGCAAGTCGGAGATCTTGATCTTGTAGTATTCGGCCACGGTGCGCTGGATATTGTCGACGCTGACCAGTTTATCCTGCAACGCCAGCAAGTCCTTCAGCGATTCGCGAATCAGTTCGATCGTGATATCGCGCCCCATGAAGTGAGCATGGGCGATGACCCGCTTCAGCGCTCCTTCGAGTTCACGGACGTTCGAACGGATCCGCTGGGCAATGAAGAAAGCCGCGTCGTGGGGCAGGTCCACCTTTGCCTGGTCCGCCTTCTTCATCAGGATCGCTACACGAGTCTCAAGCTCGGGCGGCTCGACGGCAACGGTCAGACCCCAGCCAAAACGCGATTTCAGACGTTCCTCAAGGCCGTCGATTTCCTTGGGATAGCGGTCACTGGTGAGGATGACCTGCTGGCCACCTTCGAGCAGCGCGTTGAAGGTGTGAAAGAACTCTTCTTGCGAACGCTCTTTTTTGGCGAAGAACTGGATATCGTCGATCAGCAGCGCATCGACCGAGCGATAGAAGCGCTTGAACTCGTTGATGGCATTGAGCTGCAGTGCCTTGACCATATCGGCCACGAAGCGCTCGGAGTGCAGGTAAACCACTTTGGCGTTGGGGTTCTTCTTCAGCAGGTGATTACCCACTGCATGCATCAGGTGAGTCTTACCCAGGCCAACACCGCCGTACAGAAAAAGCGGGTTGTAGCCATGCTTGGGATTGTCGGCAACCTGCCAGGCAGCGGCTCGTGCCAACTGGTTGGATTTGCCCTCGACGAAATTTTCGAAGGTAAAGGTCCGGTTCAGGTAGCTGGTGTGCTTGAGCCCACCCTCGACCTGCACGGCACGCTCGACACGCGGCTGCTCGGGTTCACTGGTGTCAGCCGACAACGGCTCGAAGCGTGGCGCCTGCATGGCCGGCGCAGGCGCGCTTACTGCCATTTGCTGTGGCTGAGCACGTGCAGCAGCAGCCGAAGGAAGAGCGGCGGATGACGTCCGTTTACTGCCTATAAGGAGAGAAAGCGCCGGAGCGATTCCGCTTGAACGCTCCGACAGTAGTTCCAACAATCGGGAAAGGTACTTTTCGTTGACCCAGTCGAGCACGAAGCGATTGGGCGCATAGACGCGCAGCTCATCACCATCGCCTTCCACCTGTAGTGGACGAATCCATGTGTTGAATTGCTGAGCAGGCAGTTCATCGCGCAAAAGCTCAACACACTGCTGCCAAAGTTCCACCGACACGGAAGCTCCTATCGACTCAGTCGAGGTAAGACGGCGGCCATTGTAACGGCGCGCCCTCAGGTTATCCACAACAAACCTGAAGCGCAGGACGGAATACCCTAGGTCTGGTCACCCACTCAATGCATGGAAAAGCATTGTCGCCAAGTCTGTTGATAAATACCCCTGAGGGCAGTGGTCAAGCCTGTTCAAAAGCGCTGATTAACACCGCCTGTGGATATCTCACGTTTTAATCCCCAGCTTGCGCAGAGCCTCTGCACGGGGTGAGCACCGCTTTCGCACCAGGTTTTCATTCGCGGGAGTGCCCGTCCCCTAAGGTCTGTAGCCATCTATCCACAGAAAAGGTGCTGCACATATATAAGCATTACATCTTAAGAGCTTATATTTCTTTTCCTCTTATTTTTTCATCCATGCAGGGCTGGTTGGAAATTGACCTGGCTCGATAGCTTCTCTACAATCGCCGGTCTCTTAAAAGGGGGCCATTCCGGCCCGCAATGGATCACCAGGTAAACGCACCATGAAACGCACTTTCCAGCCCAGCACCATCAAGCGCGCTCGTACTCACGGTTTCCGTGCACGTATGGCCACCAAGAACGGTCGTCAGGTTCTGTCGCGTCGTCGCGCCAAAGGCCGTAAGCGTCTGACCGTCTGATATCGGAACAGGTAGTGAGTCGGGGCTTCGGCCGGGAAAAGCGTCTGCTGACTCCCCGCCAATTCAAGGCAGTCTTCGACTCCCCTTCCGGTAAGGTGCCTGGCAGGAACGTCCTGCTGTTGGCACGCGAGAACGATCTGCAACACCCCCGCCTTGGGCTGGTGATCGGCAAGAAAAGCGTCAAGCTCTCGGTCGAACGTAACCGCATCAAGCGGCAGATACGTGAGACCTTCCGCCATCACCAGTCGGATCTGGTGGGCTGGGACATCGTGATCATCGCCCGCAAGGGATTGGCTGATCTGGACAATCCCGAACTGGCGAAGCAATTCGCCAAGCTCTGGAAGCGACTGTCACGCAGCCCATCCAAGACCGCCGTCGAACCTGGAGCCGCCAACAGCACCCATGCGTAAATTGGCCATCGCTTCGATCAGGGTCTACCAGTACGCCATCAGTCCGATGATGGCCAGTCACTGCCGTTTCTATCCAAGCTGCTCCTGCTATGCACTCGAGGCCATCGAAACTCATGGCCTGTTGCGTGGCGGCTGGCTGAGCCTGCGCAGGTTGGGGCGCTGCCATCCGTGGAATCCCGGTGGCTACGATCCCGTGCCTTCTCATAACACTTCCAATTCATCTCCGATGGCCGAGTAACCATGGATATCAAACGCTCGATACTGCTCGTCGCTCTAGCAGTCGTTGCCTACCTGATGGTTCTTCAATGGAATCAGGACTACGGTCAGGCAGCCCTGCCGACCGAAACCGCGAAAAGCCAGCCGGGCGTACCGGCTCTTCCGGACAGCCCCGCCGCCAACAGTGAAGGCACCGCTGACGATGTGCCCGCGGTTGCCGGCCAGCAACAGGCCAGCGCCCTGCCGGCTAACGCGCCAAGCAGCCAGCTGATTCGTGTGCGCAGCGACGTGCTTGACGTGGCGATCGATCCGCGCGGTGGCGACATCGTCGAACTGCATCTGCCGCAGTACCCGCGTCGTCAGGATCGTCCCGATGTGCCGTTTCAGCTTTTCGAGCGTAGTGGTGAGCGAGTCTATGAAGCACAAAGCGGCCTGATCGGCGACGGCCCGGACAAGGCCAGCGGGCGTCCTCAGTACAGCAGTGAGAAAAGCGAGTACCAACTGGCCGAAGGTCAGGATCAGGTGGTCGTCGATCTGAAATACAATGCTGATGGCGTCAACTACATCAAGCGTTTCACCCTCGAGCGCGGTAACTATGCGCTGAAGGTGAACTACCTGATCGACAACCAGAGCGGTCAACCCTGGACCGGTTACCTGTTCGGTCAGCTCAAGCGCGACAACAGCGGCGATCCCTCCTCAAGCACTGCCACTGGCACCGCTACCTACCTTGGCGCTGCGCTGTGGACCAAGGACGAGCCGTATCGTAAGGTCTCCATGGGCGACATGGATGAAAGCAACCTGCGTGAAAGCGTGCAGGGTGGCTGGATCGCCTGGCTGCAACATTATTTCGTCACCGCCTGGATTCCTCAGCCGGGCGATACCAACCAGGTGCAGACGCGCAAGGATAGCCAGGGCAACTACATCATCGGCTTCACCGGCCCCGCCGTTACCGTACCTGCCGGCGCGCAGGGCGAGACAGGCGCCACGCTGTATGCCGGCCCGAAGAGCCAGGACAAGCTGGAAGAACTGTCCCCCGGTCTGCGTCTGACCGTCGACTACGGCATCCTCTGGTTCATCGCTCAGCCGATCTTCTGGCTGCTGGAAAACATCCACGCTCTGCTGGGCAACTGGGGCTGGTCGATCATCGTTCTGACCATCGTCATCAAGCTCGCCTTCTTCCCGCTCTCCGCGGCCAGCTACCGGTCGATGGCGCGCATGCGTGCGGTGTCGCCGAAAATGCAGGCGCTGAAGGAACAGCATGGCGACGACCGCCAGAAGATGTCCCAGGCGATGATGGAGCTGTACAAGAAGGAAAAGATCAATCCGCTGGGCGGCTGCCTGCCGATCCTGGTGCAGATGCCGGTATTCCTGGCCCTGTACTGGGTCCTGCTGGAAAGCGTCGAGATGCGCCAGGCGCCCTGGATGTTCTGGATCACCGACCTTTCGATCAAAGACCCGTTCTTCATCCTGCCGATCATCATGGGCGTGACCATGTTCATCCAGCAGCAGCTGAACCCGACGCCGCCGGATCCGATGCAGGCGCGAGTGATGAAGCTGCTGCCGGTGATCTTCACCTTCTTCTTCCTCTGGTTCCCTGCCGGTCTGGTGCTGTACTGGGTGGTCAACAACGTCCTGTCCATCGCCCAGCAGTGGTACATTACCCGCAAGATCGAGGCCGCGGCGAAGCCCGCCTGACGCCTCAACCGCCAATGCAGAACGCCCCTTGATTGGGGCGTTCTGCTATCTGCCGTCCAGAAAGGAGGCCGCATGAATCCAGTTCGCGACACCATTGCCGCCGTCGCTACCGCGCCGGGGCGCGGAGGAGTAGGCATCGTTCGGGTATCAGGGCCACGGTCCAAGGCTATCGCCATTACCCTGACCGGCCGTGAGCCAACGCCGCGCCACGCACATTACGGTGCATTTCACGCAGACGACGGCGAGGTGATCGACGAAGGCCTGCTACTGTTCTTTCCGGGACCGCATTCGTTCACCGGTGAGGACGTACTCGAACTGCAGGGGCATGGCGGCCCGGTTGTCATGGATATGCTGCTGCAGCGCTGCGTCGAGCTCGGCGTTCGTCTGGCTCGGCCAGGCGAATTCAGTGAACGCGCATTCCTTAACGACAAGCTCGATCTGGCCCAGGCCGAGGCGATCGCCGACCTTATCGAAGCGAGTTCGGCGCAGGCCGCGCGCAATGCGGTGCGTTCGCTACAGGGCGAATTCTCTCGCCGCGTGCATCAGTTGACCGAAAGATTGATTCAGCTGCGTATCTATGTCGAAGCGGCGATCGATTTTCCCGAAGAAGAGATCGACTTCCTCGCCGATGGGCATGTCCTGGCACAATTGAACGCCGTGAAAGCCGAGTTATCCACAGTGCTGCGCGAAGCCGGGCAGGGCGCCTTGCTGCGCGACGGAATGACAGTGGTGATCGCAGGGCGCCCCAACGCCGGCAAGTCCAGTCTGCTCAACGCACTGGCGGGCCGTGAGGCCGCCATTGTCACCGATATTGCCGGCACCACCCGCGATGTCCTGCGCGAACACATCCTGATCGACGGCATGCCGCTGCATGTCGTCGATACCGCGGGCCTACGCGATACCGAAGATCAGGTCGAGCGGATCGGTGTGCAGCGCGCGCTCAGCGCCATCGGCGAAGCGGACAGGGTACTCCTGATGGTCGATGCCAGTGCGCCTGAGGCGCAGGACCCACTAGCCCTTTGGCCGGAGTTTCTCGAATCCAACCCTGCGCCGAACCGGGTGACGCTGATTCGGAACAAGGCTGACCTGAGCGGTGAGCCGATCTCGATTCGCTTCGATGACAACGGACAGGCAACCCTGAGCCTGTGCGCACGATCCGGCGAAGGTATCGAGTTGTTGCGCGAACACCTCAAGCAGTGCATGGGCTACGAGCAGACCGCTGAAAGCAGCTTCAGCGCCCGACGTCGCCATCTGGACGCACTGCGTCTGGCTGACCAGTACCTGGAGCATGGCCATGCCCAACTGACGCTGGCCGGCGCCGGTGAGCTGCTGGCAGAGGATCTGCGCCTGGCACAACAGGCAGTCGGTGAGATCACAGGCGCGTTCAGCTCAGACGACCTGCTCGGGCGAATCTTCTCGAGCTTCTGCATCGGCAAATGACACTGCACGGGCGCTAACCACGCCCGCCCCCCTTTCATGCACAACGCTACGCTGAAAATTCGTGGCGATGGCATTCGGCTGCCGAAAATTCCCGCCATGAGCCCTGTGGAAAAGGCCGCCTAAGGGCAGTAGAAAAGTCATGGCGTAAGCTGGTGAAAAACCCCTCTGTGCATAAGATCAACTTTAATCCACAGGATGCTGACGGTATTCACACCGTCAGCGCCCAGCTGCAGCACAGGTTTATCCTTCGCCACAAGGAAGGCCTGCCGAGGGCTCCACGTGGTTATCCACAGAAATGAGCTTCACCATCTATAAACATATAAATAAGCTTCTTATATATTTCTTCTCTACTTCTAATGTTTATCCACCGACTCGCCTCCGAAAGATGGTTGGTCATTTTTTGCTCAGAGCCCTTCTTTAGCACTGGCTAAATCCCTATACTTCGCGGCTTCCCGAATTCCCATCTGAACAGGCACGAGGTGCGTGGTGGACTTCCCTTCCCGTTTTGACGTGATCGTTATCGGCGGCGGCCATGCCGGCACCGAGGCTGCGCTGGCAGCGGCACGCATGGGCGTGAAGACCCTGCTGCTCAGCCACAATGTGGAAACCCTCGGCCAGATGAGCTGCAACCCGGCCATCGGTGGCATCGGCAAGAGTCATCTGGTCAAGGAAATCGATGCGTTGGGTGGGGCCATGGCGATGGCCACCGACAAGGGCGGCATCCAGTTTCGCGTGCTCAACAGCCGCAAGGGGCCAGCCGTTCGAGCCACCCGAGCGCAAGCTGACCGCGTGCTTTACAAAGCTGCTATTCGTGACACTCTGGAAAACCAGCCGAATCTGTGGATATTTCAACAGGCGGCGGACGACCTCATCGTCGAGCAGGATCAGGTCCGGGGTGTCGTGACCCAGATGGGTCTGCGTTTCCTCGCGGATTCTGTGGTGCTGACCACCGGGACCTTCCTCGGTGGACTTATCCACATTGGCCTGCAGAACTATTCAGGCGGGCGCGCAGGCGATCCGCCTTCGATCGCCCTGGCTCACCGGCTGCGCGAGTTGCCGCTGCGCGTCGGTCGGCTGAAGACCGGTACGCCGCCACGTATCGATGGTCGTTCGGTGGATTTTTCTCTTATGACCGAGCAACCGGGTGACACACCGCTGCCGGTGATGTCGTTCATGGGCAATCGTGAGCAGCACCCGCCGCAGGTCAGCTGCTGGATCACTCACACCAACGCGCGAACGCACGAAATCATTGCCGCCAACCTCGATCGTTCGCCGATGTATTCCGGCGTGATCGAGGGCGTCGGGCCGCGCTACTGCCCGTCGATCGAAGACAAGATCCATCGTTTTGCCGACAAGGACAGCCATCAGGTCTTCCTCGAGCCCGAAGGCCTGACCACTCATGAGCTGTATCCCAACGGCATCTCCACCTCGTTGCCGTTCGATGTGCAGCTGCAGATCGTGCAGAGCATCCGTGGCATGGAGAACGCCCACATCGTGCGGCCGGGCTATGCCATCGAGTACGACTACTTCGACCCGCGCGATCTCAAGTACAGCCTGGAGACCAAGGTGATCGGCGGGCTGTTCTTCGCCGGCCAGATCAATGGCACCACCGGTTACGAAGAAGCTGGTGCCCAGGGACTGCTCGCCGGAGCCAACGCTGCGCTGCGGGCGCAGGGCAAGGGCAGCTGGTGTCCGCGTCGCGATGAGGCCTACCTAGGCGTGCTGGTAGATGACCTGATTACCCTCGGTACCCAGGAGCCCTATCGGATGTTCACCTCGCGTGCCGAATACCGGCTGATCCTGCGTGAGGACAATGCCGATCTTCGTCTGACCGAGAAGGGCCGCGAACTGGGGCTGGTGGACGATGCCCGCTGGGCTGCGTTCTGCGCCAAGCGCGAAGGTATCGAGCTCGAGGAGCAGCGCCTGAAGAGTTGCTGGGTTCGTCCCGGCACACCACAGGGCGATGCCATCGCCGAGCGTTTCGGCAGCCCGCTGGCTCGCGAGTACAACCTGCTCAATCTGCTGGCCCGTCCGGAAATCGATTACCAGAGCCTGATCGAACTGACCGGTGACGGTGCGCAGGATCCTCAGGTCGCCGAGCAGGTCGAGATCAAGACCAAGTACGCCGGCTACATCGAACGGCAGCAGGACGAGATCGAACGACTGCGTGCCAGCGAAAACATCGCCTTGCCGGAGAATCTCGACTACACGACGATTCCGGGCTTGTCGAAGGAGATTCAGCACAAGCTCGGTCAGGCAAGGCCTGAGACGCTCGGGCAGGCCTCGCGTATTCCGGGAGTCACTCCCGCTGCGGTGTCGCTGCTGATGATTCATCTGAAGAAGCGCAATGCCGGCCAGCAGCTGGAGCAGAGTGCCTGATGAGTCTGGTCAGCGAATCCCATGCCGCCGAACTCGTGCGCGGCGCCCAGGCGCTCGGCGTCGAGCTGAGTGAAGGGCAACAGCAGCAGTTGCTGGCCTACCTGGCACTGCTGATCAAGTGGAACAAGGCCTACAACCTCACCGCGGTGCGCGATCCCGACGAAATGGTTTCGCGACACCTGCTCGACAGCCTGAGCGTGGTGTCCTTCGTTGCCGAGTCCGGACAGACCTGGCTGGACGTCGGCAGCGGTGGTGGCATGCCTGGCGTGCCGCTGGCGATCATGTTTCCTGATCGCAGCTTCACGCTGCTGGACTCCAATGGGAAAAAAACGCGATTCCTGACGCAGGTGAAGCTGGAGCTGAAACTGGCCAACCTCGAAGTCGTGCACAGCCGCGTCGAGCAGTTCCAGCCGGCGGAAGCCTTCGACGGCATCACCTCGCGCGCCTTCAGTTCCCTTGAGGACTTCGCCAGCTGGACGCGGCATCTGGGCAATCCCCAGACGCGCTGGTTGGCGATGAAGGGCGTGCAGCCGGACGATGAACT